>Ga0315290_10000098_pt1 | contig 48202 bp, 36 predicted proteins | sample YL17G12_0_MG_FD_203627 | JGI IMG/M metagenome (GOLD analysis project Ga0315290, IMG submission 203627) | Sediment microbial communities from Yellowstone Lake, YNP, Wyoming, USA - YL17G12_0 | ecosystem: Environmental > Aquatic > Freshwater > Lake > Sediment | place: USA: Wyoming | collected... | reverse complement strand
CTTGCCCGTAGCAATCTCGGTCTTGGTGAGCATGTTCCCTTCGTCGTCGTAGGTGTAGTCGAACGTGCCGTCGGACACCAGCCGGTTGCCGGTGTCGGTCTCGTAGCCGCTCATGGTCCGGTTGCCCGTGGCGTCGAAGCTGTAGCTCTCGCTCCGCCAGCCGCTCACGCCCGTCAACTGCCCGGTGCTGTTGTAGGTGAAGTTGGCCGTGCCGTCGTTCGAGACCTCCTGGGTAAGCTGGTTGGCGGCGTCCCAGGTGAGGGTGTAGCTGGCCAGGGTCGAGTACCCGGCGGTGTGGGTGATGCCGGTCACACGTCCGGCGTCGTCGAAGGTGATCGACGTGTTGACCGCCACGCCACCGCTCCCGCCCGACCCACCGCTCCCGCCAGAACCACCCGAGCCGCCGCTCCCGGAATTCGTGCGGCTGAGGCTGTTGATCCGGCTCAGGGCGTCGTAGCCCAGGGTGACCTTGGCCTTCGGGCCCACGCCCGAGACCGAAAGCTCCTCGCTGGTGACCCGGTTGAGCGAATCGTAGGTGTACGCCACCTGGCCGCTTCGGTTGTCGGTGAGGCTCGTGCGGTTGTCGCGGGTGTCGTAGGCGAACGAAAGCGTGATCTGCGGCATGCTCGGCGTGTCGGTGTTGTCGACGCTCGTCGCGCGCCCGTCGTCGTCGTAGTGAAAGGCGTACGTGGCACTCGGGTCGCTGATGCTGGTCAGGCGGCTGGCGTCGTCGTACTCGTAGGTCGCGGTCCAGATGCTCTCCTGTTGGCCGTCGAGCCAGTCCTCGGCGGTCTTCCGGCCCGCGGAGTCGTAGGTGAAGGTCCGCTCCCGGCCGTTGCGGTCGGTGATCCCGGTCATTTGGCCGGCGTCGTCGTAGGCGTACTCGATGGCATTGTCTTGGGGATCGGTCTCGCTGGTCAGGCGGTTGGCCGCGTCGTAGGCGTAGGTGGTGACGTTGCTGACCGCGTCGGTCACGGTGGCGAGCCGGCCGGCCAGGTCGTAGGTGAAGTTGGTCTGGCCTGAGGCCGGGTCGGTGATCCGCTTCACCCGGTTCTGGGCGTCGTAGAGGTAGGTGGTGGTGCGGTTCAGCGCGTCGGTCACCGAGGTGCGGTTTCCGGCCAGGTCGTAGGCGTAGGTGGTGGTGTGGTTCAAGGGGTCGGTCACCGAGGTGACCCGGTTTTGCGGGTCGTAGGTCCAGGTGGTGACATTGTCGAGGGCATCGGTCACGCTCGTGCGGTTGCCGGCGTCGTCGTAGGCGTAGTCGGTCTGGTTGCTCAACGGATCGGTGACACGGGTCACGCGGCCCATATCGTCGTAGGTATAGCTGACCGACCCGCCGCCGCTTTGCGAGACCTGGCTGAGCCACCCCTGGTTGGTGTAGCTCTTGGAGAAAATCCCGTTCTCGGGATCGGTCACCTGGCTGACCCAGCCGCGGGAGTTGTAGTCGGTGCTGGTGGTGTTGCTCAAGGGATCGGTCACCTCGACCACCTGCCCGGCGGCGTCCGGGGTGAAGGAGGTGCTGTTCTCCAGCGGGTCGGTGGCGGAAACCAGGCTGCCCACCACGTCATACTCCTGCTCGCTGGTGCGGTCCAGCGGGTCGGTCGTCGAGGTGACGTTCCCTTCGGCATCGTAGGCAGTGGTCGTGGTGTGGCTCAGGGCGTCGGTCACGCTCGCGACCCGGCCCACGGCGTCGTAGGTCCGGGTGGTGGTGCGATCGAGCGGGTCGGTCGCGCTCGTCTGGTTCCCCCGCGCGTCGTAGGCGTAGGTGTACACCGGGTTGTCGTCGGGATCGTTGGGCGTTTCGTCGGGCAGCGTGACCTCGGTCTGCCGGCCCATGGCGTCGTAGTCAGACAGCGTGACCCGGCCCAGGGGGTCGGTCTGCTCGGTTTGATTGCCCGCCGTGTCCCAGTTATACTCCCATGTGGGGTTGTCGTTATCGCTGTTCGGGGTGCTGTCCGGCAGCACGAGTGAGGTCAGCCGATCCCGGCTGTCGTAATAGTACTTGGTCACCCGGCTCAACTCGTCGGTGCTGGTCGAAAGCAGCCCGTCGTTGGTGTAGGTGAAGGTCTGGGTATTTGAGAGCGGATCGGTAATCTGGGTAAGGTTCCCGTACGTGTCATACGAGTAGCCGTAGACCTTCCCCCCGGTGTCGGTGTGCTGGGTCACCTCGCTGAAGCTGTTGTAGGTGAAGGTCTCGTAGCTCCAATCCGCGTTGGTGGCCTTGGTGACGTTCCCCTTGCTGTCGCGGACGTAGACCGTGTTGCGGTCGAGCTGGTTCGGTCGTTTCCGAGGGCAGCCCGTTGGCGTCGCAATGGGTGACGAAGAGGTTGTCGGCCGGGTCCAGATCGCCGGTCTCGGTGCCGAAGCCGGACCAGTCGTAGTAGGTCTCCCAGTCGTTTTCCAGGCCGTCGGTATAGACGCTGGTGGCCAGGGCCAGGAGCACCGCCGCTCCCGGGTTATTCGACGTGCCGCTGCCGGATTGCAGCAGGCCCTGCACCTGGCCCGGCACCAGGGCATCGCTCGTGGCGTCGGCCCGGGTGACCTCGCTGATCCGGCCCGCAAAACTGTAGCTGAACTCGGCCGTCTCGTCCCGCGGATCGGTCCGGCTGGTCATCCGGCCCGAGGTGTCGTAGGTGAAGCCCCATGCCTCATCGTCCGGCTGGGTGATCGCGGTGATCCGGCCGTTGCCGTCGTGGGTGATGTCGGTCGCCCGGCTGGCAGGGTCGGTGATGCTCGACAACAGCCCGCTGGTGTAGGCGAAGGCCGTGGCCAGGCTGTTCGGGTCGGTGATCGTGGTGAGCTTCCCGTTGCCATCGTACGCATAGGAGGTCGTGTTGCTGTTGCGGTCGACGAACGAGGTTTGCTTGCCCGTGGTGTCGTAGTTGAAAGCCTCCCCCGACTTCAGGGTTCGGGTGTACGTGTTGTTCTGGTTCTTGACCAGGGTTGAAAAGTCGCCGGCCGGGGTGATGTAGGTCTGCGTGCCGGAGTTCCAGGCAAACCACAGGCTTTGGCCGCCGCCCAGGTCGAGGATCGCCCCGCCCGTCACGGGATACAGCCGGTCGACGCCCGCGACCTGCCAGCCCGTGCCCGCCGGGTCGCTGGAGTGATTGATCACCGTGACCGTGCCCGTGGTGTACGACGACACGTCGCCGCCGCTGTAGTGGGCGGTGACGTCGATCCGCCAATCGTACCGGCCCGTCGAGAGGCTCCGGGCGTCCCCCTGGAGGGCGATCTGCATGATGTCGCCCGGGTTCAGGCCGCTGGTGTCGTAGTAGTACTCCTGGCCCTGGACGCTGTTGAAGGTGAGCTTGGCACTGACCGTGGGCGGGATGCCCATGGCGGGATTCAGGTGGTAGCGATCCAGGAAGATCGGCTTCGGGGCGGCCGCCTCGGAGTTGTAGACCAGCCCGAGAGGCGGCGCACCCGGGTTGTAGCTCGGCGCCGCGTACGCGGTGCTCAGGGCGCCGGTGGCCGAGGCGATCGCGTAGCCGTCCCCGCCGATCGCCTTGGGCCCATAGCCCAGCAGGTCGGGCGTGGTCACTTCCGGCCGGGTGACCGAGACCGGCGTGCCGCCCCCGCTCCCCTGGGCCGTGCCATCGTTGATGACCCGGAAGTTGTAGTCCTTGACCTCCTCCGAGTCATCGGTGTAGGTGACGGTCAGTCGCACGCGGTCGTCGGCGTAGTTGCCGTAGGTGATGTTCCGCCAGGTGAACACGAGATGATAGGTACTGGTCCCGCTGACCGAGGTGGCGTCGGGTGCGGCGCTCATGTCCCAGGCGTAACTGGACACCGTGGCCCCCTGGACCTGGGCCCGCAGGTCAACGCTGTCGCTCTCCGAATCGTGCTCGACGGCCCCGGTGCTCAGGGTCAGCCCGTTGTTCCACTCGACCACGACGCACGGGCCGCTCGGACCGTCCAGTCCGGCGCCTTCGCCCCAGGACTCCATGGCGAAGTCCCCGCCGCCGCTGCCGAGGGGCGCTGCCGGCGGGAGCTGAGGGCTTTCAGCCGCGGGCGCGGCAAGGCCGGTGGCACTGCTCTCAGCCGCCGGCGCCGTCGGGGCAGGCTCCTGAGCACGGCTCGGCGAGGAGGCTCCCCCCTGAGACCCGGCGGGCTCCTGTGCCTGGGGCGGCGGCGTTACCGGAGCCGCACCCTCAGGAGCCGCAGAATCCATGGCAGCGGCCAAAGCCGGGTGACTCTCCCCCGATTGCTCCAAGGCCGCCGGGGCAGTGAGCGCCAGCCGGAAGATACCAGCCGAAGTGCCGAATTCCGAGTCGCTCTCCTGCTCGGCCAATCCCTGCGACAGCAGCGACCGGGCAGGCGGCATGTCCTCCGACTCCCTACCCGCCCCCCTCACCGCCGCCGGGCCCGGCGACTCGACCTCACCGCTGCTTCCGCTGGCCAGACCGGCGTCGTAGTCCATTCCCACGGTCAGCAGTCGCCGCGACTCCAGCGGCTCTTCGAGCGACGACCGACGCCGCCTGGCCTGCACCTCGTCGTCCAGCCGGTCGGCGTCCCAGTCGCTCCTTCCCAGGGCACCTCCCAGGACTCCCAGAAACGTCACCGCCTCCCCGGGCGCGGCGCGGATCTCCAGGGCCTCAACCCCGGCCAGACGCCGATAATCCTTGAGACGACGACGACCACGACGGCGAAGAGTGCTTCGAGCAGATATTGGGGTCCTCCGTTGATGAATCAACAGACAGCAGATCGGGACAGACTTGCAGACGGACCACGAGCACCCGGGGCGCCCGGTGAGCCTTGGCTCTCACACCTGCACACCACGACCTAACGGCACAAACCGGCGGCGAGGCAACAGCCCTATCCGTTGAACCCGCCGGCTGGCCGGCCGATAAGTGTCCACTCGGCAATTCGGCCCAGAAGCTGCCTCTCGAAGGTGCAGACCCAAACCCGTGGCCCAAGATGCCACGCAAGAAGCCCATGTTCCGTGATCAGAGATGAATCGGCCCGTCCATGATTCCGACCAATACGCTGAGTCTATCCAAGCGAGAATCTCTGTCAAGAGGCGTGCAAAGTTTTCCCCCAAGAAAATCTCGACGCCGACAGGTTGGGCTTTGACCTCCAGGACCGCCGTCCTGTCAGGCCCGATAGACAACAAATGCCATAGACCGTATAGCTTTTTGGACGGTGGGACCTGGAGGGTTTGCCCCTCTATTGGGTGAGGTACTTTGCGCAGCTTATCACCAAGCCTGCTCGACCAGAAACGGGAAGACCATCCCCCCGGCCAGCGCGCCTTCGCCGCCCGGAACGAGACCCCGGTCTCGCCCGCACCTAACCCCCGACCAATCAACGCCTTTTGGCCAGCCGTCTCACCCCAGACCGCCCCGACCGTTGGGGACCTTCTCTACGCCACGCTCGGCTCCATTGCGGCCGGAATGATCGCCAGCGCCTTCCGCTGGGCGGTGTTCGACACGCTGTACCACCGCACCGGTATCCCCCCGCCAGCATGGCTGTTCTCGACGCTCCACCAGAAGCTCGAAGCCTTCCACACCCTGGTGGAGATTCATGACCGCTACTACCAGTTCTACGCCAACATGCTCGTGGCCCTCACGTTCACCTACGTCGCCCACCGTACCACCCTCCCCCGGCCGGCTTCCCTTGACCCTCGGAACCGAGTTGTGTGAGGAACACACGTTCGCCGTCCGCGTATTGCCAGACTGACAGGCGGGATTCCCCGTCCACAGCCGCAACCCAACGCTCGTCAGGGCTGACGGCAATGCTCATCAGAGGCGCGTCGTGGTCGGTCGGCGGATGATCCGCCGGGCGAATCTTGCCTCCGGCCACATGGCAGAACTCCACCAGGTGGTCACCTCCGACCGTGGCCAGGGCATCTGCTTTGGGGAGAAAGGCTACAGACGCCTCGCCCCCTTCGTGCGCTTGGCTCCTGTCCAGCAGCCGATCCGCTTGTGTGTCCACCGCCCAGAGGCTGCCGTCGCGGTCGAGGGCCCACAGCACCTCCGGCCGGCTGCGGGCAAAGACGATCCGCGGCTGCTTGCCAACTCGCACGGTCAGACGCTTGATCCCGTCCCTCTCTTGCGCCGGCATCTGCCACGTGCGGATCAATCCATCCTCGCTCGCGGTCACCAGTTGGCCGGGATGGCCGGCGTTCAAGATCGCGCACCCGTTGCGCCGCAACGGCAGGGGGATCTTGCATGGCGGCCGCAGTTGGCCGAGAACACGAGCCAGTTCAGCCTGGCGGTAGTCGCGCGCGCCACACAACAAGCTCCATTTCGCTTCCTGATCCTTAAGCCCCCAGGCCGTCAGGCCAAACGTGCTGTCCAAGGCGTACAAATCACCAGCATCCGGCGAGAACTGTACAGCATGGACTGCGCGGACTCCCTCGGCAGATGGCAACAGCTTGAGCTTCGCATGCGGTTCCCACGGCTGTGCCGGGCCAGCCGATCGGAACAGCGCCACGTCGGGGCCGTCCCCGGCCACCGCCAGGAATTGCCGGTCCGAGGTGCCGGCGATCGCCAGGGCCCACACGGCGCCGGAAACCCGCAGTTCCTGGACCGTCTGGAGCGTCTCCGCCTGCAACCGGTGTACAGAGCCATCGGCGAGTCCGATGAGCCAAGCGGCGCCCACTTCGTCCCAAGCTGCGGCCAGAGCTGCGCCTCCCCCCAACTGCCGTTGCGGCCCTCGCGAGCCGTCGCTGCCGCAACGGTAGACCTTCCCTGCGGCGCTGCCGAGCAGGACGTTCTTCCCGCCCGTGTCCACCGCCAAGCAGAACAGCGGTTCCTCGGCCTTCATCAATTCCCCGCGTGCCCCCGTCTCGGTATCGAACCACAGTCCCTGGCCATTAAGCGACGCGGCGAGGACCCTGGCCGTGACCAGCCGGGTCTGATCCGGTTTGAGCGCGGCTGCGACGATTCCCCAGTGGCCCTCGGACAACATGCGAGTCACGCGGGGACCGAGGGTCGCGAGGTATTCCAGCCGTTGCGTGTCCCAACTGCGCTGGCTGGAAGGGATCTCCTGCAATTGCCCTCCAGCCAGATCGAATGCCCTCGCGGCCAGATGAGCCAAGGCCCGCTCGGCCGCGAGCCTGCCTTCCAGGAGGCCTGACTCGACCAGCCCCTCATCAGATTGGTAACAGGCTTCTGCTTCAGCCACCGAGGACACCGGCGCCTCCGAATCGTACGCCGATCGCGAAGCGCCCGTTGAGCCACTGAAGCTCCCGAAGCGAGAATACGTTCTCGCGGTGGCCGCCGACACGTCCGGCAGCTTCCTGGGCGAGATGTTCGGGCCCTCTGGCCGCGCCTATCAGTTCACCCTGCGGGCCATTGAGAGGCTGTTCCGCGACCGGGCGGGATCGAGCGACCGCGTTCTGCTCGCCCAGCTTTCAGACAACGGCAACCCGCTTCTCTGGGAGGGCCCACCGCATTTGCTCAAGAAGCGATTCGGAACCAGCGGCACACTAAAGGACTTCTTCCTGCAGCACTCGTCCCCAAACGGATCGCGACTCTACGCCGGGATCGCCCAGGTACTCACCTACATTCACTCGCTGCCTGGCGTGCGCGAGGGCGACACGAAGGTCTGTATCCTCGTGCTCTCCGACATGTTCGACAACTCCCCAGCGCAGGATGACGACAAGAAGAAGATGATGGACGCGCTCAAGAGTTACGCGGCCATCCAAGGGAAGATTGGCTTCTACTTTGTCAACATGCAGTGCCTGGAGAGCACACGGCAGTGCCTCACCGAGGCCGGGCTGGACCCGCGATTCATCGAGTCGGCCATCGTCGAAGATCCGCCGCTGCCCAGCTTCGCCGAGTAGCCCGGGAACCTGACGGTCGACTCCTTCAAGGTCCGCTGGTGCAATGCCGTCCGGCCGCCGGATTGTGCGTCCCACCCAGTCATGGAGATGCCGTCTCCGCGCTAAAGGCACTAAGAGCGCAACGAATAGCGCTAAGGCCTTCGCTCACGCACAACGATCAAGGATTACCCTGCCGATTCTCGCTTTCCTTGCATGTCTTCTGCTGAGACTCGGCCCAGGCCGGCTCGCCGCCTCAAGGTCGCAAGCGAATCGGCGTAGGGAAGAGGAACATCGCCGTCGCTCAACCGAGGAGGCGCAACGGCACCAGGCTCAGCGAGACGCCCAACAGCGTGCGGAACAGGACCGGCAGGCGCTCGCCCAAGCCGAGGCGACCCGCCGTCGGACCAATGCAAGGGCGGCTGTCGAGCTGGAGTACACCCGTCTTTGCTCCAGACTGGGCAGCATCTTCACTCGCGACATGCTCAAGGCGTACTTGGATACCTGCATGACCGACGCGCAGCCGCCCGAAGATGTCGAGCGCCGGGGGCAGCAGTTGGCCGCCACGCTCCAGGAACGCCTCGGGGAGAAGGAGCACACCGAACACCGGATCTCCCTTGAGCAGTTGGACTCGTGGTACCAGGCGGAAAAGCAGCAGATCGAGTCGTCCTCTGCGGATGACCGGCTGAAGCGGCGGCTCATTGCCGCGCTGAACGTCCGCTACGCGGACCTGGCCGCGAACCTTATGGAGAACCTCCAGCCATGAAATCGATTCTCTTCGTCATCGATCGCCTCGGCAACTTCTCGCGGGAGTTGCTCCTCTGGACGGCTTCCTGGCCCGCCGCGAGGTCGCACTTGATTCAAGAGCCATGGAGCATGGAGGCTACCTTGACTTGGCACAGTGGGTAACGGACTACCGTGACGCATTTGAGACGGCGGAGCTGCTCCACCGAATGGGCGACTGGATCGGAGCAAACGTGTTCGGGGAGCTCCGTCAGGTGTTCTTGGACGAACTCAGGCACTCGGCATTGCTCGCGGTGAATCTTTGCCGTTCTCAAGACGCGCTGGAATTGGCGCAGAGGCCATTTGAGATCGGGCACCTGGCAGGGACCTCTCTTGCGCGGTGCTGGGGATGCGATTCACGGTCGACGACCACTTCGCCATTCGACTCGCGGAGCACCTCTATCCACTGCTGCTGGAGAAACGGCAAGCTCTCCCCCGCGCCTTGCAGCGGGCCTGCGAGAAGGCATTGACCCCGGAACTAAGATCGCGTGCGCCCCTGTCGATGTTCACCCCCATTCTCTTCGGACGCCTCGCAGGAACGCTGGCATTCACCGTCCCCTCTCAGACAAGGATGCCGGAACGCTTCTTGGCACGGACGGGCCTATTCAGCTTCCCGCCCGAGCCGGCACGAGCAACGCCGGTTCGGCGGATACGTATTCTTCCGATGTCCCGAGGAGGGAGCGTACCATCGTGCGACGCTCGGTGACTTCCTGCACGCCATCGAGAATCAGTTGGACAAGGAACGGGGCTCTCTGACGTGCCAGTGCAGTCATCCCGATGATTTCCAGGAGCGCCTCCTGCCCAGGATCGCAGATTTCGTCGGGCGCGAGTCCGTCTTGATCCTCTTGGACAATCTGGAGGGACTGCTCAATCGAGAGGGACAACCGAACCCTGCGCGTGCCAATCCACGCGCTTACGTTTGCGGAAAGCGTTCTCCTGGCGGGCGAGTTGAGCAACCTCTCCGAACTCTCCCGCGAAGGGCAAGGCCGAGAGCTCCTGCTGGGCCTGCTTACCGTGATCCAAGGGCACCCCAAGCTCCTGGAGATGGCTGACAAGCTCGCGACGAGGCCCGGCCAGCTCAGGGTGCAGGTCGAGAGAGCCCTCGCGGAGGCACGGAGGGGAGGAGCCCCGCTTCTGAATAAGACGAAGAAGCTTCACCACAACGGGGTGCAACGGAATGAGTCTTGGCTTTGTGGTTCGCGACATGACACCCTCCTTCTGTTGAACCCGAAGGCCAAGGAGGGTCTTGCCGGCCCCTGGAGGCAGCCGGGGGCCGGTCTTTCTGTCCACCACTGCTGTCCACCTGATTCTGGTGTCCAGAATGGCCGTCGCCACAAACCGTTGTCTTTCAATGACTTAGAAAGAGCGGGAGACGGGGGTCGAACCCGCGACTTCCAGCTTGGGAAGCTAGCACTCTACCACTGAGTTACTCCCGCGTTGCCTGGAAACCTTCGACACGGTTAAGCATAGCCGGCCCAGGCGGACCAGTCAATCACGGCCGCGGCGACAAACGAACTGGGGCTCACGGGCCCCCCGAACAGGTTATGATGCCGGCCAGGCGCTCACAGCACATCGGCTCGCGGCTCGTGGGAGCGTGTGCCGAGGTTGCCGTAGCGGTGGTAGTCGATGCTGATGCTCTGCTCCCGGAAGTACCAAAGCAGCTCGATGCGGCCCTCGACCCGCACCGGCTGACCGGCGATGCACAGGCCGGTCTCGGCGGCGGCGCGGAGCACGGGGAGGGGGACGCGCTCGGGCGAGGCGTAGCGGACCCGATCGGTCTGGCCGGCGCGGATCACTTCGGCGAGCTGCTCGTCCGACTCCTCGACGAACTCGATGGCCCCGGCCCAGGGCTCGGTGAGCGTCTCCAAGAGAGCCAGCACAGGGCAGTGGCCGTTGGGAGGAACGCTCACGGTCACGCGGCATCCGGCGGTTCGCGCCGCGCACACCCGGGCGTAGAGATCGAAGGGGGTGTCGTGGGGGTGCACGCGCACTCGCATCTCGGGCACGGGCAAATAGCGGCGGAGATTGTCCTGGCCCACGAGACGGAAGTGGTCGTGTTCCCGGCCGAACTCCGCGCGGACGCTCCGCTCGTAGCCGGCGGCCGCGCCGACGATGCGCTCGGCCTCGGCGGGGCCGTTCTCGCCGAGCTCGGAGGCGCGGGCACGGACGGCGGCGCAGAAGGTGGCCATTGGGGTGTTTTCCGGAAGGTGATCGGTGCGGGGGTCGGGAAGGTCGTCGAAGTCGAGGAGCTGGGCCACGTAGTTCGGGCCGCCCGCCTTGATGCCGGGCCCGAACGCCGACTTGCCCATCCCGCCGAACGGCTGGCGCAGGACCACGGCGCCCGTGGTCACCCGGTTGACGTACAGATTGCCCGCGCGCACGTGCTGCTTCCAGTAATCCCATTCGCGCTCGTCGAGGCTTTCCAGCCCGGAGGTCAGGCCGTAGCCGGTCTGGTTCACCATGGCCACGGCCTCGGAGAGTTTTTGGAATCGCATGACGCCGAGGACGGGTCCGAAGAATTCGGTCAGGTGGGAGTAGCTTCCCCGCCGGACGCCGTACTTGACGCCGGGGGACCACAGGCTGGGGTTGTTCTCCAGCACGTGGGGGCGCACGGCCCACTCTTCGCCCGGCTCGAGCACCTTCAAGGCGTTGTCCAGATCGCCTCGCGGCGGCCGGATGAGCGGCCCGATCTTGCTCTTCAGGTCCCAGGCCGAGCCGACGTGCAGGCTTTGGACGGCGTCGGAGAGCGCGTGGCGGAAGTGCGGGTCGTCGTAGACCTCGGCCTCCAGCAGCAGCAGCGACGTGGCGGAGCACTTTTGGCCGCTGTGGCTGAACGCCGAATGGAGCACGTGCCTGATGGCAAGGTCCCGGTCGGCCAGCGCGGTCACGATGGTCGCGTTCTTGCCGCCGGTTTCGGCCAGGAGGTACATGGCCGGGTTCTCGGCGAGCATCTTAAGCGCGGTCTCGGTGCCGCCGGTGAGGATCACGGCGCTCAATTGCGCATGGCTCACGAGGCGCCGTCCCTCCTCCCCGCCCGCGCAGGGCAGAAGCTGAAGCACCTTTTTCGAGACGCCGGCGCGCCAGAAGCACCGGCACAGCTCCCAGGCCACCAGGACGGCGTCGGAGGCGGGTTTGAGAATCACCGTGTTGCCGGCCGCCAGGGCCGCGGCCACGCCGCCGCAGGGAATGGCGATGGGGAAGTTCCACGGCGAGACCACGGCCACCACGCCCTTGGGCCGCGGCCGGAGCGTGGGCATCTCCTGGAAATCGCGGGCCGTGTCGCGGTAGAACTCGACGAAGTCGACGGCCTCGGAGACCTCCGGGTCGGACTCGGCGAGCGTCTTGCCCGCGTCGGCCAGGGCCGCGCCCGTCAGGCCGGCACGCGCCTTGCGGATTTCCCAGGCGACCTTGCCGAGCAGCTCGAAGCGGTCGGGGACGCTCATGGTGCGCCAGCCGTCCTCGTCGCGTGCGGCGCAGCGCACGGCGCGGTCGACGTCCTCGGCCGAGGCCTGGCAATACCGGCCCACGACCACCCCAGGCCGGGAGGGGTCGAGGCACTCGCGCACCGGGCGATCGTCGAATATCTCCTCGCCCGCCACGACCAAAGGGATCTCCGCGGCCTTGTCCCCGCAGCGGGGCTTCCAGTCGTCGACGATCTTCTCGGCCCAGGCGGCGTTCTGGGGGAGCGAGAAATCGGTGTCCGGCTCGTTGACGAAATGCTGCCAGCCCTCGGCCAAGGCCGGCGAGCCGGGCGGGACCGGTGCGCGGCGATCCTGCGTCCGGCGCGGCGCGTCGGCCGGCACGTCGTGGTCCCGAAACGACGCGCGGAACCCCTGCTCGAGGTGCCGCCACTCCGGGCCGTCGACCATGAGCTTGAAGGCGTGGCGGAGGAAGTTGTCGGGCCCCGTGTTCTCGTCCAGGCGCCGGATCAGATAACCGATGGCGCTCGTGAAGCTCTCCTTGGGGCAGGCGGGCGCGTAGAGCAGGACGTTCGGGCACAGCTCGAACACCGCGCGGCGCTGGTGGTTGGCCATGCCTTCGAGCATCTCGAGCTGCACTTTGTCCAGCGCGTCGCTCTCCGCGGCGAGGACCATGGCGTAGGTCAGGTCGAAGAGATTGTGGGAGGCGACGCCCACCCGGGCAGCCGCCAAGTTCTCCGGCTTGAGGGCCTCGTGCAGCATGCGCTTGAAGTTGGCGTCGGTGTCGCGCTTGACGCGGTAGGTGGCCAGCGGCCAGCCCCGCACCGAAGCCTCGAGTCGCTCCGTCTCCATGTTGGCGCCCTTGACGAGCCGGAGAATGACGGGCGCGCCGCCCCGGGCGGCGCGGGCTCGGGCCCAGGCGTAAAGCCGCTGCTGCGCTCGATACGAGTCGGGGACGTACGACTGGAGCGCGATCCCGGCCGTCACGTCCTCCATGCCCTTGGCGTCGAGCGTGCGCGTGAACGCCTCCTCCGTGAGGCTCACGTCGCGGTACTCCTCCATGTCGAGATAGACGAACTTGGGGACGCGCGTGCCGTCGGGCCGCTCGTAAACCATGTGCCTGGCCGTCCGGAAGAGGATCTCGATCCGCTCGCACAGCACGGCGATGGTGTGCTCGCGGGCCAGCGGCGATATCTGGGAGTAGAGCGTGGAGATCTTGATCGAGACGACCTCAATTTCCGGCCATTGCAGGGCCTGCAAGTACTGCTGGAGCCGGCGCTCCGCCTCGTCTTCGCCGAGGACGGCTTCGCCGAGGAAGTTTACGTTCATGCGGATGCCTTCGCGGGCACGCGCGTGGAGGTGGTGCGAGAGCATCTCCTTCTCGCCCGGCAGGATGACGTTCGCCGTCTCCTTGTGCATGTGCCCCTTGACCAACGGCATGGCGATGCCCGGCGCATAGCCGCCGAACGACTGGAACCCGCGGAGCAAGGCGCGGTCCCAGGGGGTGAAGCACCGCGGAATGCCCTGCACGTCGAGGATGTGGATGAGGTGCCCGACCGCACGGTGCGGATCGCTGGCGCGGAAGGCCTGGTCGGTCATCTGCATGAGCGTGGCCTTGTCGCCGGGGCTCTGGAGCATCCGGTCGAGCTCGGCCTGCTGGCGCCGCTCGGCGGGGGTTTGGAGCTGCCCGGCGCGCTCCTGGAGACGGCGTGCCAGGTAGACGGCCTTCTCGACGGCCAGCGGCTCGCGGGAAGCAGGGTCCGGGACGAACTCTTTGAGCACTTCCCGGATTCGACCTTGCGCGGACATGAGAGCCTCCTCCTGCAAATCGGGCGAGATGGGTCCCGCAGCCATTGTTTCCGGGACCCGTGCGCCTGTCAAACAAAGCAGGCTTGCAGCACCGCGTCATGTTCGCGAGAATACGGCACTTGACCAGGAGCGGTCGGTCGGTCGGGAGCCAATCCCGGCGTCGGCGCCCCCGGGAAGGGGGGGCCTGGTCTCCGGTCCCGGTTGCCAGGAGGAGCGGGAGGATGAGTCATGAGATTGGCGAGCTGACGTTCTTGCGCGAATTCGCGCCGCGGTACAACGTCCCGGTGCCCGAGTTCCTGGAATGGCCGGCCGGGCGCAAGGCCATCCAGGAGACGTTGGCTCGGTGGAAGTCGGCGGTGGCCAAGCCCGACGTCCTGGCGGGCGGCCGGGGCAAGGCCGGGCTGGTCGAGGAGGTCGACTCGGTCTCCGACGCCATCCGGGCCCTGAAACGCCTGGCCGGCGCGGAGCTTCGCGGCCGCCTGGCCCGCACGTCGTACCTGGTCCAGCACGTCCCGGCCAGGCACGAGGTCTACACGGCGATCACGTACGATTCGCGGTTCCTTTCGCCGGCCATCACGCTGTCGCTTCAGGGAGGGATGGACGTCGAGTCGATCCCCGAGGACCAGAAGCGGACCTTTCCGGTCGACGTCTACCAGGGGCTCGACGCCTACCAGGCCGGCGAGCTTTTGGAGACGCTCGGCTGCCCCCGGCCCGTGGTCAGCCCGCTGGCCCGGGCCATGGTCAACCTGTGGGACATGTTCATCACGTCCGGCATGCGGATGTGCGAGGTGAATCCCTGGCGGATCACGCCCGACCACCGGCCGCTGGCCTGCGACTTCAAGGCCGCCTTCGACGAAGCGAACTTCAAGCACCGCAACCTCGAGCTGGAGCTGCCGGAGTACCCGGAGAACGTCTCGGAGTTCCAGGAGGAGATGGACCGGTGGAGCGCCCAGTCGTACCAGGGGCAGGCGCACGTGAGCGACCTGGGCGGCAGCGGCGTGCTGCCGATCCTGTTCGGCGGCGGGGCGTCGACCATCATCGTCGAGACGCTGATGGAGTCGGGGGGCGATCCGATGTTCCTCTCCGATTTCGGCGGCAATCCGCCGTACGAGCGGATGCGCAAAACCGCCTCGATCTGCTTCAAGCACAAGCTGGCCCGGGCCGCGGTGCTCTTGATCCTCGGCGGCAAGGCGAACAACACGCGGATCGACGTGACGTTCCAGGCCATTGCCGACGCCCTGGCCGAGCATGCTGCGCTTCGGACCACGGAGCTTCCGGTGATCGTCGGGCGCGGCGGGCCGAGGCTGGTCCAGGGCCTCGTCGCGCTCCAGCGATGCCTGGAAGAACTCCGCTGGCCGTACACGATCTTCGGCCACGACACCCCCATCACCATGGTTGCCCAGTACGCCGGGCAGCTCTGCAAGTACCTCACCGGCCAGCCCGCAGACAGGAAGGGACCCTGATGCACGCCAAGACGCTTAGCGATCTTTTGCGGCGCGGAGACCGGGTGGCGGTGTCGAACATTACCGGCCGGGAGGCCAGCAAGGTTACCGAGGTGAGCCAGCGCTACGGGGGGAACCTCGTCGGCGGCTGGGCGCTGGGCAAGGGCGGCGCCCAGTTGGCCGTCGAGCAGCAATCGGCCCTGCCGGTGTTCTCCGATTTTGCCGACCTGCTCGAGCACCTTCCCCGCGAGCAGCACCCCAACAAGATCATCATCTACTCGCCCCCGGAGGCCGTCTACGGCGAGATCAAGAACGTGGTCAAGGCCTCGGCCGGCTCCGTCGAGACGATCTTCATCATCACCGAGAACGTCTCGGTCGAGGTCTCGGCCAAGATCCACAAGCTCTGCCTGGCCGAGGACATCGACGTGCTCGGCTGCAACACGCTCGGGGTGATCAACTCCACGGACCACGTGCGGATCGGCGCGGTCGGCGGCGACGCCCCGGAGGAAACCTTCCACCCCGGCAGCGCCACGCTCATCTCCAACAGCGGCAACATGGTCAACACCCTGGCCTCGTACCTTTACGGGGCGGGCATCGGCACGCGGTTCGGCATCTCGACCGGCAAGGACCAGTTGATCCTCACGCCGCTGGCCGAGCTGCTCAAGCTGGCGCTCGACGACGAGCCCACGTGGGTCGTCGTGCTCTACGTCGAGCCGGGGGGCCTGTACGAGCAGGCCGCCGTGCGCTGGATGCAGCAGGTGGAATACCCCAAACCGATCCTCGTTTACGTGGGCGGGTCGATCGCCGACGACCGGAGCCTCTCGCTCGGGCACGCCGGCGCGGTCGTCGAGGGGGCCGGCACCCGCGCCCGCGAAAAGGCGGCCATGTTCGACGACTATCTCGGCGTCCCCCCCTTCACTCCCGGCATGACCTTCGAGCCGGACCGGCTGCCCCGGCGCGGACTGCGGGTCCAGGCCCTGCACGACCTGCCGGACGCGGCCCGGGCACTGTACGACCTGCTCCAACGCGAGCGCGACTTCCGCCACTACGCCCCGTTGCGGCTCAACCCGTGGCTGAAGAACATGGGCCGGCTGGGCACGCGCCTGCCGCCGGTGCTGGTCCTGGGCGAGGGAACCATCCCGCCGCCGTACAAGGACCAGCTCGATCAGTTCCACAAGACGCAGTTTGGCCGGGTCCCCACCCGGCGCGAGATGCGCAACGCCAGCCACGCCTCGTCGAACGACGGGGCTACGCCGCGGATCTACGGGCACAGCGTGCTCCGCCTGATGGAGTCGCGCTCGTTTGCCTACACGCTGATCCTGGGCTGGACCGGGCATCCCCCTTCCCGGCCCTTCGAGCCGGAGCTGGTCGAGAAGACGCTGATTGCCGCGCTCACCAACGGCCCGGGCACGATCTCCGCCCAGGCGGCCAAGCTCTCCGCCTCGGCCGGCAACAGCCCGCACACGGCGATGATTGCCACGCTGGCCGCCGTGGGCGACGTCCACGGCGGGAACGGCGGCGAGGCCGTCGCCTTCCTCGTCGACGCCTTTGCCAACTCCACGCTGGTCGATCCCTACGACCCGGCGGCCAAGGACCTCGTGCGCCAACAGGCCGAGAGCGTGGCCGGGGAGACGCTCCGCCGCAAGCGCTCGGCCGCCGAGCAGGACATTGCGTTCCATCGCGTTCCCTGCCTGGGCCACCCGGTCTATCGAAACGAGGAGGTCAACTACGATCCGCGGGAGCAGGTCGTGGCCCGGTGCCTGGAGAAGAGCGAGGTCTACCACGCCTTCCTCGATTTCTACCACGAGCTGGCCCTGGCGATGCGCCGGGCGGGCGTCACGCGCAACGTGCTGGCGGTCAACGTCGACGCGGCCATCGCCTGCGTCTGGCTGGGCATCTGCTGGCCGCTGTTGTGCGAGAAGCGTCTCACGGTGGAGCGGGCCAGGCACATCGCCGTGGCCGCCTTTGCGCTGGGCCGCGCCGCGGGCGGGGCGAGCGAGTACTTCGATCACTCCGATTTCGGCCAGCCCATGGACATGCGCCTCGCCGTCGACCAGTGCGCCGCCCTGACCCCGGACGCGGACGACGAGCCCGAGGATTCAGCGGCAGTGTCTGAGGTCACGCCGTGAGGGACAGCGGCAACGGCGGCGGGATCAGCGGTTGAAGTTGCACTTGGGTAGCGCCTGGTTGAGCTTTTCTACACCAGCGTCGGTGACCTGGGTGCCGTCCAGCCACAACTGTTCGAGTTGGGTCAACCCCTTGAGGTGTTCCAGCCCAGCGTCGGTGGGTGGCATGGGGTCAGAGCTTGAATAGTGAATAGCATCGTTCGTCGGATGCTCCAGGTTCGACTCCGCATCGGCCCTGAGTGGCGGCAAGGGCTATTCACTATTCAAGCTCTGACCCCAATCCCCTCGGCTACCACTTCGTGCCGTCGGAGCGTTCCAGGAGCCCGCGGACGCCGTGGCGGGCCATGGAGTCGCTCACCACGCGCACGTCCTGGAGGATCGGGCGGAGCTTCCAGGAGAGCTCCTCGACGTTGCCCACGACCCGATCGATCTTCGCGTACAGCTCGTCATCGGTCAACAGCCGGCCGAGCGTGCCCTGGCCGCTGTTGACGCGCTTGGTGAGCACCGCCAGTTGGGCGAGCACCTCGTCGAGATTGGCCGCCGACGTGTTGAGGTGCCCGACCATGGCTTTGCCCTGATCGCCCAGGCTGGTGGTGAACTGGTCGACGTTGCGGAGGTTCTTGTCCAGCAGAGTCAGCGCGCCGTTGAACTGGCGCACGGTGTCGCGGGTCTCGCGCATCAGCTCGGGGACCTGGACCAAAGCGTCCTGGATCCTGGCCTTGGTCTCCGGATTGCCGATAATGTCGTTGGCGTTGCGCACGGTCTGCTGGAACAGTCCGGAGGTCTCGTCGGTCTGGGCGATGATCCGGTTGATCTTCTCCTCGTTGCCCTTCAGGATGCCGCCGACCTGCTGGATCACCTGGCCCAGCTCGTCGCTGGTGTGCGTGATCGAGCCGATCGCGCCGGCCAGGCGCTCCTGGAGCTTGGCCACGACCTGGATCGGGTCGTCGTAGGCAAAGCCTTCGAGCTCGACGCCGTCGGCCACGGGCGTGCGCGCCAGGTCCTTGCGGCCCGAGTCGACGAAGTGGATCACCGAGTCGCCCAAGAGCGACGTGGTGATCCGGGCCACCTCGTGCTGGCGGATAAGCTTGTCCTTGTCGATGCGGGCGGTGACCATGACTCCCCCTTCTTCCCGCAGCTCGACGTCGGTCACGCGGCCGATAAGGATGCCGCTTTTCTTGATCGGGGTGTCGCGGCTGACGCCCGGGGCGTCGGAGAACCGGAGGTAAACCGTGTACCTCGGCTTGAGTACGGCCGGAAACTCGCCGAACACGAACACGAGAATCACCGTGATGATGATCGTGGCCACAACCATCACGCCGACGCGTAACCGGGCGACGCGCTCGTCCATGGCTTACCGCTCCCAAGAACTCCCGTTGGTCTGCCGCATCTCCATCAGCCGGTCGCCCGCCTCCCCACGGACGAACTGGCGCACGCGCCGGTCGTCGGAGCGTTCCATGGCCTGGGCGGGCCCGTCGTAAACCACCTGGCTTTCCCCCCGGCCCAGCCGCCCCAGGGGATAGAGCATGACGACCCGGTCCGCCACCTTCACCGCGGTGCGCATGTCGTGCGTGACGATGACGCTGGTCACGGGATGGCGTTTTCGGGTGCTGAGGATCAGCTCGTTGATGACGTCGCCCATGATGGGGTCCAGCCCGGTGGTGGGCTCGTCGTAGAGCATGACCTCGGGCTCCAGGGCCATGGCCCGGGCCAGCCCCACCCGCTTGCGCATCCCGCCGGACAGCTCGGCGGGCTTCTTGCCCAGCACGCCCGCGGGAAGCCCGACCTCCGCCAGCCGGGCCACGACGATCTCCTGCACTTCCCGCTCGCTCCGGGAGGAATGCTCGCGCAACGGGAAGGCGACGTTCTGGGCCACGGTCATGCTGTCGAACAGCGCGGCCTGCTGGAAGAGGAAGCCGAAGCGGGTCCGCTCGCGGGTGAGCTGCCGCTCGCTGAGCTTGCCCAGGTCCTTGCCGTCGAAGTACACCGTCCCCTCCGAGGGGCGCAGCAGCCCGATGATCCCCTTCAACAGCACGGTCTTGCCGCAGCCGCTCTCGCCGATGATTGCGACCGTCTCCCCGCGATCAATACCCATGTCCAGCGCGCGCAGCACCTGCTGGCGGCCGAAGCGCACCCCCAGCCGCTCGAGCCGCAAGAGCGGCTCGCTCGATCGCGGGGGCATCGGGTTGGCTGGGCGGTCGGCATCGGCCATGGCGTCTAGATCAGCGAAGGGGCCTTGGGCCAAAGCATCATGTAAAGGGAATCGAGGAAAATGCCCAGAAGGACGTCCATAAACAAGATCACCACGAACGATTGCACGAAGGCGCCGGTCGCGGCCCGGCCCACCCCCTCCGCCCCGGGATCGCAATGAAAGCCCTTGTGGCAGCCGATCAGGGCGATCGCCGCCCCGAACCAGAGGCTCTTGAACACTCCCGAGAACAGATCGAACGTGCCCACGTACGTCTGCGAGTTGCTCAGGTAATGGAAGAAGTCGATCTTGAGCACGAAAACGCTGTAGACGAGCCCGCCGACCACCCCCATGAAATCGGCCATGATCGTCAGGGAGGGAATGAGCACCAGGCAGGCGAGGAAGCGCGGGACGACGAGGTGGTGGATCGGATTGGCCCCCATGCTGGCCAGGGCATCGATCTGCTCGGTGACCCGCATGGTCCCCAATTCGGCCGCCATCGCACTGCCCACCCGGCCGGCCAGCATGGTCGCCGCCAACACCGGCCCCAGCTCCCGAACCAGCGACATGTTGATTACCGCTCCCAACCGCGTCTCCATGCCCAGCATGCGAAACTGGGCGTAGCTCTGCACCGCCAGGATCATGCCGATGAACGTCCCGGTCAGGGCCACCACGGGGAGGCTCATCACACCGATCTGGTAAAAAGCAAGCACCAGGGTCCCCCGACGCGGGAGATGCGTAACCAGCCATTGGAGTGTACGGGCGGCGAAGATGGCCTGGCTCCCCAGCCCACACACCGAGCCCGTCACCACCCCCCCAAGATCGGCAATCCAGTCCGCGATCCAAGACCCGACCCTTGCCAACCGTCCTGGGGCTTTGCCGGAAGAAATCGAGCTGGGGGAGCCAAACGCCATGGGGTTGCCAAGCCGGTTGGTTACGCGAGCTGACCAAAAGTCCACTACGATGGGAGGTGCCGTGGGGATCGGCGCCAGGACCTGGCGCGGTCCCCTAGTCCTCAAGATTGTTTCGTCGTGTTGACCGTGCGGCTTGAGAGAACCTTAACGATCGCAACGAAGTGGGCTTCTGGGAGAAGGGGGTTGTTTGGGTGACATGGAGGCTCCAGGTAGAATTCGTATACTCGGTGGCTGCTCGCACCCAGGAACGGGGCCTTTTCGGGCTCACCCCAATCGGTGGCAAACCGTCCGGGCAAGGGGTACAATGGCCGACCCGCTCACGTCGCAGGTGTGCGAGGCAAAGCGGATGTCGCACAGCGCACGGCCTGCGACCGGCGTCTCGGAACCACCCGCGATGAGCCGGGCGTCTCGACGACAACAACACGCTGGACCATCCGACCAAGGTGGCGCCGGTCGCCGGCACACTTACCGGCGCCGGCCCCCGGTTTTCGCACGAGTTTCCGCCGCACTCGCTCACCGTGATGCGGCTTGCGGCACGCCCATGAACCCTTGGCGGCCGGACGGCCGCCGCGCATTTCACCGAGGTCCCCCATGAAAACGCCACGACGCGAGTTTCTTAAGAGCACGGCCGCCTTGGCGGCTGCCGGCAGTCTGCCTGCCGGGATGGTCCGTGCCGAGGCCGGCACCAGGTCGTACCCCTACTTGGGCCGTACCGAAGACTACGTGGACTTCCGGATCATCGACCCGGGCCTGAGCATCACGAAGGTGGAGTCGTGGACGCTGGGGTCCTACGGCATGGTCCGCGTGACGACCGACGACGGGCGCGAGGGCTACGGGCAGCTCTCGTCGTTCGAGCCCGACGTCACCGCCACGGTGTTGCACCGGCAGGTGGCCCGGCACGCTTTGGGCAGCGATCCGTCGCAGATCGACGCACTGGTGGACCGCGTCATCGACGCGAACATGAAGTTCCCGTGGTCGTACGTCTGCCGGGCGCTGGCCGGCGTGGACACGGCGATCTGGGACCTCTACGGCAAGATCAAGGGCAAGCCGGTCTGCGAGCTGGTGGGCGGCAAGACCGATCCGTTCCCGGTCTACGGGTCCAGCATGCGGCGCGACATCTCGCCTGCGGACGAGGCCGCGCGATTGGCCAGGCTCCGCGACGCCCGCGGATTCAAGGCATTCAAGGTGCGCCTGGGCGTGCCCACGGGCCACAATCGCGATGCCGCCCCGGGGCGCACCGAAAAGCTGATTCCCGCCGTGCGCAAGGCGGTGGGCGACGGAGTCCACCTGCTGGCCGACGGCAACAGTTGCTACACGCCGCCCAGGGCCATCGAGGTGGGCCGGCGCATGGAAGACAACCGTTACTTCTGGTTCGAGGAGCCGTGTCCGTACTGGGAGCTGGAGTGGACGGCGGAAGTTTCCGCGGCGCTCAGGATGAACGTGGCGGGGGGCGAGCAGGACAACGATCTGGCCCAATGGCGGCGGATCATTCGGATGAACGTCGTGGACATCTTGCAGCCGGACCTGTGCTACCTCGGGGGCTTCACGCGCTCCTGGCGCGTCGCCAAGATGGGGCAGCAGGCGGGCAAACTCGTCGTCCCGCACTCGTCCCACCTGTCGCTGGTGACGCTGTTCTCGCTGCACTTCATGGCCGCCGTTGCCAACGCGGGGCCGTTTGTCGAGTTCACCATTGAAGAGGACGCGAATCTAGGGGAAAGCATCTACAGCCCGGCGCTGGAAGTCCGCGACGGCAAAGTCAAGATCCCGGACGGGCCCGGCTGGGGAGTCAAGATCAACCCGGCCTGGCTGGAAAAGGCCGTTTACCAGAAGAGCGAGCAGCAGGCAAAGCGGCGAGGCAAGCCGTGACGTTGGGCCGCTGTAGGACGGGTTGGCAACCCGTCCTGATGTGAGACGGACGGGTGGCACGGGCATCTTGCGCGTGCTTCGCGCCGTGGTTGAAGAACGTCTGCTGTCGACGGTTTCCCCGCTGCGTTACGCGATGCGGCAACCCGAGAATGACCCATCGCGCCAACCTCGCCATGCCCCAGAATTACCAGATCTCGCCCGTCCTGTCAATAATTGGTAATGTGTCGCCGGAATTCCCAGAATCGTGCAAACCTATTTAGCATGCCACGCGCCAGCGCACGTTGAACAGCCGGAGGATGATCCAGATCAGGGCCAGATCGACCAGGCCGTACAGCACGACGTACGCCGGGGCTGTGTACAGGGACCAGCGCACGCCCGTCGAGCCCTGCTGGGGAGACCTGCCGGGGGAGGCCGCGGCCGGGCCCATGCGGTCCTGGCCCTGCTGCGTGTTGACGGTCAAGGGAAGGCTGAAGGCGGCGGCAAAGGGGCTGGTGAACCCGAATCGGGCGATCCAGGTCTCGGTGGGCAGCCGGGTGGAGAACTCCCCTTCCAGGACCCTGAGCGTCACCGGCAGGTCGAGATCGGTGCCGATGAGCAGTTGGTTGCCGTCGACCGCCGCGCGGACGCCGAGCGCCTGGCCCGGCCGCGCATTGAAGGCGTTGATCCGCTCCGCCACGCGGCGCAGCGCCTCGCCCGGCGTGACCTCGATCTCGGCCGATTGCCCTCCGGGCCCGATCAACTGGAACCTGGCCGGCCGGCTGATTGCCTCCATGCGCTCGGCGTGGATCAACTGGGCGGGGGCGGGAAACAGCAGGTCGGAGAAGACCTTCGCCACCACCGGCACGGCAAACAGCACGAGCAGGATCAGGTAGACCGTCATCATGCTGATGGACGTCTTGCGGAAGAGCACCGAGCAGAACACCGCCAGGGTCGTCGTGGTCAGGCAGGTCACCAGGATCACCGCCAGGTACCAGAGGATCGTGAGCGTGTCCTTCCAGTACGTCCACGGGGGCAGCAGCCAGGCCAGGAGGATCGGCCACACGAGAAAGCTGGTCAGGACGACCGAGACCCGGAGGCTGGAGATCATCTTCCCCGCGAGGATTTGCCAGGGCGTCAGCGCCGTGGTCAAGAGCAGCTCGAGGGTCTGGCGCTCGCGCTCGTTGGTCACGGCCCCGGCCGAGAACACCGGCCCGACGAGCATGTTGAACAAGAGCACGTAACTGGTGTACCAGGGGGCGTTCTGCGGCCAGATGTACAGGCACGCCGCCATGACCAAGAGCGCCAGGCCCATGCTCATCTGGATCACCAGCCGGAGCATGAGCGTGCCGTGGCCGAACAGCTCGCTGCGCATCTCCTTGTCGTACACCGGATTGACCGCGTCGGCCATCAGGTCTTCCCGCTTCGGCGGGGCGAAGAGCTTGTCGGGGAACTGATCGCTGCGGATGACCATGCCCACCGCTTCCCGCTGCTCCTCCTCCAGATCGACGACGTCTTCCGCCTCGGCGCCGACGTCCGGCGGGAACAGCAGCCGGCGGCTGATCGTCGCCAACAGCAAGAGGCACACCACCGCACAGCCGGCGGGGAAAATCCCGGCCAGCATCACGAGCCGGAACGCCGCCACCGACTCGAACGCGCGGTAGAACAGCACCCCGAACAGCACCAAAGGAAGGATCAGCAGGTACGAGACCACGACCGCGGCAATCGTCCGCTTGAAGTAGCTGCTGGCCGCCAGGCTGATCATCCCGAAGGTGGCCACGGAAGCGGCCATGGCCACGTAGGTGGCGAGGATCTCCCAGAAATTCTTCCCGCCCAAGGGCAGGCAGAGCATCACGATCGGCAGCGAGCAGAACACCAGCACTGCCAGGTGCGACAGCGACGCCAGCAGCTTCCCCAGCACGATCGCCGCCGGACGCAGCGGGCTGGCCAGGAGCATCTCGTAGGTCTTGCGCTCCTTCTCCCCCGTAATCGTCCCGGCCGCGAAGCTCGGCGCCATCAGCGACATCAGCACGTACTGACCGACGAAGAACAGGTCGATCAGCCGCTTCGCCTCCTGGGGCGTGGTCGTCAAGTCGAGCGTCTGGCTCGTGGGCCAGGCCACGTAGACCACCAGGCCCAGCAGGGCCAGGTAGCAGAACAACAGCACGAACGCCCGGGTCATGCGGAGGTTGACCAGCAGTTCCCGCTGCAACACCGGGTTCTCGAACAAGTACATCGCGGCGACTCGGGCGGTTGGACCTCGGCAATTCCCTGCAACGTAGCTCTTCTTAGTGTAACGCCGGGCCGCGGAAATGCCCAGAAGGAGGGTGCCCCTCGATCGTGCGTCATGAGCCCCCCCGGCCATCTCGCCACCGTAGGATTGCCGGACTTGCCCGCCAAAACCCCCTACGTGGCCCGGCGCAGCCCGAACCACTCGATCTGCCGGCGGGGGCAATAGACCAGGCCGTGCTCCGCGCAGTAGGGCACGAGCCACCGGGCCCGGCCGGCCAGCACGGCGGCGTCGGTCCCTTCCGGCATGAGCATCACCCGGCCGCGGTCGATCTCGGGAAGCCCCGCCAGGTAGCGCTCCACCTCGTGGCAGTCTTCGATCGACTCGACCACGAACTTGAACTGGCAGGTGTAGTCGGCAACCAGCCGGCGCACGACCTCGGGCACGTGCCGCTGGCGCTCGTGCCGCAAAACCCACTTTGGGCGATCGGCCCGGCCGGGGGTTGAGTTCGAGAGTTTTGGGCTGATCGACATCAGGTCGCAGGCCACCGGGAGGTGCCGCGTCCCGGCCGTCTCGATGGTGACGTGCCGGCCCAGGCGGCGAAGCTCCGCCGAAAGCCCGACCAGGTCGGCAAACAACATCGGCTCCCCGCCCGTGAGCACCACGTGCTCCCCGGCCAGCTCGGTCACCCGGCGCACGATCTCTTCGACCGAAAGCTCCTCCCCCTCCGCTTCCCACGCGGCGTAAGGGGTGTCGCAGAACCGGCACCGCAGATTGCAGCCGCTGGTCCGCACGAACACGCTCGGGGTGCCGGTCAGGAACCCTTCCCCCTGGATCGATCGAAAGATTTCGGCGATTCGCATGGGCACCTTCTGGAAAACCGCGCCTGGCGGCGTCCTACTCCCGATACGGCACCGGGTCGACGAGGCCCGCCTCGGCAAATCCCTTGCGGCGCAGCAGGCAGGCGTCGCACCGGCCGCAGCTTTGCCCGGTGGGGTCCGGATCGTAGCAGCTCCGGGTCAAGCCGAAGTCGACCCCCAGCTCCATCCCCCGGCGGATGATCTGGGCCTTGCTCATCGCCGTAAGCGGTGCGTGTACGGTGAACTTCAGCCTCCCCTCCACGCCGGCCTTGGTCGCCAGGTTGGCCAGGCGCTCGAACGCCGCAATGAACTCCGGCCGGCAATCGGGATAGCCGCTGTAGTCCACGGCGTTGACCCCCACGAAGAGGTCGGCCGCCCCGACCGCCTCCGCATAGCCCAGTGCCAGGGCCAACAGCACCGTGTTCCGGGCGGGGACGTAGGTGACGGGGACCTCCCGGGCCATCTGTTCCAAGCTGCGGTCCTTGGGCACCTCGATCGCGTCGGTCAGGGCGCTGGAGCCGATCTGCCGCAGATCGACCGCCAACACCACGTGCCGCCGCACCCCGAGGGCCTCGGCCACGCGCCGGGCCGCCTCCAACTCCTGCCGGTGACGCTGGCCGTAATCGACCGACAAGGCATAGAGGTCGAACCCCTGGGCCCGGGCGATCGCCGCTGTTGTGGCGGAGTCAAGTCCCCCTGACAGTAGTATAACGGCCCGTCGGCCCATCGTGTTCCTGCTATCGTGTGACGGTGTCCCAAGTTCGTGGGACCGGTTGCCAACCGGTCCCACAGTTCCTGCCACGAGGCTGGACGCGGCTTCCCCTCCCCATTTCATCATGCCACAATGGGTTGGCTAGGGGAAGGTGTAAGCCAAGGAGCGAGTGATCGTGGGCCAGCCGTTTTGCGACGTCCTGGAGACGTTCGACAACCAATACCCGGGCCGGGACTACACGATCGAAATCGTCTGCCCGGAGTTCACCTCGGTGTGTCCGAAGACCGGCCAGCCCGACTTCGGCACGCTCACGATCACCTACGTGCCCGACCGGAGGTGCGTCGAGCTCAAGAGCCTGAAGCTCTACCTCCAGCAGTACCGCAACGAGGGGATCTTTTACGAGCACGCGACCAACCGGATCCTCGACGACCTGGTGGCCGTGGTGCAGCCGCGGCAGATGAAGCTCGTGGCGGCGTTCACCCCGCGTGGGGGGATCACCACCACCGTCACGGCGGAGTTCGTCGCCAAGACGGAGAATGGAGTGAAGGAGAGCACATGATCTACTTCGAGCACATCAAGCTGCAAGGTTTCCGCCGCCTCCACGGCCTGGACCTTCCTTTGCGGCCCCTGTGCGTGCTGATTGGGGCCAACAGCAGCGGCAAGACGTCGCTGTTGGATGCGTTTTCGCTCCTGGCGGCCTCGGCGTCCGGGGGCTTGCAGGCCAAGATCAGCGAGTTCGGAGGGTTGCCCGCATTGATGACCTTGGACCGAGCGCATCAGGTACAATTCGAGTTGTTGATGACAGTGCGTATGGGACACCTCCAGTTCTACCGCCTCGCCTTCGCTCCGAGCGGAGTGGCCTACACGATCGACGAGGAGCTTCTGGGGCAACGCTCGCCCGTCGGGCACGTTTCCGCCGTGCAGATCCGATCATCTCGGAGCGACATCCGGTACCTCGCCGTCGAGCAAAAGGTGGTGATACGGCCCACTTGGGAGCACGACGCTTTGGAGACCTCGCTCGCGCAGGTGCCGAAAACACTCCGCGAGCCGGAAGAGTTCCGGAGCCGCCTGGCATCCTCCACGTACTACCGCGTGTTGAACGTCGATCCTCGGGCACCGGTGCGTCTTCCGCAGCCCTTACGCCCGGCCTCCCTGCCCGGCCGGGACGGCGAAGACCTGGTCTCCTGCCTGTTCTCGTTGCGGGAAACGGACCGCGATCGGTTCGAGACCATCACCGACACGCTCCGTACCGGGTTTCCAGGCTTCGAGCGGCTGGATTTCCCGCCCGTTGCCGCCGGCACCCTGGCCATGACCTGGAAGGAGCGGGATTTCACCCGGCCGCTGTACATGCACCAGTTGTCGGAAGGGACGCTGCGCTTCCTGTGGCTGACCACGTTGCTGGCCAGCCCCGGACTGACGGCCGTCACCCTGCTGGACGAGCCGGACGTCAGCCTCCATCCGGAGCTTCTGAGCCTGCTGGCGGGCCTGATGCGCGAGGCGTCGCAGCGGACGCAGCTCATTGTGGCCACGCACGCCGACCGCTTGGTGAGGTTTCTCCAGCCCAAGGAGGTCCTCACCCTCAACCTGTCGGAGGACGGCCTGACGCAGGCGACCTGGGCCGATGACCTCGACCTGGAGGAGTGGCTCAAGGAGTACACGCTGGACGAAGTGTGGAGGCTCGGGCGCATGGGAGGCCGGGCATGAGAATCGCCGTCATTGTCGAAGGCGAGACCGAGCGCGCCTTCTTCCCGCACCTCCGAGCCTTTCTGGAAACCCGCGTGGCCGGCAGGATGCCGAAACTCGATCCGCTGCCCTACGACGGGCGCATACCCACCGGCGACAAGCTCCGGCGCGACGTGGAACGGCTGTTCAATGACCGCAAGTCCCCCGCCGATGCGGTGATTGCGCTGACCGACGTGTACACGGGCACAAGTCCGCCGGAGTTCCGCGATGCCGCCGAGGCCAAGGCGAAGATGCGCCAATGGGTTGGCGATCAGCGGGCCTTCTATCCGCATGCGGCGCAGCACGACTTCGAGGCATGGCTGTTGCCGTACTGGGGCGAGATCCAGAGACTTGCAGGACATAACCAGGCCGCGCCGGGGGCCTCCCCGGAAGCGGTCGACCACACCAGGCCGCCGGCGCATCGACTTCAGGAACTGTTTCGCGCCGGGAACCGCGGCCGAAGCTACGTCAAGCCTCGCGATGCCGCGAGGATTCTTCGCGGCCAAGACCTGATCGTCTCGGCCAACGCCTGCCCGGAGCTGAAATCCTTCCTCAACACGATCCTCACCCTCTGCGGGGCCGATCCCATTCCCTGACCGAGTCGCACGACGCGAACCAGAAGGAGAACGTCATGGCAAGAACAAGCTGGTTGTGGATTGCGGCGATCCTTGGGCTGGCCTTGATGGCGCGGGCGCCGGCGAGCCGGGCGGCCGAACCCGGGCCCAAAACCCTCACCATGTACAGGTTGAAGCACGCCGATGCCCGAGCGGTCGCCCGGGGGCTCGGCGATCTGCTCAAGGTCAACCGGGATATCCGCTTGACGGCCGACGAACGGCAGAACGGCTTGCTCGTGATGGCTGCGGAAGAGGACCACAAGACGCTGCGGAAGTTGATGGAGCTGGTCGATCGCCCGGGTGAGCCGGCGGCCGCTCGGACCTCTCCGAAGGCCGCCGCTTCCGTGCCCGGGGACAAGAAGATCGACGCCGAGAAGGCCGGCGACGCCGAGCTTCGCAACGAGGTGGCCGCCCTGTCGCGGCAAGTCGCGGCGTTGTCGGCTCGCGTCGAGCGACTGGAAGAGCTGACCCGGCTCCGCATCATCCCGGTACGATCCGCTCGCGGCGCGCCCCCCGAACAGGCGCCTGCGCCAAGGCAGATCAAGGTCTTCAGCCTGCAGCACGCCGACGGGGTGTCGTTGGTCAAGGCGGTTGCCGAGATCCTTCCCGGCGTCGAGCAAAAGACGCTCCGGCTGGCCTGCGATAAGCGGACCAACAGCATCCTGGCCAGCGGTCCCAAGGAAGACCTTGCCGTGCTGGAGGCCCTGCTACTGCGCCTCGACGTCGAGGCCGCCAAGGACCGGAAGCCGGGCCCCAGCCCCGCCGGGAAACCGACCGGCAAGTGACCATCATGAGCGGCGAGTTCACCGTTTGGGACTGGCTGGTGCTGATCGGCTATTTCGTGGCGATTACGGCCTTTGGCCTGTGGGTCGCCCGAAAGATCCGCTCCAGCGGCGGCTACTTCCTCGGCGATCGGAAGCTTCCCTGGTGGGTGATGATCGGCCAGTCGTTTGGCACCGGCACCCACGCCGAGAACCCCGTGGCCCAGGCCGGGGCGACCTGTCAGCTCGGCTTTGCCACGATCTGGTACCAGTGGAAGAACATGCTCATCACGCCCTTCTACTGGCTGATGGCCCCCTGGTACCGCCGCTCCGAGCGGACCACCATCGGCGAGATGATGCTCGACCGCTACGGCCGCGGCATGGAGATGTTCTACACCGTGTTTGCCATGGGCTACTTCGTGTTCAACCAGGGCACGATGATGAAGGGGGCCGGCAAGGTGATCTCCGGGGCCACCGGCGGCCAAATGATCTCGCCCAACCAGGTCGTCGCGGCCATGGTCGCCACGTTCGTCCTCTACAGCTTCTTCGGCGGACTGGTCGCCTCGGCCTACACCGATTTCGTCCAGGGGTTTTTGATCATCCTGATGTCGTTCATGCTGATCCCCGCTGGCCTCGGGGACGTCGGCGGCTTTGCCGGCCTGCGGGCCTCCCTGCCCGAGCACTTCTTCGACCTCTACAACGAGTCCAGCGGCATCGACGCCTTCACGATCCTCATGCTCTCGCTCAACGGCCTGATCGGGATCACCGCCCAGCCGCACATCCTTTCGATGAACGCCACGGGCCGAAGCGAGCGGGCCGGGCGCGTGGGGATGACCTACGGCTCGATGGTCAAGCGGTTCTGCACCATCGGCTGGGCCTTCACCGGACTGATCGTCGCCGCCATGGTCTTCCAGCGCGGCGACAACCTGGCCGACCGCGAGGCGGCCTTCGGCTACGCCTGCCTCCACCTGCTCGGGCCCGGCCTGGTCGGCCTGATGGTCGCCTGCGTCCTGGCCGCCAACATGTCGACCTGCTCGAACTTCATGGTCAACGCCGGCGCCCTGTTCACCCGGAATTTCTACCAGGTCTACTTCCGGCCGCACGCCGCCGACCGCGAGGTCTTGCTGGTGGGCCGGCTCTCCGGCTTCGCGCTGACCCTGCTAGGCGCCGCATTCGCCTTTTCCGTCACGCACGTGTTGGACGCCTTCATGTTCCTCGAGACCCTGCCGGCGTTCTTCGGCATCGCCGTGCTGGGGGGCATCTTGTGGCGCCGGGCCAACCGCCAGGGGGCCCTGGCCGCCGTGGCGGCCTCGCTGGCCGCCTACTACGCGCTCAACTACGTCCAGACCGGCGCCGTCAAGCTGGTCTACCCCTGGCACGCGGGCCCCTACGCCTGGGCGACGCTGGCCGGCGTGTCGGCGTTCATCCTCGTGAGCCTGCTCACCCGCCCGGAGGACGGCCAGCGCATCGAGCGGTTCTTCGACGCCATGCAGCAGTCGACCGATCGCGAAGGACTCCCGGCCGGCCAGCCCAAGCCGGCGGCCGCCGAACTGGGCCAGGACCTGCTCCTGCTGGACCTGCCCGGCTGGCTCGCCGCGGCCCGCTGGCGGAACTTCTTCCGCCGCTACCGCGAGGACCTCGTGGGCTTTGCCCTGGCCTGGCTGAGCGTCGGCCTGATGGTCCTGGCCGCCTGGGGGCTGATGCAGATCGGCGGGGACCCAAGTCATTGCCCGTAACGCTTCGCCCAACTGGTCTCCGGCCGCGCGAAGTTGTGCATCATGACGCTCTTGTAGTCGCAGCGTGCCAGATATCTCCCATTGGGCGAGAAGACGATGCTCGTGTTACGGCCCAACTCACCGACGTTGGACTGGACCAGTTCCCCGGTCTTGAGTTTCCACACCTTCATCTCGCTCAGCAGCAAGGTTTGGTGCGGCTGCCGAAGATGCGGTCCCTGCCCCCCGGCTGCGAGCCATTGGTCATCCGGGGAGAAGGCGATGGCTTCGATCGGGCCGCTGAAGCCCTCAAACCGTTGCTTCAGCTTTCCGTTTTCGGCATCCCATAAGAGGACTTCCCGGTGCGTGCCGCCGGCGATGACCTTGCCATCATGCGAAAACGCCGCTCCGCTGATAGAGCCGGTCGGGACGAGTATCACGTGTTTCAAGTGACCGCTGGCGAGATCCCAGACTTGCACTCCACTTTTCTTGCCTTCCTTGTCACCCATATCGACCGACGTTCCCACCGCGACCAGGCGGCCATCGGGAGATAGTGCGGCTCCCAGACCGATGCCCATCAGGAAGAAGTCGCGCGTGACTCGCCCCGTTTCCGCGTCCCAAACCCGGAGTGTCCTGTATTGCGTTCCGACTGCTTTAGCGCAGTCCGGCGAAAACGCACGGATGTCGAATCGTTCGCCTCCCTCCAGGCTGACTGTCTTCGTGCGCTGCCGCGTTCTGGCATTCCATCGCTCGACCTCCTTTCCCGCAAGAAGCACGCTCTCTTCGTCGGGATGAAAGGCGATTGCCGTTATCCGGCCCTGCTTCGTCGAAAGAACTGCTCTCTCTTCCCCGTTGCTACAGTCGGCATCCCACAGGATGAGCCTTCCGTCCCAAGTCCCTCCCGCCATGGTTTCCGAGTCTGGCGAGAAGGCCAGGCACCAGACATTAGTGCTCTTCACCTCTACCATTCTTGCTCTTGAGATTCTCCCGGAGCCCACGGATGCATCGGCTGCCTGAGCGCTGCCTTGCTCAATCGCGATGCGCAATGTCGGCAGGGCCCAGACCGAAGCCGCGGCAATCAAAAGGAACAATACGGCCCGACCGCCGAGCCGAGTGCTGCTGCGATGGGTGGCGGGAAGCATGGCAAGTCTCCTTTTCCAGAACGCGCTCAAATGGGCCTTCGAGCCGGCGCTGGCCGGTGTGGCCCAGGGGCCGAAACACTTGGTCATGGAATGTCTCCTTGCCCGGTCGAATGGGAACCATTCGATTCCGGGATACGAACGTTTCCGTCGAGCCCGGCGGAGATGGCCGCCGCCTTCAGGCCGGGAGGTTGAGAAGCCTGCCCGACAACGTGAATCAGCGTCTGGACATAGTCGCTCGGACTCCGGCCGCTGGCAGCCATGGCCACCTGATCGCAAGCCAGTTCTCGCTCCAGTCGAACCCGGTAGGCCAGCCAATGGATCAAAGGGTGGAAGAAGAACAACCGGCGAGCGATCTCCACCGGCCAGCCGAAAAGGAGGTCCAGCCGCTTGACGTGGGCCAATTCGTGCAGAAGCACTTGCCGCAGCCGGCTGGCGTCGAGCGTGGCGAGCAAGCTCTTGGGAAGGACCAGCACCGGGCGCCACGCGCCGCACGCAAAGAACGAGCAATCGGCATCGGTGACGGCTGCCGTGGGCGCACGGCGCAGCCCGATTTGCCCGGCCAACTCGCCGACCAGAGCCCGTAGCGGTTCGGGGGCCAGAGCAGCCGACCGGAGCAGCCGCCGCAACAAGAGCCGCTGCCGCGCCAAGACGGCAAACTGGGCCACAACCACCAGCAGCCAGCCAAAAAGCAGCCATGACTGCCAAGATGGCCGTGGAGTCGTCGTCCCAGACGGCCGGGGGCCGGGCGGGGTGATCGGCTGCGGTATCCCCGTCGATTCCGTCTCGGCGAATTCCCTCGGGGCATCCGCCGGCAGGGCGGCTGGCTCGGCCTCATCTCCGAGGGCAGCCCGCCGCGATCCCCCGTCCAGCGTCAGAAACGGCATGGGCACGGCCGCCGTCCAAAACGGCATCAGGAGCACCTTGACTGCCACGATCTGCCAGAGCCAATACCGCAGGCTGGGAGACGACCGGCGGAGGCAAACAGCCACCGCGGCCGCCAATCCCACCAGCACAGCCGACTGCCAGGTCACCGCCCAAGCGAGCCCCGCCCAGGCTCCTGACCAGCGATTGATGATCTCAACCGTCGCGGCCATCGAGAACCTCTACTCCTGCTCCTGGACTTTTCGGGCGATGTTCCGCAAAGACTCCAAATCCTTGGCGGACAGGTTGTGCGACTCGGCCAGATAGGCGACCAGCGGCTCCGGCGAGCCGCCCAAGATTCGCTTGACAAAGCGGTGGATCAACTGGGGCACGATGCGGCTCTCCTCAACCGCGGCGCGGAATCGCACCGGCCCGTCGCCCGGCACGCGCACCAGGAGCTGCTTGGCCTCCAGTCGCTGGATGGTCTTCAGGACCGTCGTGCGGGCAACATCGCGATCCTGGCGCACCAGGTCGCTGATATACCGTTCCGTGCAAGGCTGATGTTCCCAGATCAGCCGCATCACCTGGATTTCCATGTCCCCCATTGTGGGGAGTTCCTTGGGCATAGCAGCCACCTCCAGTTTACGGCATCCGTCGTAGCACGCGACTATTTTACGGCCGATGCCGTAGATTGTCAAGAGGGGCCTCGGCAGAAAATCCAGCCGGCCGTTCCGACGCGGCGCCGTCGCCCGGAAAGCGGTTGGCCAAACGGGCCGCTGATGCTGCATCAACCGCCCCGGCGAAGAAGAGAAGAAAGGAAGTTAGGGGGAAGGAAGATAGGAAAGAAAAAGAGGGAGGCCCGAGCGCCGCTCTAGCCTCCGCCCCCCGTTGTCCCCTCCTCTTCCATTTCCCTTTGCTCGATCTTCCTTTCCTTCAACTGCCCAGCTCCTCTCTAGCTGCCGCGAACGCCTCGACGGCGAGGTCCACGTCGTCGGCCGTGTGCACGGCCGAGAGCTGGACGCGGATGCGGGCCTTCCCCTGGGGGACGACCGGATACGAGAACGCAATGACGTAGATCCCCCGCTCCAGTAAGGCATCGGCCATTCGGGAGGCCAGGGTGGCGTCGCCCAGCATGACGGGGACGATCGGGTGCTCGCCCGGCACGATCGCAAAGCCCCGGTCGGTCATCCCCCGGCGGAATCGTAGCGTGTTCTCCATGAGTCGCCGGCGCAACTCGCCCGACTCGGCGATCAGATCGATCGCCTTGAGCGACGCCCCGACGATCGGCGGGGCCAGGGTGTTGGAGAACAGGTAGGGCCGGCTGCGCTGCCGGAGCAGCTCGATGATCTCGCGGCGCCCGCTCGTGTAGCCGCCGCTGGCGCCGCCCAGGGCCTTGCCCAGCGTGCCCGTGACAAGGTCGACCCGGTCCGTCACCCCGTGGTGTTCCGGGGTGCCGCGGCCGCCGGGGCCCATGAAGCCGACGGCGTGGGAGTCGTCGACCATGACCAAAGCGTCGTGCTTGTCGGCCAGCTCGCAGATGCCGGGCAGGTTGGCAATGATGCCGTCCATGGAGAAGACGCCGTCGGTGGCGATGAGGCGAAAACGTGCGTCGGCCGCCTCGCCCAGCTTCGACTCAAGGTCCCCCACGTCGTTGTTCTTGTAGCGGAGCCGCCGGGCCTTCGAGAGCCGGATGCCGTCGATGATGCTCGCGTGGTTCAGCTCGTCGGAGAGCACGGCGTCGTCGGCCGAGAGCAGCGTCTCGAACAGCCCGCCGTTCGCGTCGAAACAGGAGGAGTACAGGATTGTGTCTTCGGTGCCGAGGAACTCGCTGAGCTTCCGCTCCAATTGCTTGTGGAGATCCTGCGTCCCGCAGATGAAGCGGACGGAGGCCAGCCCGTAGCCCCACCGGTCCAGGGCCTGGTGGGCCGCCGCAATCATCTCGGGATGGTTGGCCAGTCCGAGGTAGTTGTTGGCGCAGAAGTTGATCACCTCGGGCCGGTCGACGACCTGGATCCTCGCCCGCTGCGGGCCGGCGAGCACCCGCTCGCGCTTGTACAGGCCGGCTGCTCGAATCTCGTCGAGCTGGCCGGCCAGGTGCCTGCGAATCGCTCCGTACACGGCCCTACTCCTCTTCTTTCCAGGTGAGCACCACCTTGCCCGAGTTGCCCGAGAGCATGGTGTCGAACCCCAACTGGAAGCTGGTGTAGTGGAAGCGGTGGGTAATCACCGGCTCGACGTCCAGCCCGCTCTGGATCATGACCGTCATCTTGTACCAGGTCTCGTACATCTCCCGACCGTAGATGCCCTTGATCGTGAGCATGTTGAAGATGACCTTGTCCCAGGGGATGGCCATCTCCTGGCCGGGGATTCCCAGCATGGCGATCTTTCCGCCGTGGGCCATGTTGTCGAGCATGTCGCGAAAGGCGTCCGGATTGCCCGACATCTCCAGCCCCACGTCAAAGCCCTCTTTCATCCCCAGCTTCTTCTGGGCGTCGGCCAGCCGCTCCTTGCGCACGTCCAGCGCCAGCGTGGGCTTCATCCGCCGCGCCAGCTCCAGCCGGTAGGGATTCACGTCGGTAATGACCACGTAGCGAGCCCCGGCGTGACGCGCCACCGCCGCGGCCATGATGCCGATCGGCCCGGCGCCGGTGATCACCACGTCCTCGCCGAGCACGGGAAAGGTGAGCGTCGTGTGCACGGCGTTGCCCAGGGGATCGAAGATCGACTGCACGTCGCGCGGAATGTTCGGATCGTGTGCCCAGACGTTGGTCACCGGCAGGGCGAGGTACTCGGCGAAAGCCCCCGGACGGTTGACCCCGATCCCGGCGGTATCCATGCACAGGTGGCGCCGGCCGGCCATGCAGTTGCGGCACCGGCCGCAGACCACGTGCCCCTCGCCGCTGACGACGTCGCCTACGCGGAAGTCCTTGACGTTGCCCCCCAGCTCCACGATCCGGCCGGCGAACTCGTGTCCGATCACCAACGGCACGGGCACCGTCTTTCGGGCCCAATCGTCCCACTTGTAGATGTGGACGTCGGTCCCGCAGATCCCCGTGCGCAAGACCTCGATCAGCACGTCGTTGATGCCGATCTCCGGGACGGGCGCCTCTTCCAGCCACAGGCCGGGTTTTGCCTCCCTCTTGACCAGGGCCTTCATCCTCTTCATGGCTCTCTCCTGACTGCCGGGCAGCCGCTGAGTATAAGACCCCTGTTGACCAAGTCAAGAGAAATCGGGGGACACATTACCAGTTATTGACGTAGTGGCGGGGTATTGGTAAGTTCGATGGATGGTAAGGTTGGCGCGATTGGTCATTCCGGGGATGCCCAACCACACGCATCTGATTGCGGTTCCGGGGTCCGAGCAGGGGTTGCGACGGGCGGTACGTGGAACTGAACCCGGTGCGGGCGGGACTGGTGGCCAGCCCGGCCGAGTGCCGTTGGAGCAGTGCGCGGGCGCACCTGTCGGGGCGTGACGGCTGCCTGGTCAAGGTCGCGGGCGTTGCTGGGGATGGTTGCCCATTGGCAGGGTCTGCTCAACAGCGCCCTACGAGAAGAAGAATTGAAGGCGTTGCGTGCGCACGGTCGCACGGGCCGGCCGCTCGGAGATGAGACGTTCTTGGAGCGTTTGGAGGGTCTTGTCGGTCGCGTCCTCAAACCACAGAAAGGCGGTCGCCCAAGAAAGCAGCGAGACTAGTAATGTGTCCCCCGATTTGTTCCGATTTGTTCCCATTTGTTCCGATTTGTTCCACCCGATTTGTTCCAAGACCTCGCGTCGTCTTGCTCTGTGTAGTTCTTGACGAAACATCTCGCACAGTAATCTCCCGCATCCGGGTGAGTTGTGGAGGGCTGCGCCTCTTGTTTCTGCTGCGACGTTTTACCAAAGAGCCACTCAACGATTTTCATGACTGATCCTCCTTCTTTCTGTTTATTTGCCGAACGACTGCGTTCACCGGGCCGCGGCGAACGATTGTCAATTCTGAAGCCGCGCGGCCCGCGGCTCCGGTGGAACGGCTTGTTCGGCTGTTACCGATTTACCCGACAGCGCGATCCCGAGGACAATTAAGGAGAGTTCAAATTATCGTCCGCATTTGCAAGCTTGAAAAATGAGGCTTTATCGTTTGGCGGGCGATCAGTCAGAGTGAGAATCGGCTTGCCTTCGTCACCTTTCAACACTCTGAGACACAACGCGTGAAAGAAATCACACCGCCAGTTTGGGTTTGAGATGACTACCCGGTCCTCCGCAATAGAAAGCAAGTCCCAAGCACTACCGTAATTGTCGTTTGAATCTGTCATCCTGTGCTCAAAGAGCTGGACGGCTGAAAGATACTTGCCGTTTTCGAGATTTTTGAAGAAATGCCTACCACGGATACTTGATGGTGGCGCGTCCGGGAAAGTCCATAGACAATCCGATTGTCGATCCGGACGCAAAAGAAGGCCAACCACTCGGTGATACGGGGCAGCGGAATGTTGAACTGCGATTGTTCCTGAGACGAACCAGCCATCAAATTCTTCTCCAACAAGCGTTAAGTACCACGCGGCGGACTTTAGCTGTGCGTCTGCCGCACAATTAGTAAGATGGGGTTCTTGCATGTGGGTATCGTCTCCAATGTATGGTCCCGCCAGCCATTCATTGAGCAGGATTTGCGCAATGACTTTTACAACCTGAGTTGCGGTGACGTAGGTGAGTTCAACGTATTCCTGGCCGCCGATCTGAACGCGAGGCGCAATGAGAGTCAACGCGTCGTAGGAGGTGGCTACGGAAACCGATTGGTTGAACCCGCCGAGGTGAACTCCAAGCCTTCCTCCGTCATTCCGGTGGATGTCAATTCTGAAGTTGGCATTGCTGGTCACCTTTTCTGAAGGGCGTTCCTTGCTTTGGCCGTTTGGAACAAAATCCTCGTGGTAGTCTTCGTGGACTTGCCCACTCCATACTACCCAAAGATCGCGGAGCGTGTTGTTTTGAATTGCAAGCCTGACGCGGATGCCTCTTGTTCCGACATCCGTCCGTGCAGATCGAATGTACGGATCGAGAACTGCGACCACGTATCCGTCAATCACGTTGACGATCACTGCGAAGGAAGGCTTGATGAAGCAGAGTGTTCCAGGCTTACAATCAAAGTCGAAATATACGTAATGGTTTTCCGGGATCGATGGTTGGTTCAGACAACTGATTCCGCGAAAAATGTCGCCATCGACAATCTTTTTACGCAGTAGAGTCTGGACGCGGTTGTCCGATAGAGCGATGAACTTGGAGGTAGTGCAGGCGTCGGTGGACTTTGCCGCTGCGTCTCTCACTGCCGTCAACTGGGCCGAGAACTCGAGATCGAATGCTTTTTCATCTAACATTGGTACAGCTCCGTTGTTGAGTGCCTAACTTCTGTTTAGATGGTTTCCAGATAAACCCGTTTTCGGGTCTTCCTTCCAGATAACACTCCGCGCAAGATTCTGTCTAAGGTCTTGGGTGGGAAGAGGTTAAGGCTGTTCTTGCGATGTTTCCGCGTCTTATATGGTTTCCGCATAATACGCACCGCATCCTTCCTCACAAGTCGTTCTGGACGCGTCCCTGGATCGCACCTCTGGAGCGATGCGTTGACTAGAACCCCTCCCTAGCGGGGGCATCACCGATCTCATTTTGGGAGTGGGTAGGTGAAAGGCAGGAGGAAACCGGATCGGGAATGAATGCCAATTCCGTTTCACGGCCAGACATCATTCGTCAACCGAACTGCTTGATGGCAAAAGGGTTATGTAGTGCCGGTGCCCTCGGAGGCGACGACCCGGAAACGGAAAATGGTGATCCTCGAATAGACGCCTTTCTTTCACCTACCCATTTTGGGAGTGTTCCCGCCGGTTGTCAATAGGGGCGCCACCCTCATTCAAACATCCCGTGCAAAAACCACCGGCCGGGAAAATCCGGGGACACATTACTAGTTTCGCTGGTTTGTTGGGCGTCGCGGCTTCTTGGAGGGTCAGCGGACGAGTCGGGCGTCGAGCCAATCGGCGTGGTCGACCTGGTCGGCCCGGTCGGCGAAATCGACCACCAGATCGAGCCGCTTTGCCCCGGCCACGTCGACGGAGATGGGCAGCGGGGCCTGGCCGCCTCGGACGACCGGACTGGCATAGCGGACCTGCCCGTCGACGAACACGCGGAACCCGACGCTGCCGCCCCCCTCGGCCTGGTCGTCGCAAATCAAAATCAAAATGAATCTGGAAAATCTGGGGACACATTACTAGTTATCAGAAATCGAAAAATCTGGGGCGGATTGGTCCCGGATTGCCTGTCCTAGTAATGTGTGCCCGGATTGCCCCCGCGCCGCCGGGGCCCCGCGGCCTCGTGGCATGACCCCATCGGCCGGCGGCACTCCTGCCCCATGTGCCTGCTTTCTGCGGCCTACTGCCCTTTGCCTCTCCACCCGTCGGGAGGCATCACCGGATAGGGGGATGGCCCAACGGGCGCGGGTCCGGGCGCCAACTCGGGCCCAGGGGTTGCCGGCGGAGTCACCAGGCCGGGCGCGGCCGGCGGGGCAAGCAAGCCGGGAGATGGGGCTACCAGACCGCCGGGGGCAGTGCCCGGGTAAGGAGCGCCGGGGGCAGTGCCCGCGAGCCCGTTGGGCTGCACGCCCGCCGCCGACCGGGTTTGACGCCGGAGCTCTTCCGCCCGGCCCCGCACCTCGTCCTCCGGCACCAGGCGCTGCGGCGTCAAAGGGTAGTCGAACACGTGCTGATCGCGGATCTCACCCGGCACAAAATTCTCCGCAATGAAATCCAGCGGCGGGATCTCGTACCACGGGGGCGACACCGGCTGCTTGATCGTCCGGGTCTCGTAGCCGTCCTTGACCAGGCGGATCTGCCGCGTGCCGTAGTAGGTGAAGTTCGTCGAGATCGGCGACAGCCCGATGGGGTGTTCGTCCACGTAGACCATGGCACCCGGCGGATTCGTGCGGATCGTCATCCGCCGCTGAACGCAGCCGGCCTGGGCCAGGCACGCCGCCACCGCAATCACCAGCCCGGCGGCACGCACGGCCGGCAAGAACAGCCTGGCGATCGATTCACTCGTGATCAAGACGAACGACCTCCTCGCCGGGGACTCGCCCCGGTCGAGCCGTCAGGCACCCCGCACGGCGATCGTCCAAGGGCACCAAGTCCCGAGCGGGCGGGAGTATAGTGCCGTCGGGGGAACACTTCCAGTCCGAATTCCGCTCGACCGATTCCGAAGGCTGGCTCTCCGTTGGATGGCGAGCTAGAATACCGACAGCCAATCTCCCCCTTCCCGGGCGATGGGTCCAGGAGCTCTCATTTTCCCCCCCAATGGGCCATTCCCGCCAGAGGACTATGGACCCGAACGCTCCAAACTGGGAACACGGCCTGGAACCTGCGGCGCTGAGCGACATCGGGCTTCGCCGGGGCAACAACCAGGACGCCCTGGCCACGGTCATCGCCAGCAGCCAGGAGAAGTTCCTCCAGCGGGGCCACCTGTTCCTGGTTGCCGATGGGATGGGGGCCCATGCTGCCGGGGAGTTGGCCAGTAAGCTCGCGGCCGACGTGGTTCCGCTGACCTACTACAAGCTGCTGGACCGCTCCCCTCCCGAGGCCCTCGTGGCCGCCATCCAGGACGCAAACAGCCAGATCCACAACCGGGGCATGGCCAGCGACGACTTCCGCGGCATGGGGACTACGGTCAGCGCCTTGGCCATCCTCCCCGAGGGGGCATGGGTCTCCCATGTGGGGGATAGCCGCGTCTACCGGGTGCGAGCCAACCAAATCGAGCAATTGACCTTCGACCACAGCCTGGTCTGGGAGCTGCGGGCCGCAGGCCACGTCTCCCCCGAGGATGCGCCGAGCTACATCCCGAAGAACATCATCACGCGGTCCCTGGGCCCCAATCCGGAGGTGCAGATCGACCTGGAGGGGCCGCTGCCGATCCAGCCGGGCGACGTCTTCCTGCTTTGCAGCGATGGCCTGTCCGGGCAGGTGGGCGACCACGAGATCGGCAAGATCGTCTCGGCCCTGCCGCCGGAGGAGGCGGTCCGGGCCTTGGTCGATCTGGCCAATCTCCGGGGCGGACCGGACAACGTCACCGTCATCGTGGTGCGGGTCGCCCGACCGCCGGCGGCTCGCGGGGATACCGAGCCCTCGGCTGCTCCTCCATCACGACGCGGCGGTTTTCCGCTTCCCGTCGCGCTGTGGGTGACCGCGGGCGTGCTGGCCCTTCTCGCGGGAGGCGCCATGTTCTACGGAGAGACCACCGCGGGCCTCGCCTGCCTGGGCGGGGCTGCGGTCGCCGGCCTGATTGCGCTTCTCCGGGCCCACGGAGCGTCCGGCGAGCCGCGCGGCTTTCGCCCCATGGGCAAAGGCCCGTACACCTCGACGGACGCCACGGTCGACGGCCCTTTCGTCGAGCAGCTCTCGCAGACCGTCGGGCAGCTCCGGGACGCCGCTGCCGGCGCCGATTGGACCATCGATTGGGACCGCTTCCGGGAGCACGAATCCCGGGCCGTGGCCGCCACCGGGCGGGGTGAGTTTGCCGAGGCGGTCCGCGACTACTGCCGGGCCATGGTCTTTATGATGACCGAGCTGCGAAGCCAGCCCGACCGTCGCAAACTGGCCGAGGGCGGCTCCGATTCGTTCTCCGAATCGTTCTGACCTCCCTCCCGTCGTGCGTCGGCTTGCCCAGCCCCGCTCCTCGGCGCCTACGAGCTCGGCCAGCCGCTCCCGCACGACGTCCCCCGGGCCGGGCCCGGGCGAGAAAGACGCGCCAAAGCACCGCGCCGCTGTGCCAACTGAGCGCTACGCCGTGGTTGGGGGCGGCGGTTTGGGGGTCAGGAAAGAGTCGTCTTGCTGGGCAAATGGGAAGGGAACGGGGAGACGCCACAGCAATGCGATGTCAGGGGTGCTGACGGCAAACATCAGCGGCCGGTGCAGTACGCGGAGCTTGGGGTGGAGCCTCACCGCGATTCGACTGGACCAGGACTCTGCCACCATCGGCCCCGCGGCCTTTGCCGGCGTCGTCCCGTGGAATCGAGTAGATGTCCCCGCAATGGACGCACTCGACCTTGATCCGCGACCTACCCACGTCAATAGTCCTCAGGGGACCACCGCACGATCGGCATGTGTCACCGCTCAGATCGACTCGCATGGGTTTGCTCCTGATTGGGACAGACAGCCGGCATGGGCCTGGACCCTGCCCGGCAATAGGGGGCGCCACTGGCCGGGACCGGACGCAGCATTCGCGATCGGTCCGCCCATTCCATTGCCCGGGCCTCTCAACTTAGGATCGGCTTGAAGTCGACACACCTTTGGGAAGAATCCTAACTTTGCCCTGCTGAACCCCCAGGGGGTGGCGCGGGAAGTCGCCCTGACCTTGGAATCGCCTCAGCCGGCAAAGCCCGAACAGACTGATTATCCGAATGCACGGCAGACCCCTATCACCCGGTTAGACCTTGATGATTTGCTGCTCCGGCCACTCTTCATCGTCGCTAAACAGGGTGCAATAGACGCCCTTCCGTCGGCAGTATTCGCGTTTGAACTCGAGGAGCCGCTTCTCGAAATCCCACGGAGGGATTCTGACAAGCGGCGACTTGCGCCGTGCCTTCCTGGTGAATCCTCGCAGGTCCAGGCGGACCATGTCGAGCGGCTGCGGCCCGTCGGTAACTTCGTAACAGATGCAGCGTCCCTTGCTTGTCTCCGTTAACGTGCGACGCGTGAAGAGCTCAGCACTAAGACCCACCTCGCGCAGTACGCAGAAATCCCGGAGGATGTCCAGCTCGCTCTCGCCCGCTTCGGCCGGACCGCTTCTCTCGGACTCGCCCGGAAGAGGTTTTCGCGGCAGTCGCCGGATCTGGACTTCCAGAAGCAAGCGAATGTCCTGGAGTCCCTCGATACGTTCGAGGTTATGGATCTTGCGCAGCAGCCGCGTGATCGGATCGAAGCGGTTGAGATTCTGGTCGCTGTAGCGGAAAAGGATCTTTGGCACTTGCGAGGAGAACAGGATTCCTGCGCCACTGGAGGTACACCCCTCGAATTCCATGGCTTCACAGACGCGTCGCCCGCTGGATTCTGGCAGTTCTTGGTCCTGAATGGCCTCCACGGAGCTGAGGGCCAGTCCCCACGCGCTGTAACGGGGCCGCTGCCACTCCTGGAGCTCGTCGCACAGGATGAGCAGCGCCGAGAGCGGCTCCTTGTGGAGGTCCACCGGCTCGCATTCCAGATTGTGCTTGAGGATCGCGAGCAAGGCCGCGGCGTGCTCCTTGCAGTGCTCGGAGTCTGAATCGGCCGGCGGGCCGGACATGTCGACGTTCTCTCGGACCACGGGGTCCAAACGGAGAAGCTCCTTGCACAGGTGGAGATAGCTGAAAACCCCGTGATCGGTCCGGTTGCGCCCGATCTCGGAGACCAGGCCCTGCTGCTCCTGGAGGGCACGGTTCAAGTCGGTGACCCGGTTGTTCCACTTGTCGCCCAGGTCCGACACGAGGCGGCGGGTGGAAGCAAGCGGAAACTCCCGGGCGAGCTTCAGCGTAAGCGGGACAAGCTCCATGACGTACCCGAAGTCGTGGAACAGCGCGGCCAGGAACCACTCGCGGAGCGTCTTCCTGGGCTTATCACCCGTTCTTGAAAAGACAGGCCCTAGCGGGCCGTCATGCGCCGTCAAGAGGAAGTAGCCCGTCAGAAAGGTGTCGATGGCGTGGAACAGGTGATCGCGATACTCGGTCCGGCTGTGATACAGCAAGACTTCGTGCTGCATCGCCCGCCGAAAGTGCTCGTGGACCCGCAAGTCGCGGTGGATGCCCAGCACAACGTAGCCGAATTCCGCGATCAGCCAGAGGTACTTGTCGGCCGGGGGCCGGGTCGTGATGGGCAGGTGGGCGTACTCCGGCTTCACTTTGGCGAACAACCCACGAATGGCTGCGTACCACAGGACCGCATCGACGCTCGCCCACAAGAGCCTTCGGTAGGAGGGCGACTGCAAGAGACGCTGGTCCTTCAGCAGGGCCTCGGCCAACTCGCGAACAACCATGACCATGGCCGCACAGACGGGCAACTTGTCGGGCGGGGGGAGTTGGACACCGCGGACCAGCCTGAGAAGCGACACCACGTCCATGTCGCGGATGGCGTTTGGATCCGCGGCAGGGCCCCCTTCCGCCGGGACCTCCTCCGGCTCGATCCCGGCCGCCTGCCAGACCGTCCTGGAATGTGTGTGCATCCGATGCCGCGAGAGGAAAAGGAGCAGGGGGAACACTCCCCCACGCACCGGATCGTATTGATCGGCGAGCAGCGTCCAGACAAGAAGGGGAGTCGCGTTGCGCTGCAACGCCAGCGCTGCCCCCCGCTCCTCGCCCGTCCAATCGGCTTGGTCCGCACGGGCCTGTGTCGCACAGTGCGAGGTCAGCATGTCCAGACCCGAGGCCCCGTATCCGGACAACGTGGCGACATTCGCGTTCAGTTGGCCATCCTTCACGGCTTGCCGAATCTGCCTCCACACTCTGCAAAACGCGCTGCTACTGGCCCCCTGAAACTGCCGATCCAGGGATTCCACGGCCTTGCCTTCTTCCTTCCCAAGCCGGGTATACCACGGGAACCAGACCCTGAGCAGGCTCAGGGGCGTCGCGTCCGACTCGTCCGCACCGAGGCGTTTCAGTCCGAGCACTAGCGCCAAATGCGCCAAGAGCCTCGCCTCGCAAACCGAGAAGGGCGCAAGCTGCGGCATCAATCCTTCTGGGTCTTGCTCTTTCATCTCGTCAGATCCTCCCAACGGAGGCTGCGCCAAGCAATTTGAGGATCTCTGTAGCCTGGTCATCGACGTTCTCCGGCAGACGCTCGATCACCGGGACCTTCACCTTTCCCTGCGTGAGTCTCTCAAGAGCATCCTGTACAGGCCGGGCCGTCCTGGACGTGAGGAACACCAGCGAACACTTAGGTATCCAATCCGGTGCTTCGCACTTTTGCAGGGAGGGCGGCAGCCGCTTGGTATATCCAAGCAGCCACGAGGCAAGGTAGATTCCTTCCTCGTGGGCGGGCACACCGGGAAAACTCGGGAGCATCACGTCCAGGACGATCACGTCAAACTTCTCTTCCTTCAGGCGATTCATCGCTGACGCAATATCCCGCGTGAAGCGAAGTGCCAACTCCTCCGCTCCTCGCCTCCTAAGCAGGAGCTGGACGAGTTCTTCGATGAGTCCCAGATGATCTTCGACGAAGAGAATCGATGCCACGGGTCGGACCTCCGAATCTGTCTTCAGCTCAAAGCCCGCAAGAATGTCAGCGTCACCGTCGTCTCTCCCTCCGGGCGCGACGACGCTTCCACATGGACGCACTGGATACTTGCCCCGCCGCGGACCGCTCTCATGACTTCTCTTACTACGAACAGCCCATATCCTGTCCCCTCCTCCGCCTTGACGCCTCTCTTCCGCACGTGCAGGCCACGATAGTTCCGTTGCCAAACCTTATCGATCTCGTCCTTCTCGATGGGCACACCGCTGTTCCGGACGGCAAACACCACTTTGTCGTCCTTGCACGTGATCAAGACACCGATCTCGCGGCCCGCGTAGCTGTACTTCAGCGCGTTGTCGAGCACGTTGCGAACGGCAAGGCCGATGACGTCCTTATCGCCCTGCACGAGGGCCGTCTTCGGGAGCTGAAAATCCCACCTCACCGGGCGCTCGATCAGTTCGCTTCCGACGCGCATGCTGCCGACGCGCGACCGCCAGCGATAGAGGGATTCCAGCGAAGCCACAAGCGCGGCGAGATCGGTGGTACCCTCAATTGGCCTCTCGTGAAGAGATTCCAGATTCGCCACGGCGGCAATGCTGGTCAACTCGTCGTGTACGGCTCTGGCCCCCAGATGGAGCGACTCCAGCAATTCCTGAAGGTCGGCAAGAAGCTGCGGGAACTGGTTTTGGACGGCCTGCCTGTGTGTGTCCAAATCGTTGCGGACCAGGCCATCGCCCTTCTTCATGGTCACGATCAGAGAGCGTAAGGAATGGGAAAGCACACGATACATCTGCTCCTGGTCGGAGCGGGCCCAGAAGTGGTGGAGACACCCGGCGAGGTGCTCGGACGCCCTCATGATCTGTTCACACGCTTCCCGCGACAGCCGCGTCTTCCCCTGTTCTCTGTGCGGGAGGTCGCTGAGCAGGTCCACATTCCGCCCGAAGAAGCAAAAGACGTAGACTCGGGGGCCGACGCGAACGGCAACGAAGAACGCGAGATCGTCGGCCGCCCGTGCGGGGAGGACGATCGACTTCTTCAACTCCTCTTTGAGATCACTCCAGCACTGGCTGGCAGAGGGCCTGCTGTAAAGCTTGCCGGTCAGCACAGAATAGGTCCCGTTCTCTCTGGCCAGGTGATCGAATCCCCTCGCCTCAAGCACCGCACCCGGGGGAGGATGGAGTTGATTCCGCCCCGCAATGAGCCTGAGGTGGGACTCGCCCTCGTGCATGATGCACAAGGCCACGTCCTCGAATGCCCAGAACACGCGCATGCGACGCAGGATCGCCGGAAGGAAATCATCGAGATCGTTGCCCCGCAGCAGATGAGCCGTGGCCGTACCACCCAGTTCAAGGCGAAACGCGCTCTCCGTCAGAGAACGCTGTTGTCGATACCTCTCCTCCGCGAGCTTGGTCAAATGGCCGATGTCATCCTCAAGGTCTTCCCTCGCCGGGTGGTCGGGCGGGTCCTTGCGTTCCCCCCCCTGGATTGCGTCTCCGATTTCGGCGAGTTTCAATTCCAGCAAGGCCTTCGGATCCTGCACCTTCTGCTTCTTCCACCACATGCGCTCGCGTAGGAGGAAACCCTCCACCGTGGTCGGCGTGTCCTGCGCGTCGAACTGCCCGATCATCACGGCTCCAACGAGATGCCCATGAACCACCACGGGGTACGCCCATTCCTTGTAGCGGGCCCAGCACGAGTCGCGGTAGGGTAACTCCTGCGTCACAGAGCCCGACAGGAAAGCATCGGCCATTCGACGAATGATCTCCAGGTCCGACTGATAGCAGGGGTTGATGCGCTCGCGCAGCTCCAGGAAACGAAGACATCGCCTCAGCAAGTGTTCCTCGCCTTCCTCGACCGTCGGACACTTGCACTCCGTCGGGCAGTCGTCGTAGTAAGGGCAGTCCTTGCCCCGTCGCGCGTCCTGGCGGAATTCCTTCAGAGCCTCCTCCTCGAAGACGTTTCTGAATGCCTGGCAGGTCCGCCGGAAGTTCAAGGCCACGCCGACCTTCTCGGAACCAGCGGGCTGGACGGGTATCCAGAACGGCTTGCCCTCTCGATACTTGGTGGCCCATGCCTCGAAAAGGGTGACCGGGCTCTGGAAGCGCTGTGCGTAATAGGCGAGAACCTTGGCGATCAGGTGCACATTCACCAGCGCGCTCAGTCGGATCTCCCTCCAGCGCGTTAGGGGCCGCTGGTTGTATACGACCGCGCACAGTCCCGAGTACTCAATTCCCCCCTCATTCCTCACCGCAACACGGCGCGGCGACGACCAGGCGACCCGAGATACGATCTGTCGGAACTCCTCCGCCGTCTTTATGTCGGGGCAGAGGACGGCCTCACAAGGCGCCCAACAGCTCGGGTTCCCGCACCGCAGCACGCGCTCGGATTTCTCTACCTCGCTGAGGAGACTGTCGGCGTCCACGGCCCCGTGAATCCCATACACGCACGCCCGGGAGAGCGTGTCGATCGCGTGCTCCGTCTCCACCCGGCACCAGGGACACTCGATCACCGCCACCTGCATGCACTACTCCTTCCTCGATTGCCAAAGACTCGCGGACGAGACCGGAACGATTCCGTTATGCCCCATCACACCTCCATTCGCAACCATTCATGCTGAGTTGACCTGTCGAATGTACCGGATAGGCCAAACCCCTCGCGCGAAGGCATACGGCCAGCCGGAGTATTGCCCTTGTCAAGATGCGCGTCAAGCCCCCTCCGTAGGGTTATAGCGAAGGAGCGCCGTCCCGGAGTGGTGCTCGCATCGAGGTTTCTGCAGGGGAGTTGAGCCGTGATGCGTCGCTTCGTTCTGAGTGACGTTGTGGGCGCCGCTGGGCCTTGATCGTGGCGGGGGCGGGCTTGAGGGGACGGAGGGGGCGATTTCTCTGACCGACATTGCCCCTTCTGGCCAATCTTCCCAGATTCGCGCGGCCGGACTTGCTCGTCTTGCCCTACAGGCGGCCGGCGTGCTACACTCGGGCCCTGAACGTTGCTTGAGCGCGGGGACCAGGGAAGGTCGTTGTCACGCGCGTCTAATCCCCAATCCCTAGTCCCTACCCTTGCGGCAAGGAGGGACTAGGGATTGGGGATTAGACGCGCGTG
>Ga0315290_10000097_pt1 | contig 48470 bp, 78 predicted proteins | sample YL17G12_0_MG_FD_203627 | JGI IMG/M metagenome (GOLD analysis project Ga0315290, IMG submission 203627) | Sediment microbial communities from Yellowstone Lake, YNP, Wyoming, USA - YL17G12_0 | ecosystem: Environmental > Aquatic > Freshwater > Lake > Sediment | place: USA: Wyoming | collected... | reverse complement strand
GGTAGGAGCTTCGCCGCTGTGCCCGCATACCAATACCAGGTTTTTCGAAGGGACCATGACTCCGGAGTTCTGGTATGAGGCCACGATGGAGCTGATGAAACGGTGTGATGCCTTGATCACAGTCGAGGGCTGGGAACGCTCCAAAGGGGCTCGACGTGAGATAGACGAGGCTGGACATCGGCCCGTGTTCAATACCATCGGTGCGCTGGATAGCTGGTTGAGAGCGTGTGAGCGCGTCGAGATCCAAAAGGAAGTGCCTTTGAGCAAGAGACAAGAAAAGGAGTAACAAGTCATGAACATACCTATTTGTTTTTATCACTCAGCCGATTTGGACGGAAAATGCTCAGCCGCTATCGTTCTCAGGGCGCTTCATAATGTGGAGTTGTACGGCATTAACTACGGTGATTTGTTTCCTTGGGATAAAGTGCAAGGGCGCAACGTGGTCATGGTCGATTTTTCGTTGCAGCCGTTCTCGGACATGGAGTTGCTCGCCAGGAAGGTCAACAAACTTGTTTGGATAGATCATCACAAAACCGCACTTCGTGATTCGATGGTTTGTGGGTTCCCTGAGCAGCTCAATGTCGAGGCGTTCTGCGGGGAGTCCCTTGCCGGATGTGAGCTAACTTGGAAATTCTATTTTGGTTCAGATCCAGTACCACGAGCCGTGGAGCTTCTTGGGCGATATGACGTGTGGGACCATTCTGATCCTCGTGTAGTTCCGTTTCAATACGGAATGCACATCGGGCATTTTGACCCAGACCATCCAATGTGGGAACTTCTTCTAAACAACAATCGGGCAATAGACGATATTGTTTCAGCCGGTGATGTTGTAGTGCAGTACACGACGGTACAAAATGCCGCTTATGTCGAGGCGCGCAGTTATCTAGCGATGTTCAATGGGTTACGAGCTATCGTCTGCAACAAGGGACTGACGGGATCTAAGCTGTTTGACAGCGTCTACGACCCTGAAAAGCATGATCTGATGATCACGTTCTGTCGTTTGCCATCGCAGAAATGGAGCTTCAGCCTATACAGCACCAAGCCCGAAATCGATTGTGGAGCCATTGCCAAGAGGCTCGGTGGTGGCGGGCATCCAGGCGCAGCCGGATTTCAAAGCAACGAATTGCCGGAGGGATTCTGATGAACAAGATCGAGTTCTGTGCCCGAGTGGCCCATGAAGTCAACCGGCAGTGGTGCATCGCAAACGGAGACACTTCTCAGAGGCCCTGGGAAGACGCCGAGCAGTGGCAGCGCGACAGTGCAATGGCCGGAGTAGGGAGTGCCCTGGCCGGGGCCACGCCAGAGCAGCAGCATCATGCTTGGGGCGCTGCCAAGCTCGCTGATGGCTGGCGCTACGGCCCGATCAAGGATGCCGTCGGCAAGGTCCATCCTTGCCTGGTGCCCTACAACAAGCTGTCGCCGGAGCAGCAGGCCAAGGACGCCCTTTTCATCGGCGTGGTGAGGGTGGCTGCTTCGGTTTGGGATCTGCAGGGGCATTAGCCATGACCACCAAGATCTACGTCGCCAGCTCTTGGCGCAACCAGTGGCAGCCTCAAGTGGTCGCGCGTCTCAAGGCCGAGGGCTTCGCCGTCTACGACTTCCGAAACCCCGCGCCCGGCGACCACGGCTTCCACTGGTCCGAAATCGACCCTGCCTGGAAGGACTGGTCGCCCGAGAAGTACCGGGATGCCCTGCGGCACCCTGTTGCCGTCGACGGCTTCAACAAAGACATGGCCGCGCTCCAGGATTGCGACGTCTGCGTGCTCGTTCTCCCCTGCGGGCGCAGCGCCCATCTCGAGGCCGGCTGGGCTTCCGGCTCCGGTAAGCTCGTCATGGCCCTGGTCCCCGAGCCTATCGAGCCCGAATTGATGTACTCCATGCTTAAAGTCTTCACCAGTATCGACGAGCTGATCATGGAATTCCGGTGGCTCTACGAAAAGCCTGACCCTGCCCTGAAAGCCAGGTAGCACGGTCCCGGGGGAGTAGCACAGTATGAGCTAAGTGCTTGAAATCATTGAGCTTTTAGGAGGTAGGTTCCGAATAGGGGTCTGAAATGGCTGGAAAGACAGCATTTCATGCTGGGGGAGCTGGAGACAAATTCAAACGGGGTGGAGACAAATTCAAACGGGGTGGAGACAAATTCAAACGGGGTGGAGACAAAATCAAACGGGCTGGAGACAAATTCAAACGGGGGCGGATAAACGATGATCAACACTGAAAAAGCCCGTCGGGCACGCCAGCCGAGGCGCCGGCCCAAGGCCGAGCCTCGGGATTCCATGCCCAAGCTGCCCCGGCACGAGCGAAAGTACATCACCGAGGCCGAGCTGCGCGTGTTGCTCAAGGAAGCCGAGGGCGACGTCTTCGATCATGCTCTGGTGTCTCTGATGTACAACGCCGCGCTCCGGGCTTCCGAGGTCGGGCTGCTCAACCTGGGGCACGCCCGCTACCTGCCCAAAGGAAAGTTGTACGTGATCCGGGTCAAGGGCTCGCATACTGACTGGCTCGACATTCACCCCACGACCGTCCGGCACGTCATGGACTGGATCAAAAGCCGGTACCCTGGCGAGCGCACGGCGGAACTGTTCCTCTTCCCCGGCATCAGGTGGCGTGGCCGGCCGGCCGAAGGGCTCAGCCGCTGGTCGGTGACCCGGGCGATCAAGAGGCTGTGCCACCGGGCCGGGCTGCCCGACATCGTCGCCCACCCTCACAGCCTCCGACATGGCCGGGTGATGCACATCCTCGAGGCTGCCGCCGCGACTCCGAATTTCCACTTCCCCACCCTGGTGCCGACCCTGGCGAAGTACCTGGGGCATGCCGCCGCGACCACGACCATCGAGTACTACATGCACGAAACCAAAGGCGTGCACGCCATCGAGGGGAAGATGCTGGACGGAATCTTGGGAATCATAGGAGACGAGAATGAATAAATCAGTCGCGGCATGGCTGGTGAATGAGCACAAAGCCGAAGACCCTGAAATCTATGAAGCGTACTGGGCTCCTTGCGGGGATGAGATTTGGCTCGTGGAAGTGACCACTTCCATTGAAGACGTTGGCGAAGTGCTGCCCTTTCGTTTCGCGGCCGACCTTCCCGACGTTCCGTGCCCCTATGTCGTGATCCTGCTGGGCTCTGGCGACTGGCGGCGCGTCTGCGCCGGGGAACTCGAGCTGCCTAGCGGGTTTGTCAGAGAGAAGCTCGAGAGGGTGCTGTGACCTCGTTCCACGTCATCAAAAGTGGACGCTGGTTCGTTGTGGAAAAAAGAACCGGCATCCATGCCGAGCTTGTTCTTACCCCTACTGGTCGCCCACGTCGGTGGAAAACCAGCGCAAAAGCCAGGAGCTTCATTGAGAAAGTCAAAGCACGATGGGCCTTGGATGGCCTTCTCCGGAATGTGTGGTGATGGCCCCTCATCGTCGTAGAGCCAGAGCGCGGCGTCGTCTATTGCAAAGCGCAACCAGACGACTGGACCGCGCGACTTGGGAATGCTGGCGCAACACACCCGACGAGCAGTTTACCATGGACGGGCTGGCGCTCAAGCGGAGACTCCAGAAGAAGTATGGCTCGAGGCCCTATATTATCACTTCTCGTGCATCGATAACTTCCATGCCGGAGACGTGGACTAATGACCAAAAACCTTAACTGGGAAGGCTCGATCTACGAGCCGACGACGAGCGCGGACCCCATTCGCTGCTATGGGGAGCTACCCAAGGCCGAGTATGACCTCGGCTACAAGGGACCGGGCTGGTACTACTGGAACAAGACCTGGGACCGGCTGCGCGGCCCGTTTGCTAGCCTCGAAGCGTGCCGGCGGTCGCTCGAGGGTCACGGGAGGAAGAAATGAATTGCGGAACGTGTCGATTCTTTTGTTCCGTGGCTGTGGGTATGGATGTAGATGGAAAAGTTATTTTGATACATGATAGTGGATTCATACCGGAATGTCGTCGGCACTCGCCCGTGATGCCTGTTGATAGAGCCATGGACGGTTGCTGGCCCACTACTAGCGAGGACGGCTGGTGCGGGGAGTACGAGCCGGAAAGCCCACCAAAGGATGACCTAGCCAGGCATTACCACTTCCCTTGTCCCTACTCCCATCCGGAGCCGGAGAAGATCATCACCTTCACGGACCCGGCGCACAAGTTTGGAGACGACATCACCCTCGGAGTAGTCAGCGGAGACTCCTTCATCATGTCCGACAAGGCGCGGCGACTGCTCGAGGCATGGCACAAAGAGGAGCATTCAAAGCAGAACCAGGCGGGGTCACTGGAGCAGAGGGTGGAGACGCTGCGGAGCATGGTAGAAGAATCAAACATCAGAGCTAAAGACAGAGACTCCACGACGTATTGGAATGCGCTTCGATACGCTCTGGCCATCATGGAGGGAGCATGACCAAGAAGAAGTCCTTGCCCGACCCCGACCCCCCGGAGAGCTGGTCCGACGGTCTTCTCAAGCAGGAAGGGTATGACCGTGGCGTCGCCGAGGAGAGGGCGCGATGGGAGGCCCGCCTCGAGCGCCTACGAGCCGAGCCCAAGAAGCCCGTCAAGTCCTTTTATGACTTGACACGGAGTGCCGGATTGAGAGACGCTATCGCCATCATGGAAGGCAAAAATGACCGCTAGCAAGTACATGCCCCTCTGTGCCTGCGGCCTCGGTCTGAAGCACCGAGGAGACGTGGCGTGCTCCGAGTGCCTGGCCCTGGAGCGGCGGCTGATGGGGGTGCACGAAGATGAAATCGTGGGCCAGCTGATGCGTGACTTTGGCCACGGCTGGTTCACCGTCCGCATGGCCGGGCTGAACAAGAGGACGGCTCAAGCCCTGGTGCGCCTGGGCCGGCTCGACGTCTCGAAGACTCCCAACACGGGCACGTTCAACTATCGGGTGAAGCCATGATCTTCCTCAACGTCTGCAACAGGCGCCTCGCCACCACCGAAAACAAAATCGGCCTCGAGCATTCCATCGTCTCGATCAGCACGCCCGGTGACTCCATCCCCAAGGTGGTGACGAACGCCCACACTCATGGCGTCCTTCATTTGCAGTTTCACGATGCCGACGCTTCGCCGGGTGGCCTCTACACGCTCTTCGATATGAAGATGGCACGCGCCATCGTGGCCTTCGTGCGCCAGTGGCAAGAGAGTGGTGTGCAGACGTTCCGGATCCACTGCGATGCCGGCCACAGCAGGAGCGTGGCAGTCGCAGAGGCGCTCGCCAAGTACTTCAACGGCAACGACATGGCCTGGGGGCCTCCGGCCGGGGCGTACGGAGAAATTCACACTCCTAACCGGCTCGTCTACCGGCTGATGCTGGACGCGCTCATGGAGTCGGAGTATGAGTGACGTCTTCTACCGCCAGTGCTCCCTGCGTCGGGTGGACGGGCACGTCGATATGTCCTGGATACCCGAGGGGTTCGCCAAGAAAGGCGACTACCTCAAGATCCGAAGGAACGGCGTCTGGGAAAATGGCTGGCAGGTCGTCGAGGTCTACGGGCGAGAATCAGAACAGAAGCTGCTCACGCACGAGAGGGACTACCTGGTGCAGCGAGCCGCTTCGGACATCTAGTTCCTGTTCATCCCCGACTCTTTGATCAGGGCCTCGACGTCGATGCCATCCACGTCGCCGTAGGGCCCCTCGTAACTGCCCAGACCGTCCTCGCCGGCACCCTCGAAGGTGCCCATGGAGTCCAGCAAGGCGGCGTCGCTCACCCCGTCGCCTCTGGAGTCCGGAGGCAGGGGCTGGGGCGCCCGGGGCATCACCACCGGCCGAGGAGTCACTGGCCGGGCCGGTGGCAGGGCCAGCGGCGCGGTCCCGCCGTCGAGGTCCATGTACTCGTTGAGAGCCTGGGCCGCCTGGGGCGCCTGGGCGGGCTGGAGTGCCGGAGCCGGGGCCTGGAACCGGCTCGAGACGAACTGGCCCGCCACGTAGCCCACGAGGGCCCCGCCGACGGCAGTAGCCCAGGGCTCGAGGCCCTCCCGAGGCACCCGCTTGTCGCCCTTCTTCTCGCGCCCGAGGAAGTAGTAGCCGGCGCCCGCGCCTGCCGCCGCCGACAGAAAGGGAATCAGGTCTTTGAGGTTCATTCGCTACTCCACCGGATAGAATCCGATTGTGACGTGATCAACCATATCCCATTCGTATCCGTAACGCTTACCAATCTTGGTGAATGCGTCCATTATGTCTCCAGAAAGCACTTCTGCATCGGGAGTATCGGCGTAATTCAGTATGTGCATCAGTGATCCTTCAGAAATAATGACAACACGTCCGGTTGTGGAGTTGTATTTCAGCATCGTGTCGTAATCCAGCTCCATAACGTCGTCGTTGGAACGCAGAAAAAGAACCAGATCTGCCATCAGTCTTTTCTGCGACGGCGATGCGCGTTTTAGATGCTCAGGAAAGTAGTCAGCCCCATGCGAATGCCTTGGCGGCAAACTGTGTCCCTTAAATATAGGCGTCTTGAGCTTGAAATGCTTCATTGTCGTTCTCCACTGGATGTCATCGCTTCTTCGACAACCGCTAGCCACGCGGCATCGTCAGCCCACGTCGGCTCGTCGTCGGGGTTATGGCGCACCGAGGCTTCATAGGCGTCCAGCACCTCGAGCACCTCGGTAGTGTCGAGGCCCTGCTTGGTCGCGAGTCGGAGCAGATTCTTGATCCCATCGGAGGCATAGTACCTCGAGTACACGCTGCCGTCACCGAGAATCCGGGCAAAAGTGACCAGGAGCTGCTCGACCACCTCCCGGCCGGGCATGTAGCCGTGGTCGAGGAGCCCGCTGGCGATGCTCTTGAGGGCCTCCCCGTCCTTCTCCTTGAAGACGAAGCGGTCGAGCCTCTTGTACCGCTGCCTCGCCAAGCCGCTGTACGCCCGAGCCCGGACGTAGCCGTTGTCCAGCTCAACCCCGGCCAGGAGCAGCGGCACCGACGTCTCGGCCGGGAAGTAGCTGCCGACGATTTCAAGCAACCGGTCGTAGACGGCGAGCGAGCCCTGCCCGGCCACGATGAAGTGGTGAAGGTCATCGATGACCCCGATGTTGGGGTACGAAGAAGACATCAGGTGCATCAGACCCCGCGACACCGCCCGCATCTGCACTTCTTCCTGCGGGTGCCCCAGGGCCTCGGCCAGGGACCAGCCGTCCTCACCAGGCACCTGGAACAGCGCCCAGCGGCTACGGTCCACACGCTTGAAGTAGCTGATCATGCCTTCCATGATCTCGTCGGGGTCGCGGCGCCCTTCGGTGATCCAGGGGGCTTTGATGTAGTTGCGGAGGAGCGTGTCCATGTCGACCGGCTCCACTTCGAGCCAGTCATCGAACAAGTGCATGGTCGACTCGATGAACTGCCCCCACAGGTCCGCTTTGATCTCTCCGTCCAGGGCCGCATTCGGAACGTCAAACCCCATGTGAGAAAGCGTCTCGGCGTCCTTCTGAACGATTTCCTGAGCACTAGTGCCCCGGCCGGCGCGGTTGCTGTACGAGTCGTTGGGGTTGTACCAGCCGCCCTGGGGACCGTTGGGGCCGAAGTTGAGAGGCACGGTGCCGAGCAGGAGGTACTTCACGTCGTGGATCTGAAGTGGCTCTCCGGACTCGAGGCGCTCTACGATCTTGCCGACCCGCTCGCGCTCGTACTCGCCCGTGAGCACCTTGAAGTCGTCGGCACGGAACACGTAGCCGCCCGCCCCGACACCTGTGAGCAGAGGATTGGGCCCGATGGGCTCGAGGGACACGCGCTCCTGGTCGTTACTCGTTACCCGCCAGTAGGGTGTGGTGTTGAGAGCGACGTCTGCGATCAGGTCGTCCTCCCGCATGCGCCAGCCGTCCGGGTTGTCTTCCCGGAGGATGTAGAAGCCCTGCTCGTCCTTGCGAACGTCGGCAAACGGGTGCATCCAGGAGCTGGTTACCTCGTGGAACTCCGTGGCCGTTTTCATATCGAAGGGAGCCTTGAGCGACGACTTCCTTCCGTACCCGCCCTCGAGCGCCGCCCGGAGAGCCTTGGCGGCGTCGGCACGCGACTGCTTAGTCTTTCTTCGGGCCGCTAGCTCATCCCGTTTCATTCGTCGTCCTCACCCACGGTGTAGAGGTGGCTTATCCGTTCCCCTGCCGTCTTCCCGCTATAATGGGGTTTGATCCACATGCGCTTTCGTAGCGAATGGCGAGGGCCGTAAGCCTGGTTGGTGAAGTGGCCTCTGACAACCCATCGTGACCGGACTTTCCAGCCTCGGCCCGTGGTGCGCGACTTGGCCGCCGCGATCAGCTCCTTGTCCAGCTTTATTTCTTTTCCGAGCACCCACACTTCGGGGCCGGACATCGGCACTCCACGCTCCTGGTGCCGGCGACGGGCCTTCTTGGTGGTGTACCGGGCCTCGGACTGCCCCTTGCCATGGCCGGTGACGAAGAGACAGAGGTTGATCACGAGCCGCCAGATTTCGGTGATGATGCGCGGCTCGTCGCCCGCGAGCGGGATGGGCGAGTCCTTGACTTTGGTGGTGCCCGTCTTGGCGAGCCACTCACCAATGGGTTCCTCGAGGGGAGGAAGAATGAAGCGAGAGAAGAGTCCAAGGCCAGAGCGGGCAATGGCTCGCACTTCGACACACGAATGATCGTACGAGTCGAGGTACGTGTGAACCATCACCATGGTCACGTAGGTGTCGTCGGCGCTATAGACCTCGAGCGCCTCCCCCGTCTCCTGGTCGTAGGTGAGCGCCTTGCCGCCCTCGATCAACCAGATGTCGTGTGGAACGTGAATGAGGAAGGTGTTGAAGGGAAACTTCCACTCCTCGCCCCTCACGTCACTAGGATCGGTGAGCACGAGCCCGGACGCCAGGTCGAGACTCGGTCGCAGCACGGGCAGACCACTTTGCAACCAGCGCACGAGCCCGTGCAGCTCGGTTCGCAGGTCCGACGACATAGCTACCGGATCGAAACCTGCCCGGTCGAGTATGGCGGCGAACGAAACCGTGTCAGCCGGGTACTGCTCGACCGGCCAGCCCAGGCGCTGGTGGGTCATGATGGCGAGCTTCGCCATCTCGTTAGGGTTTGTGATCTGGGTTGGCTGGATCATCGTCGGGTGCGCTTCGCCTTGATATTCTTGAAAATGACCATCACCGTGGCCCAGTCGGGCGACTCCCAGGAGCTTTCCGGACCTCGCGCCCCGCGAGCATAGTACTCCTTCGCCTTCTTCCAGTCACGCTCATCCTGAGCTGTCTTGACCACACCGACCGGGTTCCTTACCGGACGATAGGTAGCCTCGGCCGCGAGCACGGCAGTGTAATACTTGACCATGGGCTTGTAGACGCCGGGGATTTCGAGAATCTCGTCGGCCGCCAGATCGGCTACGAAGTCCAGAAACGCCTCGTCGAACTCTTCCTGCTTTGTCATTTCTTAACCGGAAATAGTCGTTCCAACTCTTCTCGAATGATCTGCCGGATCGTCTCGGGAGTAATAGTCACTACCCAAGGTGTATACGGAGCAGGATCAGGAATGTAAGGAACTGGATCTCCCATTTGGGCCATGTAAAGAACAACCGGATTTAGAAACCTGCTTGCTGCCGCCGCATCATTACTAGGACGTCCTGGCTTGTCTTCGATCATCGGCGTGTCAGAATCCACAGCGCAGCAGCGGCGATGCCCAATGCCACGATGCCTGCCGTAGCGTCAATGGTGTCACCTGTCCCGAGAAGCCCCGTCTTCTGTACCACGACTCGTTTTCGGGGCGCCAGTGGATCATCCTCTTCCTCGAGGATGTACTCGTACGACGTCGGCTCCCACCAGCTGGGCCCGTAGTTCCAGGCCGGGCCGGGACCGAAGCTGTAGTTCCACGGCATCCCGCCGCCACCATGGTGCCTTCCGCCGCCCCCACCACCGTGGTGCCCTCCCCCGCCGCCACCACCCCCGCCACCACCACCACCACCACCGTGGTGCCCGCCCCCGCCGCCACCACCCCCACCGTGATGGCCCCCGCCTCCTCTTCCGAATCCGCTACTCATGGTCATCTCCTATCGAGCCAAGCCCATATGGCGGGCATATTCAATCAACGACAGATGAAGGCGACGCGGTCGTGGATCGATAAAGCCGTCTTCGACCAATCCCCGGTAGTCTTCGTCCCACGCTTCTAAAATGGTTTCTTCCGTGTCTTTCCACATGAGTTCGATATAGTCACGATCACGTTCGTGCCACGATGCGACTACCGTGTTGTTGATAGTCATCTCTCGCTGGCGACTTGGCAGATCACGAAGCAGTCGTCTCTTAGAAGGATTGCGACGCGGGCCTCGATCATAAACGAGATAGTGCGCCGGCTTCCGGCCGGAAACCGCATTCTCTATGATCTCATCGATGAATACCCGATGCTGCTTGATAAACGCGCGCATCGACAGTCCGCTACGCTGCTGCTCGTTATAAAGCCCCTCGTCGTTGAGCACCCACTGACGCCTCTCTTCATCATTGATTCGTTGCCTCATTGCCGTCCTCTTCGGCCCGCGAAGGGCTCCACGTCGTTATCGATAACGTTGTACTCGGTGCCGCCCTTTCGCCACCGGACCCACAACCGTCGCTCAGCACCCGCGATCATGGCGTCGCGAGCCCACTGGGCGCCGGGATACTGCTCAGCGATGTCGAGAAGCGACTCGCTCTTGAGGACGACTCCGATCATGCCATCGCTCTTTCGTTTCACCTTGCTGCCCACACCGAACGGTGGCGCCAGCGACTGCTCTACCCGGTAGATCCTGGCAGGGTCGTAGACGCACACCTGGTCCCCGTCGAGCAGTCGCCGAAGCCCCTTGCCCTTGAACCACACCGCGTCGAACTCGGCAGCCAAGTGCTCCGTCATGAGCTGCGTAGCCGCTATCCTATCAACCCGGGCCACCTCGGGCGGGTACCCATGCTTGAGCCACCACTTCATCATGGTGCCGGTCGCACCGAAGTTGATTGTCTCGAGGTTGGGCACGTCGAGGTAGTACATTGACTTGACCACGCCGTACGACTTGCCCAGGCTCTTCAACGTGGTGAAGTAGACGCCGTAGCCGAGAAAGTGCACGGGCGCCGAGATGCCGCCCCACCAGTCCCGAGAGTCGAACCCATGACGGACCGGACCTTCGTGCGCCCCTCCCACGAAGACTTTGAATCCCTCCTCGCCGATGGACGAGAGGGCCTCCTCGGTCGTGCCGTGGTAGACGGGACCAAAGAAGTCATGGTCGATGGCTTCTTGCTGACTAATGGCGGGGACGGGAGGGTTGAAGCGCACGAAATCACCTCTTCTTTTTCCACCAGTACCATAGCAGAAAAGCCCCGGCCGCAGCCCAAAAAAGGCCACCAAAGGCACTGTCGTCGGGGATACCGAGCCAGTCGATGATCTGTTTCAGCCGGCTCCGCATCTCGGCCGCCGTCGACTCCGGTGGGTCAGTGTACCAGCCGTTCCGGCCCACCTCGGCGAAGTAGTTCGTGTCGCCAGCCTGGAGCATGGACCAGGCCGAAGCGTACCGAGGCACCTTCAATAGCCCGATGACGGCAGCGGCGCCCTCGTCAATGGTGTTGAAGGCTCGCCACTTCATGGCCCCGTAGACGTGTGTGCCGGATTCGTTTTCGAAGCCCGTGAGGACGACGTAGGGCTGGCTCTCGGTGGCTTTGATACCGGCCAGGCTCCAGTTGTGGCACTTCTTTCCCCAACCGGTACTCAGAGCGACATGGGCCGTGAGGAGGAAGGCGCTCTTCTGCGAGAGCCCCTGGCGAATGAAAGCGTCTACGACGTCGCTGGCAAACGTCTCGGCGTCTGACCAGCTGGTGTCGACAACAGGGACTTGGGGCACGGGAAGCTCCTAGACTCCAGGCGCTCCACCACCCCCGCCGATCAACATGTACTGGGGATTGATCGGAGTGCCGTTGCGTCGAATTTCAAAGTGAAGATGTGGCCAGGGATGAGGAAGCCCTGACATGCCCACAATCGCAATAGGATGTCCGGCGGGAATAGTCTGTCCCTTGCGAACAAGCGACTGCGCCAGATGATAATACCTGGTCTGCCAGCCGTCGCCGTGGTCGATGTGAAGCACACGCCCCCGCGAATCTCTCGTCAAGGTAGCTACCTGGACAAGACCATTCGCGGGGGCCAGCACCATATTCCCACCGCTCCCCATATCGAGGCCGGTATGTCGACCACGATTAGCTCCGAAGAGCTGCCCCTTCGAACTTGTGGGGGGAGGAACGATAGGCCACGAAAACTGCATTTACCTGATTATCCGAGAATCAGCAGGGCCGCTGATGTCGTTGACATCACACGCTGGGCACTGCTTGGTCTCTGCATCAGGCATACAAGTAGGGCACCCGCTCCGTCGACACGTCGGGCAGGTGTATGCTGCTCGAGGCTGCCCGTTAACCAGGCCCGTCGTATCACAGTATCCACACTTATTGGCGTTCCAAACTGCCATTGCCGTTCTCCTTAATCTCTCTCGAATTCACATTCGAGGAATAGTTGCTAAAGCAGCGGACTAACCGGAACCTTCTTGACTACCACTTGCTCGTCTGGATCACTGAAACGAGCCCCGAACTCAACCTGATTCCAGGTGCCACCAGCTACCACATTCGAGCCGCCACTAAACGCAGTGGGTCCGAACGTATCCGCCGGAGCAGTCAAAACCGTTGCTCCAGTGCCAGGAGTCTTCACACGCATCAGCTGCTCAACCACTGCCAGATTTGCTGCGGCTTCGAAACCGGCGACCGTACTGACCCCAGACTGGTAGTGGTACGTGATGGCAGATCCAACACGCGAAACATTCCCGGGGCCCGCGCCATCAGCGACTGTGTTAAGAGTAATGGCATTGCCACCCACACCAATTGCCATAGTCTCAACCACAGTATCAATCCCACTACCAGGGACCGCCACCGAAGGCTTGAGGGTGGCCTGCACTCCCTTGAAGCCAAAACACCCGAGTGCGCCATTGAGAGTCGGAAGGAAGCCCGGTCTAGTTTGTATAGAGCCGCCGCAATGTGCGTATACTCCCAAACCAGCAAAGCCGAAGCCTGCCACAGAATCCAGTCGTGCATCGCTGGCAATGGACTCAATCGCATGCGGCCAATTCACAATGTCTAGGCTAGGAATGAACAGCACACCGGGCCCGCTAGAGCCTGGAATACCGATTCCATAGGTGCAGCCTACAGCCGCCATCGGAATTTTAGTCGGATGGCCACCAATATATGTATTGGCATAGGCACCCACGAAGCTGTTAAGAATCGTGAGCGGGTTGATCGTGTCGTTTCCTGCACTCAACACTCCAAGCGATTGGATATTAGTGCCCTGAAAAATGTGTAGTGTGGGTCCGCGATTGCTCCGCACGATTCTGAGAAAGCTGCCGCCGATGAGCAGATGACTGCAGGAATTATAGATCCATCCAGTGCCGAGAACTTGGCCCACACCGCACTGCGGGTCAGTCGTCGCACCCTTAAGAGCCCAAGTGACCGGGTTATAGGTCGAAGGAGTGAGCGTGAGCGAACTTCCGCCATTCACCCAGATAGGTTCTCCAACAAGCCCGCCGCTAGTCAGAAGAGAAGCTACCGTGATGCTGGCGAAGAAAATACCACCGGCCGTGCCGCGCTCCACACGCAACGAGGAAGTCGATGCCATGTGGAAATTCTGAATTTGCATAGTACCGGCACCCATGTTCCGGAAAAGCAAAGTCAGAGCAGTGCTAATCGTGGTAGTCGGCTGCACGATTTGAAAAGTCGCTCCGAGGCCTGGCGAAGTAGAGTAGTTCCGCACCGGAACAATGGTGGTTGCATCATGACGATGAATAGTACGTTCCTGCGGAATAACAGCAGGCACAGTGGACGTGAGGATCTGGCAGATATAGCCGTTGAAAAAATTAGGCGTCCAGCTAGCAGCAAGAAGCCCGATACTAGAAGAGCTAGCGATATCCGCTGTGAAGGGCCCAGCCACCACGGTACGAAGTGGGCCACCGTCAACCAGAAGCACCTTGCCCACAGCAACGAACCGCTCGAGGCTGACAGTGCCAACTTCGGTCGAAGCGCCTAGCACATTCACCGTCACGTTGTGCAACACGAACTGTGGGATCAGAGCGAAGACACTCACAAACGTCTTCTTCGGGGTCAGCAACGTGAGACCATCGTTCAAGTCGCTCCCCCCGGTCATGTCGAGGTAGAGCTGCATGTTGGCAGTGGTACAAAGAGCAACCGCAGGATCAGTCTTGGTCCGATACTCATTACCCGTGGCCGGCGCACCGAAAGTACCGACCAGAGCTTGCTTCTCGGTTGTCGAAGGAATGTTCGCCGGGGTCGTGGCATCGGCCTTGGTCTTATCGGCCCCGGTCATGAGGCCGTGAGCCCCACCAGCAATCGCGTCGGCAAGCTGATCAGCACCGGTCACATGGCTAGACGCATGAGCTGTCGGCGTCCGCGCATCACTCAGACGAGCATCGTTTCCGGCGCACGCCTGGAGAGCCCCGGCACCGATAGTGCGAAGCGAGCCCGTACCGGCCGCCGCATCCACAGCCATAGGGTCGCTGCCGCCGGGCTGATGTGTCGGAGCGTGCGGACCTGGATCTGGGCCACCGACAACCAGGCTAGCCGTCGCATACTCGGGGTCCGACGTCCACTCGTAGACCACCGAGCCGGCGCCAACCTGAGCCTGAAGCAGGGCATAGGCCCCGGCCGCAAGCCCGCCGGCCTTGCCGTTCACCGGATCAACGGTGAGATTCGGACGCAGCTCGGACGTGACGTTGTACGGCTTGCCCGGAGTCGGCGGGGTCGGCGACGCCGGCAGCGTCACGATAGGGTTTCCGGCCGCCAGCGGCAGCGGAGCGCCTGTTTTGTTGAATGCGTAGAGCGCCATTTTTCTCTCTCCTACGTCTTGCTGCCGGAGCTGTCGATCCAGTCGATCCCATTGGACCAATTGGGCGCCCCGTCATCCGAGTTGAAAATCATCGTTCCCATGTCTACTGCACTAGCCAGAGGTCGATTCGTGTTGGTGAAGATCTGAAGTGGAATCGGACTGGCGCAGTAAAGCCCTGGCGTCAGGTACTCAGGCAGTGAAGTCCAAGCGTACGACACCTGCCCTGCACTCACCTGAACCTGAAGAGCGGTATAGTTCCCGAGCGTAAGCCCGCTGAGCTTACCGTTCGTCGGGTCCACACTAAGGTCGGGTGTGAGCTTCGACGTCACGTTGTACGCCGGGCCCGGCTGTGGTGGAGCCATAGATGGTGACAAGGTTACTACAGGCGATCCTGCCGCTAGAGTAATAGGAGAACCTGTGCGATTATAGGCATAAAGTGCCATTGGTTTCTCCTTTAGCCCGAAGTAAGATGCCCACTAGCATCGAGCCAGTCGGTTCCGTTTGACCAATTGGGCGCATCATCGTCCGTATTGAAGATCATACGGCCCACGGGAACGGTGTTGGCCGGGGGACGAGTGGTGTTGTTATACACCGCCGGCATCCCGGCCACGGCTTCAAGAGCAACCAGCCGTGCCTCAACCTCCAACCAGTTTGGATTGGCAACGTCCTCGACGTACTCCGAGGCGCCGCACTTTGATCGGCAATCAAGAGCCATGTCTACTCCTAGCGAGCATCCCTCGCAATGGCGTCAATGGAGATCCTACGACCACCATCAACAGTTACTATTCGATCATGTCGCTTGGAAGGACGTTCCAGAACGACACGCCATGAGCACAGTCCCCCGAATTCGGCCTTGTACGAGCACTGGATAGGCTCGCTAGAAAGCCCCGACTGACCCGACTCGACTCCAAGATGCTTTTGAAGACTATCGAGTCGAAGGTTGTTATGACACTTGGGGCACATGACCAGAATGGACCAGTTGACTTCCGGAGCCCCGTCAGGAGCACCGACGGCGCCGCCGATACGATAGCCGTCCCACTCGAGAACCGTATCACCGTAGAGGATGTAGAAGTACCGGTCGGGCTTTGCCCTAGCGGTCGGCAAAAAGCCCTGTACCCTGTGAGGAGTGACGATCAGATTCTTCGGACGCGGAACGAGACTGTGATCACACCGGGGGCGATCATCAAGCATTAGCGTCTCCTTAGCGGTGGTAGTTGACGCGTTCATCGGTTCCAGTTTGTAGAGCGAACGGCCTCAGACGGCAAATCCCAAGCCAAAACACTCCAAGTGCCATCTGCTTCCTGTTGCGCCTTCTGTTTTGGCCAATCATAACGGTTCAGCTTGCTGAGTCTAACTGCTTCGGTTCTTGACTTCACGTTGTGAAAAAGAGGGAACCATGTCTTCTTTTTAGATCCTGAAGCCAAAAGCCAAACAGCAGCCACCGCAACCCCAACCCCGAGCAGTGCAAACGGAATGATGTTGCCGGAGGTTTCAGCAGCTCCCAGCGCAGTCGGCAAGAAGCCTTGTACCCTGTTTGGAGTAACGATGAGATTCTTTGGTCGTGGAACGAGACTGTGATCGCACCGGGGGCGAACATCGGTCATTGGTGTCTCCTGAGCGGTGGTTTCGGACATTATCTAGTCCAGATTGTCCAAGTCCCGTTCTTTTCTCTCACTACTTTAACCTGTTTATCTGGCCAGACAATATGAAGATCTCTAACCATTAAATCCACATTTATTTTTGATCGATACCCATCTCTGTATCGAGTCCATCCCTTTTCTTTATTAAAGAACACTTTGAACATCACAAACCCAAAAACAGCTCCGAGAACAACCCATCCAGGACTAATACCGGATTCTGACTGTCCCAACCCGCCACAAGCCGCGCACCCGGAAAGTCCGGGCGGCTTGAGGCGATAGTTTGCCGTGGGCAACTGCGGCAATGATCTGATGGGCTGTCGGTAGTGGTACACGCCTGCTCCGTACATTGTCTCACTCCACGACAGAACGGGTTAAATAGCGGCGCCGGTATCGGCAAAGGTTGTCCACCTACCGCGCTGTCAAGTCGTTATCGCTTCCACGATGGCACCCGGTAACTCCGCACCGCTACGGAGCCTGCCTTCAATGGAAGCTCATCGACTATCGCGCCGACGCCGCTATTCAACCCGTCCTGCATCTCTTTATGCCCTGTTGGCTCTCTTGATAGCCTCAACAACTATCTGCTCTGGCAACGTATAGCCCGTGATCCGAACCCCCAGCATGGAAAGCCAAAAACGCGGAACCACATCAATCCACGCTTTGGCCGCCACCGTCATTTTCGACTTTGCGTACAGAAACAGATTATCGCGTGTACTCGTGGGCGACGTTTCTACAAACGGCCAGCCTTCTGACGTGATTCTTGGTCCCGGCATGTATGGATTGATGTAGTCCCCGGTAGACCGCATTGGCTGCCGATCCTGAACAATAAGATCGAACCGGATCAAGCCGACGAGCTGCTCAGGCTGGAGTGCAATCAAAGGACCGCCGAGGTACTTCGAAGGTGTCAAGCCGTAGTACTGCACGTCGGTGATTACGAACGCGAAATTCTCCGGAACCTGGATCCGACTGATCTCAATTCGCTGTCCCGCTACCAAGGCAGAGCCAGTGATCTTGATCTCACCCGTATGAGAAAGAAACTGAAGCGCCTCTGGAGGCAAGCCCGCGAAGAACGCACCTAGCCCTTGGCGTGCTCCCCCAGTAGGCTCGGCCGCACTCGGGCCTTGCTGACCCCAATCCGGGCCATGGCGAGGAGGGATACCCATCTACGACCTCCCGTTGCGACGTACGCAACTATGGCTGAACACTGTCTCCCTGTACGATCTTGTACCCCAGGAGCAGAATCTGCACCTTGCCGTTATAGGCTTGCTGCACGGACGGAGTGACGCGCGCCATGACGAGAGCACTTCGACCAAGAAGCGCCGCCACCGGAAGCACATACACACCGCCAACAGCCGGGGCAAAAATCCCACTAGAGAAAGCACTATTCTGCCAATTGCGGTCGGAGCCCGACTCAGCAAACTCCACGTCGAACGAACCAACCACGGGCTGATCGTAGATGCCCAGGAAGCCGGTGCCAGCCGGTTGAATCTTGTTCTCCGTCATGGTAGCCGGAGCCCAAACGCCAGCGAACGGACCGGCAACACGCTGGTAGAACATGCCGATGCCGGCAACGACAAACGGACCATCGGTTGAAACAGAGTACGAGCCTTCAATGCGAGAAAGGCTATTGCCGGCGATCAGGACATCGATGATGGCATTGAACTGCACACGCTTGCCGGGGATATCTTCGATCCACCGTGGGGCGTTAGCGTTCTTCGCCAGGAGGGCCTGAATCTCGGCCATGCCTTGCTTGAGGGCCTGTACTTCGCCTTGATTCTTGCGGAGCGCGGCCAGAAAAGCCTGATTAACCGAATCGGGAAGCATGTAGGATCTCCTCTAAGAGGGAACTCTCCGGGGCCTTGACATTGTCAAGGCCCTGGAGGAACTCTACTGCCAGCTACGTACTACAGCACGTCGCGGGTATGCAGACCGTCGATCATGACCTTGATCTCACGAGCGCACATGGGAACACTGTCTTTGATCATCTGGTTCAGGTAGTCATGCCGAAGCGACACACTATCAGTGTCATACAGATTGGCCACAACCTTGAGGTGCTGCCGGGCCGGAATCGGAATGGGCTTGGCGAACTTCAGGATCGCATCAGTCTGCGGAGTACCATTCGACATGGCATCAGCAGCCGCATTCATACCCCACACGCCGCCGCCCTGGGGAAAGTACCAACACGGGCCCGAAAACTGCGGCTTATCCGCAACGGTGAACTGCAGATACAGCTGCTGCATGGTGAGCGCATACATGTCGGGCGCGAAATTGCCAATGTACTGCACGTAGCAACGAAGTGAGAGAGCAATGTACGAATTGTCACTGGCGAACATGCCAGGAACACTCATATTTGTCCACTGCTCAAGCCCGAGATTGGTGCCATTGAAGAGCTGAGTACTCGTCTGCACAGTCGGCGTCGCACTGGTTCCCGCGGACTGCCTGATGAGTGTATCGTAATAGGGCTGGTGTCTGCGCTCACGAATTCCAACGACCTTCGGCATGACTACTTTCCTTCCATCCTGTTGGTAACTCGGTGGTCCCCGAGCCGGAACAATTCCAGATTGGTTATCATTCTAGATCACCATGATCTAGAAATTCGAAAACACCGTCTTGGCAAGCGAACCGGCCGCAAAGCCGGACTGCATGCCCTGAACCTCGCTGTCAGCCAGCGCCTCCTGCACCTCGTAGCCGTGCATGCCGGCAGGCTCCTGAATGTACTCGTCCAAGGCCATGGCCTCCTGCACGTACGCACCCAGCTGCTGCGGGCGCTGCTGGATGTACTCGCCCATCCCGTACCCGTACCCACGGAACCCCATGTCGTCGATGCCACTCAGGGCGCTCTGCAGAGCAAGAGGAAGCCCGGTCTTCGGCACGAACGCCGACACCACAGCCTGGAAGAGCGCCAGGGTAGCGCCCGTCTGGATGCTCGACACGATCTTCGGCTGCGGAATCAGCTTGCCAGCGAACGCCGCCAGCACGAAGCTGATGGCCGGAGAAATGAGCCCGCCGGCCTTCCCGAGCTTGAGCATGGTCGGAGCCAGGCTCGGAGTGTTGAACACGTACTGAGTAAGTAGACCCGACACGATCTTCGCGCCCACATAGCCGCCGTAAAGAGCGGCGCCGTCCATGAGCATGTTCTTCATGTTGATGCCGGGGTTACGGCTCACGCTGTAGCGCATGAAGCTGTGCTTGCGGCCGGTCTTGCGATTCTTGATAGAACCACGCCGCGCCCGGATCTTGTGGCCCACGCGCTTCTTGCTCCACGGAGCGTACGGCAGAGACAGGACACGAACCACACGGCCCTTGTGGCGACGCGGACGGAACACACGCCGACGGGACTTGGCCACGGTCTTGTGAGCCCGACGCTTCTTCGGAGCTGCCTTCACGTACACGATCTTGGTAGTGGTCCTGCGATGACCGGCTTTCTTGGTCTTCTTGGCCTTCCGAGGGCGCTTGACAGTCACGCCCGTCGACGGCACCGGACCGAAAGTCGCATCCCAGCCCGACCGGTAAGCGGCAGAAGAACCTCGATACGGGTTATGGCGAGTGCGCCGACGCCGACGCGGATTGGCGGCCACCGGATTGTGGCGAACACGCCGACGATGAGTCACTCTCTTCCTGGTCATTGCTTTCACTCCTTGTTTACGCCTCGGATTCGATACCACCGTCCTCTTGACCGTGGTGCGTTTCAGAAACCGTCCATGACGGTCACGCTTCAGAGTTACTGTCTTTCGGGTAACTGCTCGACGGCGCGGACGGGGGTTTTCAGACACGCCACGCGACTCTAGCCACCGACGACGCATGGCAGCCGCTGCACGAGCACGCTTTTTGGCGGCAGCCGTCCGAAGAGCACTGACAGCGTACTCACCACTGACTCGTCGACGTGCTGTGGGATTCCTGCCCGCGTACTTCGGCATCTTCCAGCCCTTGCGGGGCCGGTGACCTGGCGGGTTGATGAGACGGAGCATAGAGATCATTCGGACTCCTTTGTCACTCTCTCGAGCGCCAAAGCCGTCCGTCCGATCCGGGAGAACGTCGGCTGTCTATGCTGTGCTGCCGGAACGGCAAGTGGCGGTTACACTCACCGCAGCACGGGAAACAGCTTACCTTTGAAAACTAGTCACGTCATCACAATTGTAGTGGGTGATACGTGAGGTCACTTACGGATTCAATCTCTAATCCAGTCGGCAACGTGCATGTTCCCACCCTCGATCAAGTAGTCAACCCCCTTGCTACCGATGAGCACCAGGACGCGCCTGTTAGGAGTAGTCGCCAGTCGTCGCGTGCCGCCCTTTATCTCGTGCATCCCCCTGCCGTCGCGGTACGAGAACCCAAGCGCCTTCCCGAGCACGGTCAAGTCCGACGGGAACTTTCCAGACCAGACCTTGTCCGGCCGCTCGCCGGCACGGGCCCGACGATACACCTTCACACCTCGACCGAAGTCATGGACGTAGGGCCCGGGGCCCTTGGTCGAAGCATGGTCTACAGCTCGATACCCGACATCAATGCCTTCACCGAGGAGGATCAAATCGCCGGGCACCCAAGCCTTTTTAGCGTCGATATGCTGTGGCTCAACACCGTGAAAGTCCCGGTAAGCCCTATCATCTACCCCGGGATTGCGGCAGGGATTGCGGCAGGGATTGCGTTCTGGAAGAGGCTCCGGAGTGACACACGGGTTGCGCCGAGGCCCTCGGTAGACAGCATCGAAGTCCGCTGCGAGCTGCTTGTCGTGCGTGGACTCTTCAAAGTAGTGCCGGGCCGCCCGCCAATAGCCCTGCGTCCCGGGCTCCCAGCCATCGTCCTCGGCCCGCTGACGGGCCTTCTTCCAGAAGTAGAGCGTCTCTTTGGTTGTTAGCGCCACCGGTTTACCTCATAGCCCGTTGACCAAGCCACCGGGCCACGTAGAACCCTCCCACGATGACACCGGCCCAGCCAGCCAGAGTGAGCCACGGATGAGTCACGACCGGATTCTCGTCTCCAAGAGCATCACGAAGTGAGGCATTGAGAACAGCGATACGTCCCTTCGGATGCTCTCCGCGCCCTACCATCTTGCTCCCGGCCGGCACTTCCGGAAGAAGCTCTTCGAGCTTGTGGCCCCGGTTGTCACCCCAGACCTGCTTCGGCTTCGGCCGGACACCCAGGCCCTCACCGTTACCCTCGAAGTAGACGTAGTGTCCCTTCTGCTCCGAGTCTTTGTTCCAGTCGAAGACGGAGTAGATCATTTGAACAGGTATCCGGTCTTGGTATAGGCGTCCGACAGGCTAGCGTACTGATCGACGATGAACTTACCAGTCTTGGTCACGCACACGATCTGAAGAACGCCGTTGGGCATGGCCAGGGCACTGATGGTTCCTCCCTCGGGGCAACAGAACTTGTCGGGCCTGCTAAGATCAATCGTGCAGTCCTTCTGTGCACTCATGGTGTAGAAGGCCACTAGCTTCTGAAGAAAGTCTGGCGGTACCGGTTCAGTGCTCACCAGCGTCGGAGTGCCGATAGCCACTTCGCCTTCACCCGTAGGAATGGCTTCTGCACTGGCCTCTCCACTCTTCTTCAAAAGAAAATAGAGCGCCCCTGCTCCGAGTGCCCACCAGTACCACTTCATGACTATGCCTTGGCCCAAGCAACAACGGCGTCGGCCGATGGGAACTGCCCAGGCTTATTCAGCGTGGTAGTAATATACGACTTGCCGTCCGCAGCCAAAATCTGACCAGTGAAGGTCAACTCCCCGTTTTCTTCCTGAGTCATGGACACGTTATTGACTGACGTGCCCAACTTGTTCTGCACGGCCTGGATGAGCTGCAGATAGATCGTCTCAGTGAGAGCGGTCTGAGCAGCAGCCCCCGTCGTCAAGCCGGTCGTCGAAAGCACAACAGTAGCGGGCTTTCTGGTGAAAAAGTAGAGCCCACCAAGTCCAAGTGCGGTCCACCAATACCAGCGCATCACATCCTCCTAGAGCATCTTGTAGAGAACGAAAGCGCCAACCACAATCGCGGCCGGCAGCAAATACTTCTTCATGCTCGACTTGTCCTCACACAGCTTGGGGTCCGTGACGAGCATCTTGTCAGGGCACTGATACATCTGCTGCTCGGTGCCGGGCGTTCCGCCGCCGCCACCACCAGGAGTTCCCCCGCCCCCACCACCCGGATCAGTAATAGGCTCTATAGTATACTTCTTGAAAACAGCTGGCTGCGGAAATCTCTGAGTCATAGGAGCCACAGAGACATTAGCCAGCAGCGGCAACATCATCTCTGCAGGAGTGAACTTTCTATACGGAACCTGCTGTGTCTGAGAACCGGTTCCGAATTCAGTCGTGCCCGACCCCGGACCAAACTCGGAATTTGTCTCCCCAAGCCCCCGAGGACGCACCGTCACTACCCCATTGGCCGAACCTACTACTTGCTGACCGTATCCGAAAAACCTGCGTGCCATTGAACTATCCCTTCTTTTTCAGTAGCTTCATTAGCAGAAGAGCGCCGCCGATACCGAGCGCCGGTAACAGCAGGCTGCTCTGTTGTTTTGCCTTAACCACTTCGATATAGCCTCTGGTTCCCGGCTTGATCGTCATTGGCGTTGTTATCGTCAAATCAACACCGGAATCAAGAATACGCTGTGCTAGCGTTCGCGGTATGGCCTGCGTAGCCGGAGTCGTTATTGTCAAATCGACACCGGACTGAAGTATGCGTTGTGCGGGCGTCAAGGGTGCTGAAACAGCCTTGCAACTGGGAAGCCCAGCAATCACCGATATATGCACCGGAACCGGCTGCCATTGCGGCAATGTTGGCAATGGAAGTCCAGCAAGCGATTGCCCTGGATCCATGGCCGACTTGACTATGTTAGTAACCTGCGTTTGAAGCACTCCCTGAATAGCTTTGAAAGGACTGGCGGCACCGGCTCCTAACACAAAGCTACTAGCTACCGACGATAGCGCCTGAAGAAATCCTACAATTGTACTTCCTATACTCCCAGTAGTGTGTGGTAAGTACTTTGCGCCAGGAAAAGCATCTGTGACCCCTTTCGCCTCTGCATAGTACGCCATTTGTACACACAGCAACGTATGCAGCACCAGCAGCTTAGAGCCTAGCTCTTTATCGTCCAATGACAGCCGAAAAAATGATTTCCCGTACATTGGACGAGGATCAGGTTTAAGACACTCATCTTGAGCAACACGCGGCCAAGTTTTTATAGTTGATTCCCAAACTCTCTTTATTGAAGTTTCCATTAGTGGGGTTTCTACATAGCTGCCTTCCCCACCAGCATAATCAGCTCGGTAGCCCAGATTACGATTAGATGACGGATACGGAGGATTCACCCCCTTCAGCCACAGCATTCCACCATCTGTATCCCACCCGTAGCGCCATTCTAGATAATGAGCCACCCAAGCATCTAAATGCTCTTGGTTTCTGAATTGTGCCGGGGGCCAAACACAAAGCCCATGCTTGTACCCGTCAATAATCAATCTGAGCTGTTCTGACCAGCTCTGAAGAGCTGCTTCATTCTTACTCTGAATAGCGGCTCTAAATTCACTCAACATTGAATACCATCCCGGAGGATCTGCATTCTCCGGCATAGGTAGTCGATCTAAACTGGCCAGCAAATCAGACGAAAGAGTGAATAGTGTCTTTGTCGGAAATGATACTCCATCTCCTGTCGGAAATGTATGGGCGGAAAACGTCGCAGGGGCCTGCACAACGGCACTAATTGGATCACAACCGATTGAACGTAGCCATCGACTTGCAGCCCCAGTAGCATACGCTCCGCTTATAAACGTCGACCAAAAGAATCTAGGCCAAATATTGGCTACATCCACAAGCGTATTCTCAGACGGCAAAACACATCTGGGAACAAGCACATATTGTGTTAAATCAGCACCGGCCGAAGGCTGGTCGTAGCCAAACCCACCATACCCACGTCGGCCGGCGCTACGAAGAAGTCGTTTGTCGTACTCGTAACTCATGCGACACCTGCCTTGGCAAGCCAGCCGTGAAACCAGCCGTTGGCGATCTGGCCAATAGCGGTCGTGACACCTATAGTGAGCGCGATACCCCGCGACTTCGGCACGTCGACCTTCAGCGAGCGAGCGGTCCGGTAGACCACGTAGCCCATGATCGCCCCCGACACCAGAGGCGCTACGGAAGCTGCCAGATCGAACTTGGTTCCCGACGTCGGTACCGTAGGAGTCACCCCCGGAGCCGGCTGCTGCACCATCTGTCCAAACGCACGAAACCGATTCATGCTCCAACCTTGGCCGCAGCAATGACCTTCAACAGGATATTGGCTCCAACCGCTGCCCCGAGCAAATACCAGGGCCAATCCTTCTCACCACGAGACTTCCAGACCTTGTAGAGGACGTAAGCCTCGAGCGCCGCAACTCCGGTTGCGAGCCCGACAGTGGCCATGCCACTCGATTCTTGCCCGAGAGCTACCGGCATTCGCTGTCCATAGAGCCGATACATCTCACTCTCCCTGCATCTCGGCATGCCACGCCCGAAGTCCTTCTTTCACCCACTCCTCCTCGTCACCGAACAGCTCTTGATACGCGCTTCTCAGCCAGTCCTCGGCATCCAATTCGTTCGCATCCGGACCCTCGGTTGCCAAATCGAGTAGTGCTTTCGTTCTGCCCAGCTCTTCGGCTCCGCGCACTGAACTCTCCTATGCGTTGGGAGTATCACTATACGTTGGAGCAGCCAGACTAGATAGTGCACCAAAGGCCCGCAGACCAACGAACCCTGCCAGGACATACCATGGCCAGGTCTTTGCCCCTGCCCGCCGCCAGAGAATGAGGAGCGCCGTAATCTCGGCCGCTGATAGCAGAGCCCCACCGACGGTGTACGGAATCGAAAGAGGGCCCGAGCCGGCATCGATGTACTCCAGCTCTTCCTCTGGCAGCACGGTATCGTAGCCAGGATCAGGACCGGCCTCCGGGTCTTGGATGTCCTCCGGCTCGTCCTGGATCGCCCCATAGGGCTTGAAAGCCTTCACCGACTACCCCCGCTTCCGAAGCGTCAGCACGAAGATAGCCACGGCTCCACCGAGAATGAGCAGCGGCACCGTCCACGAAGCAGCTCCCTGCACATTCACCGGAGTCGGACCAACCGACGCTGTCGGAGCACTCGTCAACTCCGGAGGAGCTGGAAGCGGGTACCCATCGTCGGGCTGCTCATCTGTTGGCGCCCACGGGCCCGGAGTCTGAAACGGATTCTGCCCAAACCCGTAGAACGGATGTCGGTGACTGATCATGCCCGTGCGCTCATAGTACGGCATCACGCTCTCCTTCGACGAACCGGCATCTTCCGAGTAGTACGCTTCGAACGGCCCTTCTTGGTACCCTTCTTGTAGTACTTGTCATAGATGATGTAGCCCACGACCGCGAGGGCCCCGAGCCATCCCAGCGAGCCCAGCCCGGCCTGCACCGGCCCGGGAGGCGTGTAGGGAGTCACGGGCCGAATGCCGATGGTGCCGCCCCCACCCCCGCCACCAGACGAAGCCCCTCCCCCACCGCCACCACCACCAGAAGCCAGTTCTGGTCTTTGCCCTATCTGTCCGTTAGCTAGTACTCCGGTCGCACATCCATATACGTTCATTTTGGCAACGAGATCTCCTAAAACAGCGACCTCGTCGTCAATATATCCACGAATTGTGTCGAACGAAACAACGCCGTTTTGCCAATCATCGATAGCCGGCTTTACTCTTGTCTCGATAAACGACTCAACATCTAGAATCCTAGTAGAAAGCTGTGGATCAATAGACGCACAACCAGCCACAAGTCCTGTGAGTACCTGTTTAGCCGTGTTGATGGCATTATTGAGCTGACCGACAAGACTCTGCACCGACTCGTATTCTGAATCAGTGACGGCGCCGTATCCTCGAAACGATCTAGTGAGCACCACAGACTCCTATCTCTTTAGAAACACAATACCCAAAACAACCAGCCCTAGAATCCAAATCAGTCCGCTACCCGATTCCGTTGTTAGCGGAATAGGTATTGGAACAAATTCGGAATCTGTCGGTGTCCCAATTACCGCCGGACACACAACAGATCCAAGCTCGGCGTTAATCTGCGACATTTCGTTAATGGTGTTTCTAAGTCTGGACAGCATCGCCTCTGTAAAAGACTGTTTCTTCCAGACGTCTATTATTACTATTTCGCTATTTGGATTAGTCTCGTCCAGTATACTCTGTGTTCGTCCCCAAAGAAAAGATGCTACCTGATTCGGATCTTTTGTACTGCACCGCTGCAGAAGACTATCCCATGTCGACAATAAAGAGGTTCTAGCCATATCGAATTGAGCAACTGCTGCATCAACCTCTTTGGGATCTGCCCAATCTCCTGGAGCAGCGGTATATCCAAATCCGAATCGCATCGTCCTTCTCCTTAACGCCGTCGGCGCCTCGCCGTCTTCTTCCCCTTACCCTTTGGTTTCTTACTGAAAACAAGCATGGCAGCGAACAGGGCCCCGCCGACGAGCAGGAACTGCCCAATGTTGCCAAACCCCATAGCGGACACTACTGCACCGGGCACCTGAGCCGGAGTGATAACACTCGACGAAGCAGACTTGGGCTCCGGAGATGCCACTGTTGGATCTGGACAATTGACTGAGTGCCACGTCTGGCGAGCCTTCAAAACGGCATCTCGTGCCTGTTGTACGGCCGAAATCTCATACGGCCCGCCTGCATATTCAGAATAGGTGTCTAGAAGCCTGATAGCGTCGTAGTACTCATTGTAAGCAGCCGGACACTTCGACGCCGCATCAGCCGCCTCGGCAAGCGCATAGTTACGCATGTCGGCCATAGTGTAGATGCTCGCAAGCGGAAGCAGCTTTGCCATTGTCTTACCTTTTCCTATTGAGCATGAGCAGCCCAGCTCCGATCAGCACACCAAAGCCGAGAAACATCCATCGCGACTGATCAGGAGGCGGCACCTTGCCTTCGAGCACGAGAGGATCAGTCACTGCGATCTTCTGCAGCCCAGCCTCGACGTCGGGCGGAAGGTTCAACATCCCCTCCCCGAACGCGGCCGGCACGCGAGACACACCGTAGAGCCCGAGCGTCGCCAGTCCGGCCCCGACGTAGTCGCCCGTCCGCACCGGCTGAGCAGCCGTCTGCAAGAACCGAGACCGCATCGGAGCGGGCAAGTCGGCGCCAAAGCCCTGCTGTCGCTCACTACGCAGCCAGGAACGCCAAATCGGCTGTGCATTGGCAAGAGCTGCGATGTGGCTGTCCACACTCGCCTGCAGCCCGTCAACGCTGGCGGCCGGCTCCAAGTACGAAAAGCCCGACTGCAGCGCACCCTCGATCAAGCCGAGAGCAGTGACGACATGGAACCGGACATTGAAAATCGCTTGCTTCAGGTCGCCCGGCAACCCCGCCGGCATCTTGAGCACACCGTCAAGAATCACCAGGGTGTTAGTGAGTCGTCCCCTGACAAACTCGATGGTCGCCGTCGGATTCGTGATGTCCGCGACAGGCAGCAAGTCGAGCGAGAAAGGCCAGCGAGCCATAGCTAATCCTCCACGGGCAAGAACCGGCCCTGATCGTCGCGAGGCTGCATGCACGCTCGCCGTCGACGTGCTCTATGAAGTGAAGGAGCAATCCGTCGTCGCCGTCGCGGTGTCCACGACGTAGGACACGAGGGATTGCGAGCAACCTTGGGAGACGAAGAGCGACCAAGGTAGTACGCAAGAATGCCGATACCAACCAGAAGAAGAATCAGCCCGACCTTCTGATCAGTAGGATGCTCTCCATAGGGAGCCATTGCACCGTTCGAAGGAGTAGCACCGTACGGAACCGGATTGGTAAACCGCTGACCTCGATGCTCACTGGGCCACCCGTACGCCCGCTGGATGTACTCCTCGGGATTGTACTGGACGTGCGACGGGCCAATGGTTTCCCAATTGGACGCAACAACAGGACCAGCAGGAATTAGCTCCGGGTAATACATTAACGTCCTCCTCGGCGGTTACCACCTGCGTACTCGGGCACGAGGTGGCGAGGGTACAACTCCTTCTCGGTTACCCACTTATAAATCCAGTAGCCGGCGGCGCCAGCCACTATCAATGCCAGCAAGGCACTCAAGCTGCCTCCAGTGCTCCGATCCGGAACCGGATTGGGCTCATTCAAGATGGCCGCCAGGTCGGTAGCAATGACACGCGACTGTTCAGACGCGGCTTCGGCTCTGTTGATCCAGCCATTGAACTTCCAACCGTTCATAATCGAAAATTCGTCGTTGACGGCCTTCACCTCGTCAGAAAGAACACCTACTCGTCCGAACAGCGATTCGGTAATGACCTTCTTGTCACTAGCCCTGGTTGCCAGCTGTGCCACCAGCTGGTAATCAGTATTCATGCTAGCAATGGCCTTGGTCACATCTGTGATCAGGCAAACACCGAGCGTGCAGCCCATTACTTCACCTCTTCCTTCTTGCGCTTCCCGAACAGAAGAAAAAGGACAATGCCCGCACCGACAACCGGAAGCACCCAGCCTGGAAAACCGGAAGCTACTGGCGCTACCACCGGAGTCAATACCACATCGTTCTTGAGGTTTCCCTGTGCTACACCGTTTATGTCTACATTCGTTACGCCTGGAATTTCAGTCACACCGGTCGGAAGAGGATACCCGGTAGGAACCATGACTGTAGAACCGTCAGCGGCTTGCGCCGGAGTGTACCTGTTATCCTCGCCCGTCGAAGGCGCATTCACTCGCGCGGACACTGGAGGAAACAGATTGGTCACGCCAGGAATAGCCGTCACACCGGCCGGCAATGCAAACCCCGTCGCAACCATAACAGTAGTACCGTCAGGCGCTAGCGCCGGAGTGTACCTGTTATCAGGACCGGTCGAAGGTGCATTGACCTGCACAGATGACGCCGGAACATAAGCGATGCTCCCGTTGTCCATTTGCATGACGACATAGCGAGTATCGGGGCCAGACGAGGGCGCATTCACAGACCTGGTAACAGGCGCTCCGGGAGCACTCGGTACATCCTGGTACCATGCCGCTGGATCTTGCGTGGAAAAACCCGGCACTCCGTACGCATCATCCCACGACATGATTTCAGCAGGCGACTGCACAGTCACAGGACGTGCAGGACTAGCACCGGGAGACGACGTCGACACGCCCTGCGGAGCTGCCGCTGCAGGATACGACGGCAACTGCACCGGCCCCTGGATCGGAAACTCGGAGACGTACCGAGGAGCCTGCAGGGCCTGCACCATGGGCTGAGCCACCGACGGCACTATCGGTGACGCTCCCGTGGGCAGTCCGGGCGCCGGCAACCGCTGTCCGTACTGAATAGGCGGCATGGAAGTTGTTGGCACTACTGGAAATGGCACCTGCTGCGGTGCCGGCCCGAGCCTTTCCAGAGCCTGCGTGCCGGGATCAACAGGAGAAGAGATCACACCGCGCCCGTCAGGAAGATAGATAGGCTCGTACATCGAATCAATCGCAACCTCGGGCTCGTCGACGCTCTTGAGAGGATGCGTCGTATCGAAAAAAAGAGTCACACGAGGATCATCCATGATAGCCATTATCGACTCCTGGGGAGCTTCCGTCCCTGGAAAAGACCAATCTCAATCGGGCCAAAACGCTCCATGTGAAGATTGAGCGGCTTGAGTACCTCGTCGTCGAAGTCGTTCAGCAAATGGATCGACCCGCCACCGTACTTTTTGTCAAAAAGATATTTGAATGCGTTATCGTCGTAGTAAAGAGAAAACGCGAAATCAGGACGACTTGGCATAGTGTCGTTCTGTATGGCGCGATCAAAATGAGCGGGACCGCGCACAAGATTGTGATCAGTCATCCACTTCTTGATCTTGGACATGATTGTTCGCAAGCGAACACGAGTGACCATCAGTATCCTCTCCAGTAGCGCCACAGGTAGAAAGCCGCCACTCCAGCGACTGCCATCACCAGGAAATTACCACCCACGCTGCCAGCGAGCACGGTTTCAGGATCGATCCTAACCCCGTTCTGAAGAACCTCGAAGTGCACATGCGGTCCACTCGCCAGCTGTCCGATGGTTCCGATCTGCTCACCGGCAGACACACTACTGCCTTTAGCAATAGCAGAACCGTCGTCGGCCAGGTGCAAATAACGTGTCTGCCAGCCGTCCCCGTGGTCAATATAAATGCCCCACGGTCGACCGTCACCAGTGATAGCATTGGACGCGGACACGACACCACCAGCGGCTGCCAGCACGGGCGCTCCGGCTTTGCCCCACGCTAGATCCACACCGCCATGAGGATGCGGTGGATCTGTGGTGGTACGCGACGCACCGAACTTGAGCCCGGACGAGACAGGTCCAACCAGTGCGGCCGGTATGGGGAACAGAAAACTCACGGACTACTTCTTTTTCAGAAGAAGGAAAGCACCTACAGCAACGGCACCGAGAATAAGGTACATAGTGGTTGGCGACTTGGGTTGCACAACTTGAATCGCATACCTTGTCCCCGGCTTGATCGTCAACGGATACATTTCAACGTTTTGCAACAAAGCAAGCGCCTGCTGTGCTGGGGTGGCATAAATCGGTTGCGCCGACGGAGGCGGGGGCGCAGGAACGTATTTGGGCGGCGAAGTAGGAAGACCTGGGATCTTGATTCCGGTTGCCTTCTCAACTGCTGCCGCAACCGATAAACCAGTATTCACTAACGCATTGATTGTTGGCAGAGCCTTGTTGACCGCGTCGGCCACGTCCTTGCCATACGACTCGATCAACTCCATAGTCGTCGGACCGATATCGGGCGCATCCCCTTCTCTGGCTCCAGTATCGTCCTTGTAAGGATCTTCTATTACATCGGTATCGGCATCGATGTAGCCGGTAGTGCCATCGTCATTCCGATAAGTGCCGTCACCATTATCAGTGGCGCCTTCTGGAACCTGACCAAACCCGGCCATGAACATATCGGGCTCATCGCGGACGTACCGAGGAGTCGCCCAATCGGATCCAGGACGGTTGCTCAAGCTACCAAGAGTGTACGAAGGGCCCCCGAAACCGTCGAACCCCGACCTCGGAGTGATGTACTCCCCGTAAGGCGAAGGAATGGGGCTGTTGCGACGGCGGCGGTACAGAAACCTGGGCTGATACGGAAGCGACATTTCGTATTCTCCTATGCAGCTTCAACGATGATTGTGTCAAGGATGCGCCGCAACATACTGGCGACATTGCGGCCAGGGACGGGATCAAGAACCACCCAGGCTTTCGACGCAGGATCGAGAGCCTCACACCACACATGCGAATAGTTTGGCCCGCCGTCGGGATCACGCTTGAACGCGCCAGCGACGTAACGAGCCCGGCCACCGAGAGTGCCGACGAGCGTGCCCAAAAGGGTGCACATACAATCGCAGTCAGCAGTACCCGTCTCAAGCGTCGCTCGCGGAGTCTTGACCTGCTCGATGATGATCGGGTCACGCACGTACCTGATATGAGTCCGCACCCAATTCAAAAGCGCGGCATACTCACTCAGGTAGTCATGGGGCCACAGCTCTCGAACCAGCTGCTCGGCAAACAGCCGAACCTCGACGTCCTCGAGCCCCAGACGAGTCTCCCTGGCCATCCACGCCAGCGTCTCTTGGGGGGACGGAGCGGGCAAGTGCACTGAAGGTCTAGCAAAATCTGAAAGCACTGGTACCACACCCGTGGTACGCGGCGCGGTGGACGGGTAAGAGCTTACCTGGGATGTGCTAGATGTGCAAGAGAAAAGCCGCTCCCTCTAACTACATGCGTCCATGCAGCGCGGTTCTTTCGGGAGCATAATTTGGTGTGGCAATAGCTGCAGCTACGGAACCGCCACACCCAGGGGGTAACCCTGGCAAAGCCGGGGGAAATAGCCAGCTCCCGACTCCATTGGTGACCCTACCGCACCTTCCCCGGCCTGTCAACCACAATCCCGGCCGCAAACCGGCCTCGAACAGTGTGCACGGCTTCGACCATCACTTCCGTCAAAAACCTGGTAATGGCCTCTACAACTTCGGAATCACTGGTTTTTTCTTCCAATATGGCTAACACCTCCCGTACCGTAATCGTCCTGGCCCCCACATGAAATACAGGCGCCTTCGGGGATTGCGTTTCTAGCAATTGCGTCCAGGCCGCAATGAGAAACCCCGAATCACGAAACCGCGTCACTGCCAAACTGCTTCTTGAGTGCGATGAGAAGCTCAGTCAAATACTTCTTGCCTTTCTCCTCGAGCAGTGGGCCGTGCAACATGCCTTGAGCCTCAAGCTGTGCAATCACGCTCTCTGGCTTACGAGACGACAGTGCCCGCAACACGTTGTTGTCGGCCTGAGCAACCGCTGTCTGAGCAACGGATTCTACAGGCGTCGGAGTATCCCCACCGGCCGTCACCACGTTGGCGATGAACTCCAGCGCGGTAGCCACGTCCTCTTTCCGCACCCGAGGCGCCGTTGGCACCGGAACCGGAACTGGAACCGGTACAGGACGTCGTTGCGGCTGTGGTTGCGGCTGCATCATGGGTTGCTGAAGCATCGGCGGCATCGGCATCGGTTGCGGTGGCTGCTGACTTCCGGGCTTCAATGCCTGCAGAATAGCGGGCAAGTGCTGCACCGCTCCCTCCCCCATCTTGAGGAGCTTTCTTGTCAACGGGTTTTCAATCTCGTCCAGATCATCGGGTGGCGCACCTCCCCCGAAAGCTCGCTTCATCATCTCCATGGCCTCAAACATACCCCCAAACTCGGTCATCTGCTCGACGGCGCTCTTACCGGCCTTCGAATCGAGAGTGCGCGTGATCAGCTCCTGGTTCTTGGCGTCCAGCGTGCCTCTCAATTCTTCAAGCCGTCGCTGCAGCGACGACACATCAGCCCGAGCCGTCTGCAGCTCCTGACGGAGCATGCCGACAGTACTCTCGTACTGGCCCTTGGTTGTCTCGAGCTGCACAAGGAACAAGGTCTGGCGAGCTTCCATTTGTGATTGAAAGTTGCCCTGCATCTGCTGGATGATGGATTTGTACTCGGACGTCTGGCGTTCTTCTCTCCCCTGGTACATGAGGGCCATCTGCTTGACTTGATCAGCAGCGCCGCCAGTGAGAGTAGGCAGGAGCTGAGTCAGAATCGCCATGGAACCGTTTTGTGCGCCCTGCACTGCCTCAGTGAGCCGCTCTTGATTCTCGCTTGCTTTTCTCATCATCTCACTCTCGGCATTTCGAAGTCGATCTTCCAAAGCACGACCGCGCTTCCGCTCGTCTTCCAGCTGATCGTTCATCAGCTTGATACGAGCATCGGCAGAAACCTCCGCGAACTTCGCCCGCTGCTCGCTCACCTGCTGCACCGTCGCCAACGTCTTCTCGACAATCCTGGGAGAATCGTCTCGGCTCCGGCGCATCGCTTCAAACTCGCCCTTCATCATGTCCATGGCGGTACGCGCGATTGGGCTCTCGGCAGAGCCGCCTCGAGCCGACAAGGCGTTACGAGGTAACGCACCATCCATTTGACTGGGAGGGCCGGGAAGCTGAGTTCGCTTTCGAGAGAGAACCCTGGGAGTATTGTCTTGAGTCAGAGGATGAATCCCCGTAATTGTCGCTTCATATACTCCCCCGGCATAAGTAGTACGAATTTCCTCCAGCAAACACGGTGTGCCTTCGCGTGTCTCGAGAACACCACTGATCATGAGCCCGTTTGCACTTCGTTCCGGAGATAGCCGCTTGAGAATGAAGCGGAGTGTTGGATCTTTCCCCCATGCAAACGCATTGCACCATCCATCCCATTCTAGGCTTTTGTCTTCCCACGGTAGCGGGGCGTGATTCGGAGGAACAGGCACATACCCAGGAGTGTACGCCTTCTTGTGACGGCGTGGACGACCACGCCCTCTCGGAATCTCCGGATGTGGACCGTACGACTCCCCGACGTCGGTAGACTCCCCAACCGTTTCCCCCTCCCCCTCACCCTCGATCTCTTCGCTGCCGTCGTCAAACACCGGAGGAGCAACATCGGCCGGAGTCAGCACCTCTTCATCACCGTTCATTTGGTCACCTCGTCCTCGGTCGGCGTCGGAGCTTCCGGCGGCCCTTCGTCATCCTCAAAGAGAGGCGCGTCTTCCCCCTCGGACTCGTCCTCGGCCGCTACGTCAAGAATGTCCGCAAGAGCAGTCATCAACTCCTTGTTACGGTCCCCGAGCGCGAGCACGTTGGGCGGCAGTAGCCCCTTCATCTCTTCGAAGAGCTTCTGAAGCCCCTCGAGATGCTCATGCACCGCTGCCAGCACGGAAAAGTCCTCGTCGTCGAGGTTGCCTTCGCCTTCCATCCGGCCGGCAATCGCCTGAGTGTAGTCGGCAAGATCAGTAGTCTGAGCGATAGTCCACTGATGGAATCCGAGCATCAGCCCCATCATGTGCTCGGCTACCTGCTTGCCGGTGATGTTGTTTGACGTCTTGATTCTGCGATCCAGTTGATCCAGCTGAATGGCCAAAGCGTCATGCAGCTGCACCGTACCGGGTCGCGGACGAAACTCGGACATGAAGTCCATTATGGCACCTCCTCGGGCTCATCTTCGGATTCGTCGTCGTCCTCATCGTCTTCGCCGAGATCGTCGTCCTCGGAGTCGTCCTCGAGGTCATCGTCCTCGAGGTCATCGTCCTCGTCCAAATCGTCGTCCTCGTCCTCGACGTCGTCAATGTCCTCGGGAAGCTCATCAGGTTTCATTCTTCATCTCGCGGTTAGAGGTTATGGCTTTGGAGCGCAATCGCCCCGTTGATCTCTATTGTCTGATTCAAAAGCATCATCGGCCCAGTGCTTCCACGAAAAGTCATACCCGATAGCCTTGAGCCACCAGACCCAAATACGCCGCAGCCGTGGCCGAAGTACTGCTTGTAGCGATAGCGGCATCCATGTCAGTGGTGCCGGCCACCAGAGATTGCAGTGATAGATGTTTTCCTCGGCCAGATCCATGGCTTCAAAATGCGCGTTGCACTGAGCCATGTTGTTGACCTGAATTTTGTCGCCGATATCCATGTCCCCAAAGCGCGTCATGAGCTTCCAAAAGTGCCGACAAGGGCCCCGAAGACACTCATGCGTCGCCTTGTTGCTCGGCTGGTACTTGGGCTCGGCCGATACGCCACCAACCATCGGCTCGCCAGACAGGGAAGGCACATCCATCGCAGCTCCTTTTGCAGGTTTCGGATGACAATAAGGACTATCACCCCGTCCGTCAAGCGTATTTTCCGATCTATCTTCGCCGTTTTCTCAATTCGTCTTCGATTCGTCTCGAATCGATCCTTTTCAGTGGTACTTCAACACTCAGAATCCACACATAAAATCAGCACCGGCCGAGATCATCACTGGAAACCTGCAAGCCCGGAAAAACCCGCAAAACTGGCGAATCAGGCAAAACCTGCAAATCGGGCAAATCCTGCAAAATGGGCAGGGGCCCGAATGTTCCACGTGAAACAGCCGTAACTAACCGTAATCATTCCGTAAAAAATACTTGACAGGCCGTATCGATCCATGATAAAACGGGGCTCCTCGTGGGGGCGGGGCAGGGGGCCCGGTAGGGGCCCAGGAAGCCAAACGGATGAGTCACCGGCCAGGCCCGCGAGCCTGGCCATAACCGGGCCCCGGGCCCGATACAGCGGAGGGAACTATGTACCATCACGACGGACGAGACTACCAGATAGCAGCAAGAGCAGCGGCCGACTACGGGCGCGGAAAATTCGAGTCCATGCTAGCCGAAGGGCGAGCCAGGAGCGCGGCTGTGCTGCAGCGCGTCATGGACGAGCAACCGGCTGACAGCCTGGTGCCGGCCTCTCGGCTCACGGTGGACCTGGCGCGCGAGGAACCATGGGTACGAGTAGGGGATACGGACGTCGGACGCCTGCACCCCAACGCACTGCAACAGCTGGCCACGAGGGCGGGCGTGCCCCTGGCGTACGTCCAAAAGCTCACCGGCCGCGACGAGCCATGGGCCAGGGAGCTGGCCGAACGGAATTTCGCGGAGCTGCTTTCCCATCAGGAACCGAGCACGCGATACCTCATGCGGAGCGTGGCCGGGCAGGTACGCGGCGTGTTGAGCGATAGCTACAAACGGCTAGATATGTCGAGCATCCTGGAGTCCTATGTCGGCGCGGCCAGCGCCCTCGGCGCGGTCCCGATTGACGCGGTCGGCTCGGATCTGCGGTTGGCCATGCGGTTCGCACTGCCGACTATCCACGAGCCTATGCCGCATGAGGTAATGGTCTATGGTGTGGAGCTTCGCAGTAGTGACTATGGCGTCGGCTCCCTTGGGGTTACGTTCTTTATGTTGCGCGTTACCTGCACCAATTTGGCCACGGGTAGCGATGCTCTGCGGCGCGTCCATCTCGGCGCCCGGCTCACCGATGAAGCGATCCAATACTCGGCTCGCACCATGGAGCTGGACGCTGCGGCAGTGTGTAGCGCCATGGGCGATACCATCACTCATCTCCTCGGCGACGATCATATAAGGAAAGTGAACGTGGGCCTGGCAGCGGCCGGAAGTGACAAGCTGGGCATGGGGCAAGTGCAAGGACTTCTGAAAGAGTACCTCGGCAAGAAAGACGCGGAGCAAGCGGCCGAAACGTTCCAGCAAGACCAGGACATAATCAATCTACCGACCGAGCCTACTCGATGGCGCCTCAGTAATCTTCTCTCCCTCATGGCAAACCGCGAGCCCAACGCGGAGAAGAAACTCGACTTGCAGGATGCGGCCGGCAAGGTGCTGGGGAAGTTCATGCCCGTGGCGTTCGCTTAGGTAGTATCCGGGGCCCGGCCGATAGGCCGGGCCCCTCGCCGGTTTCGGCCGGCGCTTCCCCTGGTGCCGGTGTACCAGGGGGAACGCGAGCCGAAAACAACAAGCGGAGGGAACAATGATCGATCCACGAGCTATCCACTATCCACGACACACCGTAACCAACGCCAGCAATGGATACGAGCTATTTGATGCACCGGCCGGCTACCGCCTGCGAATGGGGCACTGGCACGAGTCACCCCGTGCTGATGAGATCACCGTCGGATTCGTTTCGGTCCGTCAATCAGACCCGGATTTTCCATATTTCGCTACCCCGATTCGGAACGACCAATGACCAAACCGGAACAGGCTACGCTAGCTCGCCTGGTCGACCAGTGGATCACCGATAATCACGGCGAGCCTAATACGGTCGACTTTACCGCCATGTATCCCTACATGATCCCCACCCGGGCCGGTGCTCTACTTGTGCACTTAGACGGCGATACTCTGTTCTGCCGGTTTGTAGATCCTACTGAAGCTAACAAACTGTTAACTTATCGGCACCGGCTGAATCCCTACTCCGGCAAATGGAATTTTCATTTTCGCGATTGGTCGGCGCACGAGGCAATCGAATATATGCTGACCGAATTTCAATACGTGCAAGCATAACCACAAGCGGAGGAAATAATGGACACGACAGAGGAGATCAGACGAGTCATGCAAGCGGATCTCAACGCCGCTGCAGCGGAACGCGCCACGCTCGAAGCCAAGCACGGGCAAGTCTGGAACACGCAAGAGCTGCAAGAGGATTTTACCGTACTCGGTTTCATGGCGCCCTTCGTAGTTATACGCCGAAACAGCGACGGGATCAAAGGGTCGATGCAGTTCCAGCATTCGCCCCGCTACTATTTCGGCTTCAAAGCCGAGTAACCCGGGCCTCTGGCCCATAGCCCGAAAGAGGTAATGTCATGGCAGAGAAGATCGAAGTGAAGGTGAGCAAGCAAATCAGGATCGAAGCCGTCGAAGGGGGCCTCTTCTTTCTATCCGTCGGCTCGCCCGACGGAAAGACATACGGCGAGCGTACCGCCGCGACGTCGGCCGCTTCCCTGGTGAAGCAGATCAACACTCTCCTGGGCCTCGAGAAGAAAGCGCGAAAGCCCCGCACGCCCAAAGCTCCGGCTGCTCAGTAGTCAGCCCTTCGGGCCCGGCCGGTAGCACCGGCCGGGCCCCGTGTTTGATTTTCCACGTCTGGCGTTGCGAGCGACGATAGACGCGGTCAATCAAGCGGAGGGAAAAGAAAATGTCAGAACAGAAAACAGTCACGCCCCTCGGTCAAGTCAGTAACACTAGCCTTCGACGCGGGGCCCTCGTCGAGTGCTCCATGAGTAACGGCGACCTGGTTAGGGGTATCGTGGCCTATATTCGCATGGGCCCACCCGACTACACCAAACCAGAGGCCGTTAGCGTAGTGCTCGAGACCAAGCAATCGATGCCCGGCTACAGCGGCACAATCCTCCCCGTCGATAAGGTGAGAGTGCTTTAATGAAAATCATCATCGAGCTAGAAACAGACAATGATGCTTTGGACCACAACAGTACCACGGCCCTCTACGGGCTGTCAAGTAATTTTTTATGGAGTAAATCCGATCAGCATGGTCACCTGTATACTGAAATACACCGCATATTAAAAGAAGCGGTCGAAAAGATACGCGAACAGCGCCGACGCCTGCCGTGTATCTGTACCGCCCTCGAATCAGCAGACAAGCTACTAGACATTAACGGCAACACTGTCGGAAGCATAACGGTGCTTTAATGTCCACCTTTCATTGCGACGTCTGCAATCAAGACAAAACCCACCCGGACGATAGATGCAGCACGGGCTATGCTGTCAACAAAGCGGACGAGAAAGTGTGCTTCGCTTGTGCCGCTGTTCTCGACAAGCAAAGCATGATCGAGAACGGAAACGACAACGGCGTACCCCTCTACCTGACCAAGGATGAGAAAGGCTGGAAGGTTGGCAACTGGCCCGGCTCGCTCACCTTCCGTTGCGGCGTTCCTATCAAGAAACGACACAACATCGCCCGGACACGTTATGACGTCTGGTTTACCGGCCCGGACGGTAAAGACTGGCACGGGGCGCAATACGGCGAGAATACCCAGATCGTACATTGTAAACGCAACAAGCACTAGCGGAGGGAACAATGTCAACTAGAACACAGATCATGGTAGAAGGTCAGCCCTGCAAGCTCTACAAGCACAGCGACGGCTATCCGAGCGAAGTCGTGCCAGTGCTATTTCCCTTCATACAGCATTTCATGCAGCACAGAGGCTGGGATGAATGCTATATGTCGGCCCGGCTCGTCGAAGCGTTCGCCATTCAGAACAGTCAAGAACTCGTCGAATACACAGAATTCTGCAAGAGACAAAACCGCGAGCCCGACAAGCAAAACGCTTTGATAGGTCTGGGAATTGATTGTGAATGGCACGATGACCTCGAATGGGTATACGTCATTCGCCGGGCCACGATAGACGTTTACCAACCGTCCAGCATTACCACCGAAAACACTCCCCTCTATCTCGATCCGCAAGGAATCGAAGCCACAATCGAATGCGCTGCGGCCAAAACCGAAAACGACACTTATATCAGTGTCGTGAAACGCGACAGCTTCCCTCATATAGCCCATCCGAAACAAGTTGTAGATCAACTCGGGTAATCCTATGCAATTCGCACTGGTGCCTAACTCTGACAACCGAAAAACAGGGCCCATGGCGGTAGTTTCCGCATCGAAAGACTCGTGCCCACCTCGATGCCCTATGAGGGAAGCGTGCTACCGCGACACTTTCCCGCTCAACCAGAAGAAATGTCCTCTCACCTGGGCCCAATTGCTCGATGGTGTCCGTCGATTGCCCCCGCGCACCTTGTGGCGGTACGGCGATATCGGCGACCTGCCCGGCACGGGCGCCACGATAGACGCTGACAAAGCGATGGAGCTAGCGGCAATAGGGACAGCCGAAGGAAAGCGGCCCTACTGCTACAGTCACAAACCGCCGGTCAACGGAAACGTCGCCACGATCCGAGCCATGATCGGTCAAGGTTTCACAATCAACATTTCCGCCGAGGGCCTCTATCGAGCTGACCTCCTGGCCGAGCTGGACGTCGCGCCCGTGGTGACCGTGCTTCCCCGTTCCCTCGGCAACTGGCGATCCATGCGAACGCCGGCCGGGCGCAGAGTAATCAGGTGTCCACACGAGTATCAAGGTGTGCAGTGCATCAGCTGCGGTGGAATGCGCGGACCGTTGTGCTCGTGGCCGGCACGCGACTTCATTATCGGCCTGACGGCGCACGGGCGCGTTAGGAAAGTGGAAGCAATAGTAGCGAAGATGGAAATGCACAAAGGACAAATAAGCTCCTCGCCCCTCCGCTAGGAGCTTCCCCCGGGCCTGGGGGCCCTCGAGGCCCCCGGCCCCCGGGGTTTTCGAATCAATGCACCACCGACACAATGAGCGTGAAATGAAGAATGAATACTTCGAAACACGGATAATGCCTTATCTGGAAAAGCGCACGGAAACGGATGCGACCGACCTCAAGTGGTTACGCCAGCGGTGGCGCACATTCGAGAAAATCCCCGGCATCCAGACTTTGATCACGGCCGAGGATCACGAATCCGTTTGTAAGATCTTCGCCCTCGCCAACTAACCCGCAGGAGATGTTAATGACCAAGCCCGCTGCACACTTCCGTATCCCTGATAATCGCGGCTATCGCGTCGGTGTATTCACCGTCGAAAATCCACCCGTAGAAAGTCCCGATTGGAGTATGGATGACACATGCCCCTGTTGCGGAAAAGAGTATGTGCAATCAGGAGCACGGCTCTACGAGCACCAGCATTGCATTAACGACACATTCGTTTTCGAATGCCCTCGCTGTCGCGCGACCTGGACAAAACGATGAGACTCTGCATAGTGTGCCGACAAGAAAAAACTAGCGGCTTTCTCTGCAAGCGGTGCGGCAATAGTTATGATCGGGCAGTCCGCAAAGACGAAACAACGGCTAACATAATCCGTTGGGCTGCAGCCCGTGCCCGTCGTTTCGCACGATAGGACTTGACGCTTCTTGTCCGCGTGGTATCCTCCCGACCTTAACCAAGGAGGCTACCATGAGACTCGTTGCAACCCTGATCGCTGTCACATTCGCTCTCGTCGGCTGCGGCGACGACACCAAGCCGCCCGCGCCCAAGGCCGAGGCATCGGCCCCGAAGCTCGAGGCTTCCCCCGCCAAGCTCGAAGCCTCGGCTCCGAAGCTCGAGGCGGCGGTACCCAAGCTCGAAGCCGCAGTGCCGGCCAAGGATGCGGCTGCCAAGGTGCAGTAGCCTGTGAGCACAGACCCCAAGCTTCACGAGCTACGGCCGGAATTCCGAGCCAAGGTCGAACCCATCCTGGACGCGCTCGAGGCCGCCGGCTTCCAGCCGAAAATCTCCAACGCTATCCGGACCAAAGAGCAACAGGCCGAGAAGGTCCGGCTGGGCTACGCGATGCCTGGGGCTCTCGATCCTGGCGCCCATGGCTGGGGGCTCGCGTGTGACGTGATCGACCGGCGGTACGGCTGGAAGGTCTGCGAAGAAGCCGCCAGATTCTTCGGGAAGTTGTGCGACCTGGCAATCGCCGCCGGGCTGACTTCGGGAGGCGCTTGGTTTGGGAAAGGCGGCACCAGAGTCCGACCGACACATCACTCGGTCTGGAACAAATTTGGCTTGGGCTGGGATGTGTGCCATATTGCTTGGGAAAACGCACCGGCCGAGCTGCGGCACCCCTACAAGCCTGACCTGGGCTAGTTCTTCGGCGTTTTCAGACCTCGAAGCCCTCGACCAGGGGATTACCCCTCCCCAAACTCTCCAGCTCCGGTTTCCAAGCAGAACACTGGGCCGCCAGCCTCCAAACGCGAAAGCCTGAGCCTGCCGCTGCCTCGCTGCCAGGCGTTCCGGTCTTCAAACCCATCTCGCTAGGGTCTAGGAGCGGAAAAGCCTCCTGCGGGCAGCTAGAGGCTTTGGCGCGCATGGAGCCTTTCCTGCTCCTGCTCCTAGACTCCTGCTCCTAGACTCCTGCTCTGTAGTACGGGAATTCGTCGGGCCCTCAAAAACGGCTCCAAAGCCGGATCACCTCCAGCTGTCACACTGTCACACTTTATATACTTCGTATATTTCTACCCTCTAGAAAAACGAATAAAGAAGAAAGATTTTAAGTTTAATTAAACTTAAATCCACCCTCTTCTTTACTATTCCCACCTTAAAGGGTTGATCTGAAAAACCTGTGACACCTAATCCTCAATGATTTCAACTTTTCGTAAGTCGCGAAAACGGGAAAGCTCAACGACTGCGCGGGGTAATGAAAGCTGTGACGGTGGTGTGACAGTGGTGTGACGACCTGTGACGGTACTTTCGAATAGAATCGAGTATCTATTATGACTGTCACACATGCGCCTCTGGAGAAAAAATCGTGCCAATGGCATTAAAAGAAAAAACTCAAGTTTAATTAAGTTTAATTTTCTTTTCATTGTAAACGGCTTCGGTTGCCCCTATTCTGAGGTGTGACGTGAAATTATTGTACTATTTTTGTGCCCTTTCTAATGATTCTAGCTTTTTAGGCAAAGGTGTGACAGCCTGTGACGGTTGTGACAGCAAAAAAACCTCCGATTTTGCCAATGATTTCGCGACTACGACATGCCGTTTTTCCTCAATGATTTCGCAAACGATGTGTCACGAAATCATTAAGGAAAAAACGAAACGCGATTTTTGTTGACGGGCTGGAGCAGCTCGTGGTACGACTGTGGGGCGTTGTACTACTGAACTCGAGAGGGCGGGCCAGCGGGAGATCCTCCCACACAACGCAGCTGGCCCGCCTTCTTATTGATTTCCAAGGACGGTCGGCATGCGTGACGTTACCTTCACTGTGTATCGTAATGCCCAAGACACAGCAGGTCGACCAGTCACGCAACCCTGGGATGAATGGTTAAAGCAGTTTGCGACGCACGACGTCAGGGGGAAACCAGAAGATACCACAGACAAGGCGGCCCTGGACCGGGCCAAGAACGGCCCAGCCATCGTGCTCGGTGTGATCCCGGCCGGCGAGCCCCGCCGAGGGGTCAACGTCCAGGAGGTGCACGCCCTGGCGCTCGACCTAGAGAATGAGACAGAAGAGCAGCTCGAACCCGTGTTCGAAGCTCTGGCAGCCTATGAGTGGTTCGTCTACACCACCCACAAGCACGGTTCGCAAGCCGCCAATGGCTACCCCCGGCTTCGAGTGCTCCTCCCTCTCGCTTCTCCCCTTCAACCGTCGGAACATGCCAATGCCTGGGCTCGTCTCGATCAGCTGATTGGCGGGTTCAATGATCCTTCCACCAAGGACATTGGCCGGCTCCACTACCTGCCGAGCACCTTCGACGCCAGTAAGGCATGGGTGCATCACCATTCTGGCAAGTGGTTGCAGTTTGAAGATCTACAGAATCAGCTGCAGTCGCAGCCGCAGTCTCAACCACCGCGAAAAGCATTGGAGCGTCTGCGTAAACAACTAGGATTGGTATCGCGCGCCGATGAATTGAAGCCGCTTACGTCTGCTTTGCTCAAAGGAATACCTTTTGCCGATTCCGGCGGCAGACACCAAGCGGTGCTCAGTTTGACGATGTGGATCGCCGAGCGCAACGCCGATCTAGATCTAACAGCGTTGCAGAGCTTATTCGGGCAATCGCTAGAGGCAATGAAGGCTGCGGCTCCTGAAGCTCCCACAATTGACGAAGTAGTGACTGCTTATAAAGGAGCAGTTGATAAACTAGGAGTCAAGGAGGAGAAAAATAATACAGAGCGTGCTCAGCAAGCGCGAGCAGCTCAGCTTGAGGCAGTAGCAGCTACTGGTCCTTATGCCGATGCAGATCTAGAAAAAATAGCCACCACAAATGGCTGGTCACCCGCAGATCTAAAAAACAGATGGGTGATTCAGAAAGGCTCTGCGGTTTGGCTTTTGGATGAGAACGGCGACTATTGCGGACCTTATCTTAAGGACGAATGGGGTACGGCTACTTCTAGAATACTGGCAAGAGCACCAGTGCGTTTGACAGATGTAACACGAAATGGGGTAAAGTGGCGTGCAATGTCAGATGTCTTTCGCGAGTGCGGCAGTGTTGCCAGAACAGTCGTAGCCGATATGACTTTGCGGCGAACTACTTATAATCCTGTGACGCAAGTGCTGTGTGAGGCAGTTTCGCCTATTCGGGACATTGAACCTAAATTCGATCCAGAAATTGACGAATGGCTCAAACTGCTCGGAGGAGTGTATTATTCGAAACTGGTCGATTGGATGTCGTGCGCTAGCGATTTGAACAAGATGCTGTGCGGCATTTACTTCGACGGATCTACATTGAGTGGAAAAACGCTACTGGCGCACGGGATGGCTAAGATTTGGACAGAGGGAGCACCAACGATGATCAAAGCCGCACTATCTGATTTCAATTCGGATATTGCTCGCTGTCCGGTGGTGCTGGCTGACGAAGAAATACCAAAGCCATACAATTCCACAGTCACTGCCATCCTCCGTTCAATGCTGTCTGTCACTAGCCGCACACTCACCCGAAAGTATTTAGCATCGTCGGACATCAACGGCGCCATTCGGCTGGTTCTCACCGCTAATAACGAGTTCCTTCTCGACACCAAAGACGTCTCCAGTCACCAAGATCTAGAAGCTATCGCACAGCGGTTTTTGCGGATAACAGTCACAGAAGCCGCCGCTCCGTATCTTGAGACGATTGGCAGAGCGAAAATGACGCAATGGAAGAACAACGGCATTGCAGCGCATGCTCTTTGGTTAGCCGAGAACCACGAAGTCAAAGATCCAGGAAAGAGGTTTTGGGTCGAGGGAGATGTGGCTCGCATGCACTCGAATTTGCTGCTCGGTTCGAAATGGAATTCGACTGTGTGTGAGTGGTTGGTGCGCTATCTCATGAACAGGAAGCCGTTCGATACTAAAGGCACGGGACTGATCAAGTGTGAGGGCGGCCAATTGTTTGTAAATGATCAGGCAATCATCGACGGTTGGAATTTGTACCTGAACACTAAACAGGAAGCCGAGACAGCAAAAATCGGAGCTGCGTTGCGAGCCATTAGCAAATCAGCAGAGCGGCGCCAGATGCGCTTTAATGGTCGGCAGATTCGTTACCGCCCTATTGATATCGAGCATTTGTTCGCTTGGTCTGACCGCTACAACATAGGTAGTAGGGAATCTCTGCTGGAGGCTATCAACACCAATGACTAAGCCACTGGTGCTTTCTCCGACCGCTGTGACCAAGTTTCGTCTGTGTCGCCGTCTCTATGCGTTCGAGTACAACGAGAATTTGCGACCCCCGCCGTCGGCCAAGCAGCAGTTTGGTACTGACGTCCACAAGCAGCTGGAGAAATGGTTGAAGGAAGGCAAAGAGCCCGACGAGTCGTCCGAGGGAAGGACCGCGTGGCAGGGCATCGAGAAGGGCTGGTTGCCCGAGCCTGACCCTCGGCTCTTGATCGAGCAGCGGTTTGAATTTCCGATTCGGGCTGGGCTGTCGTTAGGTGGATACATCGATTGTGCGGTGCCTCCTGGCGTCATGGGCGACGACCCGATGGTCATAGATCACAAGAGTACCTCCGACCTGCGGTGGGCAAAGACTGAGGAGCAGCTGCTGACGGATCCACAAGTGCTCATCTACGGCATCTGGGCCATGCTCAAGTGGGAGTCACCGACGGTCCGGTGCCGCTGGGTCTACTATGCTGCGACCAATCCGACCGACGACCAGCCACGCCAGCCGAGGGGGGCCAAGCCCGTTGAAGTGCAGCTTTCGACACAATCTCCGGACGTCATGCAGCGTATCAAGTACCTCCTGGACGATCTTGATACCATGGCCACCATCCGGGCCGGCAACCAGCCGGGGCTATCGTTCTCCCCGAATCCCGCGTCTTGTGGAATCTTCGGTGGCTGTCCTCATGTGGACCGCTGCAATCTTTCCCCCGGTGACCGGTTGGCCGCCTATATGGAAAGTGGTTATTGACACTGTGTGCCCGGTGTGTTATTTCAGGTGCTACACGGACCGCCCTGTCGGGCAGAAAGGATTGTACGGCCATGTCGATGACGAGACGAAATCGGATGAGTGGCAAGCTGGGGAAGAAGATCGAGAATCTGCAGAAGCAGATCGTTGATCGGGACGCCAGCATGCAGCGGCCCGCGCTCCAGAAGAAGCTGGCCGAGACGCAGGGGCAGCTCGCGGCCACCAACGATGAGTTGGGCAAGGTGAAGGGGAAGCTGGTGTCAGCGACTGTGAAGATTGAGGAGTTGGACAGAGCAGTGGACGCCAAGGATCGTACGATCCTGGAGCTGCAGAAGCAGCAGGCCGAGGTGGTGTGATGGGCCTGTTCGACAAGCTGAAAGACTTGTCCGGTCCTAGGAGCCCCGACCCCGAGGAGCAGCCGCCTTTTCGTGATAATGAGGAGATGCAGCCTCATGGTGAGGCGTCGGTGATGGAGCGGTTGCGCGCTTTGGGGGACAAGAAGCAGGTCAATCCTCCCCCACCGACCGCTTCCGTGCCCGAGCCAGCGTCCGTTCCCGCTCCCGCTCCCGAGGCAGTGTCCGAAGAAGGGACCGCGTGTCCGACGTGTGGAAAGGTGTTTCGACACCTTTCTCGCCACAAGTGTAAGGGGCCTGTGCCTGTGTCTGTGCAGCCGCTCAGTGACGAGGAGCATCAGGTACTCGATCTGAATTCCGATGCTCCTGCTTACACCGCTGCGTCGACCGGCTTCATCTTGATTCTCGACGCGCTCTTCGAGAAGAACATGAACGGCGCACCGCTCCTGTTCTCCGACATCATCGGTCCGCTGGCCGATGCTGTGGCCAAGGAGAACAACGTCGGGCATTGGGGCGCCGTCGACTATGCGAAGGGCGGGCCGCTGCTGGCGGGGAAGCTCGGTCGCTGGCTCGAGGCCACCAAGCCCCAGGGGATCATTTTGGCCGATTCGTCGACGCCAGAGCTGCGGGCCGTCAAGGAAGTGCTCAAGCGAGCGGCCAGAGCCGTGATCCAGGGAGTGCGATGACTTACCGGTGTGGCATCGGTCCAGGGATGAAGAAGCTGGGGTTTGTCCCCGGAGAACCTCATATCTTTTGTGATAGTTGCGGGGCTATTAAGCTGGCAGTGACTCAGAAGGGCGACACTCCTCAATGGTTGCTTAAAGGGAAAGCACCGCCGGGTTGGGCTATGGATCGACACGAAGACGACGTGACGGGGAGAGTGGTCCGCAAGGACTACTGCCCTCGGTGCCGCAGGACATGGAAGACGTAGTGTCCCTCTTTGATGCGCTCAGGGCTCGTACCGGGGACACCGACCCCATCGAGAACTTTCGTCGTGCCGGGTGGCGGGCCTCGGTCAGCTACTCCGGAGACTTTCGACGCATCGAATCCCTCCCTCGGCGCCAGTGGGAGGGAGATGAGCGGCTACCGCAGATAGTGGAGCTGCTGACCAGCGAGCTGAGAAGACACGCCGGGCAGATGTCGCTGTGGACGGTGCAAGCGGTTGCGCTTCGGGACATCGCGCTTCAGAAGGGCGCCTTTCTGCCCATTGGGGTGGGCCAGGGGAAGGCGCTCATTTCGCTGCTGGCGCCCGTGGTGCTCGAAGCCAAGCGGCCGGTGCTTTTCGTACCGGCCCAGCTGCGTGAGCAGACCAACCACTACGTGCTGCCACGAATGGCCGTGCACTGGAAGCTGAATCCAGATCTTCGCGTGATCGGCTACAGCGAGCTGTCCCTGGCCAAGAATGCCCGGATGCTCGAAGAGCTGCAGCCCGACCTTATTATCATGGACGAATGCCATAACGTGAAGCACTTGAAGGCTGGACGCACGCGCCGCCTGCTCCGGTACTTTCGTGAGTATCCCGAGACAATGTGCGTCGCGATGTCGGGCACTGTCTCGAATCGCTCTATCAGGGACTTTGCTCACATCATCCGTTGGTGTCTCAAGGGCAACGCCCCGGTGCCGGAGAAGTGGACTGAGCTATCGGATTGGGCTGATGCCCTGGACGAGAAGGTGCCTGACGAGCAACGGGTCGGGCCGGGGGCGTTGAGACGCTTCTGTCTGCCAGGCGAGAATGCCCGGCAGGGGTTCCGCCGACGTCTGACTGAGACACCGGGCGTGGTGGCCACCAGAGAAAACCTGTTGGGTACTTCTCTGCGTGTCGTGCCGTTCGAGGGGCTGGTGATGCCCCGCAACGTGGAGCGGCTGGCTCAGCAGATGCGAACAACGTGGGCTACACCCACTGGCGATATCATCACCGAGGCTGTAGA
>Ga0315290_10000096_pt1 | contig 48899 bp, 45 predicted proteins | sample YL17G12_0_MG_FD_203627 | JGI IMG/M metagenome (GOLD analysis project Ga0315290, IMG submission 203627) | Sediment microbial communities from Yellowstone Lake, YNP, Wyoming, USA - YL17G12_0 | ecosystem: Environmental > Aquatic > Freshwater > Lake > Sediment | place: USA: Wyoming | collected... | reverse complement strand
GATCGCTCCACCACAACGCCCAGGTCGCTATCTGCTGAACGGGTAATTCGCAGAGTAAACTCCTTTCAGTTCACAAGATCAGCCAGGCTTGGCCTGGCGCACCGGAGGACGCGGAGGAAAACCCAGAAACGAGGAAAAGATGTTGGAGTTAAAAGCAGACCCGATGCCGACATGACCATCGATACCAGGTCTTCACTCTCGAATGTTTTTGTTTTTGCCCTTCCTCCGCGTCCTTCGCGTCCTCTGCGGTGAACGAGTTTTTTCCTTAATCCTCTTTGACATACGCTGTTGTTAACGGCGAGCAACGAGTCCGCGGAGTTGTTCAACAATCTGCTAGTGCTCATGATCGCGCGCGTGAGCGTGACCATGATCGCCGTGCTGCGCGATGATTTTTACCCGCGCGCGATAACCGGGGTTGATGCCGCCGGTCGGTTCGGGCTGCAGCGTCACATGCGCAATGCCGAAGCGCGTCTGCAGCATCTGCCGCGCGGACTCCAGCAATGCGGCCCAGTTATCCAGGTTGTCCAGTTCGACGTGGGCGGAAAGTGCCACCTGCCCGGAGGAAATGTTCCAGACATGCAGGTCATGCACGGCGCGGACTCCGGCGAAGGTGCCGATCGCGCTGCGGATTTCCTCAATCCGCAACCCTGAAGGCACGCCCTCCATCAGCACATGCAGCGCATCGAGCACCAGCCGCACGGTAGAACCCAGAATCAGCACCGCGATGACGATGGACAGCAGGGCATCGATGGGTTGCCAGCCGGTGTAGTAGATCACCGCTCCCGCGGTAACCGCGGCGACCGATCCGGCAAGGTCTCCGACGACATGAATCAGGGCCGCCCGCATGTTGAGATTGCGCTCTGCGCGGCCTAACAGGAAGGCGACGAACAGATTTGCCAGCAGGCCGACGAACGCGACGATCATCACGCCGAGACCGCTGACGGGCTGCGGATCGAGCAGCCGCCCTATTGCTTCCACGGCAATCACGACCACGATCAGCAGCATTGCCAAACCATTCACGAATGCCGCGACCACCTCCGCTCGCGCAAAGCCATAGGAGTGCCGGCTGCCGCCGGGACGACTGCCGACCCATGAGGCGAAAGCCGCAAGTCCGAGTGCCAGGGCGTCGGACAGCATGTGTCCGGCGTCGCTCATCAACGCGAGTGAATGGAACGCGGCTCCCGCGATGAATTCCACCACCGCGTAGCCAAGCGTGACCACCAGTGCCACGATCAGCGTCTGCTTCGTTCCGGGCCGATGTCGATGATCATGACGGCGATGCGCGTGCTCACCCATCTTCGCCCGCCCGCGCGGAACCGGCCAACAGGTCGCCACTTTCCAAACCGACCGCGCCGATGTTGTGAACCGCCCTGCTGTAGGCCTCGGTCGCCTTGAGCGCAGTCAGAGTCGGGGCGGAGGCGCGGCCGTGCAGACGCGCCAGCCGAGCCAGAGACGCCGGGGAGATCCCGCGCTGCAAACGGCTCAGCAGGTCATCCGCCGCATGCGGATGATTGCACACCAGCACCATGTCGCAACCGGCATCGAGCGCGGCGTTTGCGCGATCGACGATGTCCCCGGCCACGCGCGCCCCCTCCATGCTCAGGTCGTCGCTGAATATCGCGCCCTGAAATTGCATCTGCGCGCGTAGGATTTGCGAAAGCCAGATTCGCGAGAATCCCGCCGGGCGCTCATCCACCTCGGGATAAATGACATGTGCGGGCATCACCGCGGACAAGCCATGCGCCATCAGCTCGCGAAACGGAAGCAGGTCAGCCGCTTCGATTTGCGCAAGGCTGCGCGTGTCGATCGGCACCTCCGTATGCGAATCCGCTGCGATGAAACCATGTCCCGGGAAATGCTTGCCGCAAGCGGCCATGCCCGCAAGCCTCAGTCCTTCGATCAGCGCGCCCGCCAGCTCGACCACCGCCCGCGGCTGCGAGTGGAAGGCACGGTCGCCGATGACCGCGCTGTTGCCGAAGTCGAGGTCCAGCACCGGCGTGAAACTCAGATCGACGCCGTGTGCGCGCAGTTCGGCCGCCAGCACATAGCCCGCATCCCGGGCCAGATGCTTTGCCCGCTGCGGATGCGCGTCCCAGATTGCGCCGAATGCGCGCATTGGCGGCAAGCGCGTGAAGCCTTCGCGAAATCGCTGTACCCGTCCGCCTTCATGGTCTACCGCAATGAGCAATGGCGGCCGGCGCAAACGATGGATTTCGGTGGTCAACTCCTCGATTTGGCGCGGGCATTCGTAGTTTCGCGAAAACAGGATCACGCCGCCGGTCAGCGGATGAGACAGCCGCCGGCGATCCGCTTCGTTGAGCTTCTTGCCTTCGACATCGAGCATCACCAGGCCGAGCGACGCGGGCGCGCTCATCGCTTCACTGCTCCAGGACGACGACTGCACATGCCATCGCCTTTTCGTGAGACAAACTCAGATGATGATGGGCGACGCCGCGGCTGGCGAGATAGTCGGGCAACGGCCCGTGGAAGCCGAATGCCGGCTTGCCGAGGCTGTCACTGGAGACGCTGATCGCTTGCAGGGTCACCGGATAACGCAGGCCGGTGCCCAGCGCCTTCGACAAGGCCTCCTTCGCCGCGAAACGGTTGGCCAGAAACCAGACCGGTCGCGAGCTTGCCGCGAAGGCCGGTCTCTCCGCTTCTGCCAGCACGCGCCGCACAAACTGGTCGCCGTACTCGCGCAGCAGGCGGTCGATCCGGCTGACGTCGACGATGTCGATACCGATACCGACTATCATGCGCTCGTTCCGGCGCGAATGGCGTCAAGATAAAGCCGGACCGACTGCGCCATGCCGAACTCGAGCGCGTCGGACACCAGAGCATGACCGATCGATACCTCCAGCACGTTTGGCACGCTGCGCAGGAATAGCGGCAGATTTTCGCGGTTCAGATCATGGCCGGCATTCACCCCCAACCCGCTTCGGGTCGCGGCGGTGGCGGCTGCTTTGAAACGGCGCAACGCGGCATCCTGGCCGCAGGTGCCGAACGCGCGCGCGTAGGGTTCGGTATACAGCTCAATGCGATCCGCGCCGGCCGCGCGTGCGGCCGCCATGGCATTCTCGTCCGCATCCATGAACAGGCTGACCCGCACGCCCATTTCCTTGAGTTCGGCGATGACGGGTCGGAGCCGATCCCGGTCGCGCCCCAGATCCCAGCCGTGGTCCGACGTGATTGCGCCCGGATCATCGGGAACCAGCGTGCACTGGTCGGGCCGCGCGGCGCGCACCACGTCCATGAGCTGATGAAAGGGGTTGCCTTCGATATTGAATTCGACCCGCCGGCCTCGGGCCAGCTTCAGCAATACGCCGATGTCGCCCGCGCGAATGTGGCGCGCATCCGGACGCGGATGCACCGTGATACCTTCAGCGCCCGCATCCAGCGCGAGGCGTGCGAGGTGCTCTACGCTGGGAACGTCGAGCGGGCGCGAATTGCGCAACAGCGCGACTTTATTGACGTTGACACTGAGCCTGGTCATATCTGTTGCATTTCCCGAAGCAGCTGGCGGGTGTGCAGTTCCTGATTGCCGAGATAATGATTTACCAGAAAGCGCATGAGTTGCTTGCTCTGCGCCAGGGTAACGGCATCGGCGAAGCGGTCAGCCGCGAGTTCGATCAGCGTCTGGCCGGAAATTTCCAGCGGCGCATCCGCGCCGCGATCGAGCGCCACGGGACCGCGCTCGATGACATAAGTGTAACGTTTGCCGGGATCGATCGGTCTGCCGGAATCGGCTTCGCGATCGAGAATGAGGCCATAGCCCAGTTCCTTCAGCAGGTGCTTTTCGAAGCGCCTGAGCACGCTCGCCGGTTCCGGACCGTGGGCGAGCGCCGCAATCGCATCCTGGTAAAGGTCGAACAGCCTGTCGTGCGGATCTTCCCTGGCCAGGAACTTCATCAGCAATTCGTTCAGGTAGAAACCGCACATCAGTCCGAGGCCTCGCAACTGCGCAATGCCGCCCTGCCACTCGGCTTTGTGCAGCGTGCGCAACTCGGATCTGCCCGCCCAGGACAGGAGCAGCGGTTGAAACGCCATCATCAGGCCGCGCAAGGCGGATCTTGGCCGGCGCGCGCCGCGCGCGACCAGGGCCACCCGCCCGAAGTTGCGCGTAAAGGTTTCCACCACCAGGCTGGTCTCCCGATACGGGTAGGTATGCAGCACGAATGCGGGTTGCGCGTCGCGTCTGTGCCTTTCGCCGGCGGCGCCGGCTGTGCCGGGCTTATTGGTAGCCACGTTTCATTCGTAGCCCAGGCTCTTCAGCGTCTTGAGGCTGTCCGCCCAGCCGCTCCTGACCTGCACCCAAAGCTCGAGGAACACTTTCCCACCGAACAGCTTTTCCATGTCGATACGGGCCTGGGTACCGATCTGCTTGAGTTTCTCGCCACCCTTGCCGATCACCATGGCCTTGTGATTGGGCTTGTCGACGACAATCGCAATGTGAATGTGCCGCATCTGCCCTTGCATCTGGAATTTTTCGACCACTACCGTTGCCGCGTAAGGCAGTTCCTCACCGAGCAGGCGGAACAGTTTTTCCCGCACCAGTTCCGCGGCGAGAAACCGCTCCGGACGGTCGGTAACCTCGTCCTCTTCATGTTGCGGGGGTCCTTCGGGCAGGTACCGCTTGAGTAGCTCCTTCAGGTGTGCAATCTGCGTGCCCTTTGCCGCGCTGACCGGCACGATCTCGGCAAATGCGAATGCCTTGCTCGTTTCGGCCAGGAAAGGCAACAGCATGGCCTTGTCGGCGAGCTTGTCGATCTTGTTGACGATCAGGATTGTCGGGATGTCCCGCGGCAGCAACGGCAGCAGTTTGCGGTCGTGGCGGCCGAACTTCATGGCTTCGATCACCAACAGCACGATATCCACGCCATCGAGGCTCTCCGACACCGTGCGATTCATCAGGCGGTTCAGCTCGCCGCCGTGCTCGGTCTGGAATCCGGGCGTGTCGACCAGCACCATCTGCGCGTGCGCCTCGGTCACGATGGCGTTCAATCGATGGCGCGTGGTCTGGGGGCGGTTTGAAGTGATGCTGATCTTCATGCCGACCATGCGATTAAGCAGTGTCGATTTGCCGACGTTCGGCCTGCCGACGATGGCGATGCGCCCGCTGCGATGAGCGATGGCTTTCATTTGCGCCCGGCAGCAAGTTCATAGGCATTGCGGGCCGCCTCTTGTTCGGCAGCCCGCCGGCTCGAGCCTTCGCCCAATGCGCGCAGGGAAAGTTCCGCTATCACGCATTCCACGCGAAAGTGCTGTTCGTGGGCTTCACCGGCTACGGATACGATAGCGTATTGCGGCAAGGCGAATCTTCTGCCCTGCACGTATTCCTGCAGGCGCGTTTTGGGGTCCTTGCCGGCGGATGCCGCCGGATCGATGGCCGCCAGCAGCGGCCGGTAGATATCCGTCAGCACGGTCTCCGCCGCCGCGAAGCCGCCGTCGACGCAGATGGCGCCGATCAAAGCTTCGAATGCATCGGCAAGAATGGACGGTCTGCGAAATCCACCACTCTTGAGTTCCCCCTCGCCAAGCCGCAAGTGATCGCCGAGCGACAGCGAAGCCGCCAGATCCGACAGCGCCTGCTGGTTGACCAGCCCGGCGCGCAGGCGCGACAGGTCGCCCTCGGGTAACGCGATGAACTGTTGAAACAGGAGTCGGGCGATGACGAAATTCAACAGTCCGTCACCGAGAAATTCAAGGCGTTCGTTGTTCGGTACGCCGTAACTTCGATGCGTCAGCGCCTGCTGAAGCAGCGCGGCATTGCTGAACCGGTAGCCCAGCCGGCGCTCGAATGGCCTGTCAGGCATGGGCGCGGCTGGTGCTGGCGGATGTCAATTCCCGCTGCTGGCGGCAAAATCGAGGCAGGCGCTCAGATTCCCGAACAGCTTGATCCTGGTCGAGTATCTTGTCCTCAGGACGATCTCGCTACCGTCTTTCTCGACCTCGATATCGTCCCCCGTGACCGCGTTGATCGAATCGATCTGCACGCGCTTGTTGAACATGGTCCGGATGTCCCCTGCAGAGGCGCTACGGGCATCCGGCGAGCGGGCTATCTCGCGCAGGTGATTCACCACCGTGGCGTACTCGATGTACGCCGGTACGAGCTTGATGCCGATGATGGCCGCAAAGACAGTCAGGCCGGCAATGAATATCATGCCGACGACAGTCACGCCCCGTTGACGTTTCATGTTCACTCCCGCTAGTTGATGCGGTTGCCGATACGCTTGAGTTCGCTGAAATTCCACCATACCAGGAACGCCTTGCCGACGATGTTCTGCTCGGGCACGAAACCCCAGTAGCGGCTGTCGGAGCTCGAATCGCGGTTGTCGCCCATCATGAAATAGTGTCCGGGCGGTACCGTGCAATTGAACCCCTGTTCATTGTAAACACAGTTCTCACGCTGCGGAAACTGCTTGACGCCCGCCAGCTGCAGCGCCGGCGCCTGCGTATTGACGATGATCGAATGCCGGTGCGTGCCCAGTGTCTCCCAGAATCGCGCAGCGTTGACAAAACTCAGACCGCCATCGACATACTGGTAGTCGTCCACCGTGTCGACCGTAATGAGCTGGTCGTTGATGGTCAGGCGCTTATCCCGATATTCCACGCGATCGCCCGGCAGGCCGACCACACGCTTGATGTAATCGAGAGTCGGATTCTCCGGATAGCGAAAGACCATGACTTCTCCGCGCGCGGGCTGATTGACCGCCACGATCTTCTTGTTCACCACCGGCAGCCTGATGCCGTAAGTGAACTTGTTGACCAGGATGAAGTCGCCGACGAGCAGCGTCGGAATCATGGAACCCGATGGAATCTTGAACGGTTCGACCAGGAAAGAGCGCAGCAGGAAAACGACCAGGATGATCGGAAAGAAACTCTTCGGATACTCGATCCACCAGGGTTCGGGTGCGCCCTTGTCACGGCGCCGCTGCAACACGAGACGATCCAACAACCAGATCGTCCCGGTTACCAGCAGCAGGATCAGCATCAGTAGGGCAAAATTCATCGATCATCCACCTTGGTCGGCGGCCATGAAGGCCGCTTATTTGTTGTCCACCCGCAGAATGGCGAGGAATGCCTCTTGCGGGATTTCCACCGTGCCGATCTGCTTCATGCGCTTCTTGCCCGCCTTCTGCTTCTCCAGCAGCTTTCTCTTGCGCGAGATGTCGCCACCGTAGCATTTCGCCAGCACGTTCTTGCGCAACGCCTTGACCGATTCGCGCGCGATGATATGCGAACCGATAGCCGCTTGCACGGCCACGTCGAACATCTGGCGCGGAATCAGTTCGCGCATGCGACTGGCAAGCTCCCGGCCGCGATACTGGCTGTTGGCGCGGTGCACGATCAGAGACAGCGCATCGACGCGTTCGCCGTTGATCAGAATATCGAGCTTGACCAGATCGGCTGCGCGAAATTCCTTGAAATCGTAGTCGAGCGACGCATAACCGCGGCTGACGGATTTCAGCTTGTCGAAGAAATCCATCACCACTTCGTTCAAGGGCAGCTCGTAGGTCAGCATGACCTGGCGTCCCATGTACTGCATATTGCGTTGGGCGCCGCGCTTGTTGTTGCACAGGGTCATGACCGGTCCGACGTATTCCTGCGGCATCAGGATGGTCGCCGTGATGATGGGCTCGCGGATTTCCTCGATCCTGGACGGGTCCGGCATCTTCGAGGGATTCTCGATTTCCACGACGCTGGCGTCGCGCATCAGGATCTGGTACACCACCGTCGGCGCCGTGGTGATGAGATCCATGTCGTATTCGCGCTCCAGGCGTTCCTGCACGATGTCCATGTGCAACAGGCCGAGGAAGCCGCAGCGAAAGCCGAAGCCGAGCGCCTGCGAGGTTTCCGGCTCGTAGCGCAGCGACGAATCGTTGAGATGCAGTTTTTCCAGTGCGTCGCGCAGCGCCTCGTACTGGTTGGCTTCCACCGGGTAGAGTCCGGCGAAAACCTGCGGCTTGATATCCTTGAAGCCGGGCAGAGGCGCGAGTGCGGGCCTGTCCGCCAGCGTGACCGTGTCTCCCACCTGCGCCGCCTTGAGTTCCTTGATCCCGGCGATGACAAATCCCACTTCTCCGGCGAGCAACTCATTGCGTGGCTGCGATTTCGGGGTGAACACGCCCACCTGCTCGCACAGATAATTCGCCTGGTTGGACATCAGCAGAATGCGCTCCTTGGGGCGCAACGCCCCATCCACCACGCGCACGAGCATGACCACGCCGACGTAGTTGTCGAACCAGGAATCGATGATCAGCGCCTTGAGCGGTCCGTCGGGGTTGCCTCGCGGCGCCGGGATGCGCGCGATGACCGCATCGAGGATATCCTCGACACCCTCGCCGGTCTTGGCGCTTGCGCGCACCGCATCGTCGGCCACGATGCCGATGATGTCTTCGATTTCAGCAATGACACGCTCCGGATCCGACGAAGGTAAATCGATCTTGTTGAGTACCGGCACGACCTCGACACCCTGTTCGATGGCGGTATAACAATTGGCCACGGTCTGGGCTTCCACGCCCTGGGACGCGTCCACGACCAGCAGCGCGCCTTCGCAGGCCGCCAGTGAGCGGCTTACCTCATAGGAAAAATCGACGTGCCCCGGCGTATCGATCAGGTTCAGCTGGTAGAGCTGGCCGTCGCGCGCCTTATAGCGCAACGCGGCAGTCTGCGCCTTGATGGTAATCCCGCGTTCGCGCTCGAGGTCCATGGAGTCGAGCACCTGTTCTTCCATCTCGCGATCGGAAAGACCCCCGCAAAGCTGGATGATGCGGTCCGCAAGCGTGGACTTGCCGTGGTCGATATGGGCAATGATCGAAAAATTGCGAATCTGCTGCATCAGAAAAAAGGGCACGAGCGTGCCCTTTCAAGTGGCTTCCAAAGCCGGAAATTGTAGCGGATTTCACCCTGCCACGAGCAGCTTTCGCATATCACCGGCAGGCCGCCCTGCCCGCCCGGGTTCAGTTGCCGTCGAGTCGCAGAGGCACGTAAAGCGCGCCATCGCCGCGCCTGATCAGCAACGCGACGCTCTTGGCTTTCTCGAATTGGCCCAGCAACTGGTTTAGCTGCTCGACCGACTTCACATCCTGGTTGTTGATCGCCATGAGGATGTCGCCCCGGCGAATGCCGGCCTTGGCAGCAGCGCCTTGCGCATCCTCGACCAGCAGCCCGCTGTTCAATCCCAGTTCCTTGCGTTGATCCCCCGTAAGCTCGCTCAGCGTCAGGCCGAGTCGCCCGACGACGTTGCCCGGTTTGGACTCCTTGCGTCCGGAGCGTTGGGCCACCCGCTCTTCGGGCATTTCGCCCACCGTTAGGGTGACGTCGCGGGAGGTGCCCTTGCGCCAGATCTGCGCGGTTACTTTCGAGCCCGGCCGGGTTTGCGCCACGACGCGTGGCAGATCCGTCGAGGAGGCGACGTTTTTGCCGTCGAATTTGAGAATGACATCCGACGCCTCGATACCGGCTTTCTCGGCCGGTCCGCCCTTCTCGACCGAATTGACCAGGGCTCCCGAGGCCTTGGGCAGTCCAAACGATTCCGCCAACTCCTTGGTGACTTCCTGAATGACGACGCCGATGCGGCCGCGGCTGACGCGCCCGGCCGTCCTGAGCTGATTGGAAACATCCATCGCCACGTCGATCGGGATGGCGAAGGACAAACCCATGAACCCGCCCGTGCGGCTGTAGATCTGTGAATTGATGCCGACGACTTCGCCTTTGACATTAAACAGCGGCCCGCCGGAATTGCCCGGATTGACCGCGGCGTCGGTCTGAATGAAGGGGACGTAATTCTCCTGCGGCAGCGAGCGGCCCTTCGCGCTCACGATGCCAGCCGTGACCGTGCTTTCAAAGCCGAAGGGAGACCCGATTGCGAGCACCCATTCGCCTACCCGGAGTTTTTCCGGATCGCCTATCTTCACCGCCTGCAGGCCGGTTGCCTCGATCTTGATGAGTGCCACGTCGGTGCGCTTGTCGGCGCCAATGACTTTGGCCTTGAACTCGCGCTTGTCGTTGAGTTTCACCGTGACCTCGTCCGCCATATCCACCACATGGGCGTTGGTCAGAATGTAACCATCGGTGCTGACGATGAAACCGGAACCGAGCGAGCGGGTCTCGTAGTCGCGTTGCTGAGGCGGCCCGAAGCGCCGGAAAAAATCATAGAAGGGATCGTCCTCGGGAACCGACGGCTGTACCCCGCCCGGGTGGGCCGTCGTCGTCGTACTGACATTGACCACCACGGGCCCCTGCTTCTCGACCAGGTCGGTGAAATCCGGCAGACCCTGAACCTGGGCCAAAGCCAGCAGCGGCGCCCACAACAACACAGAGAAACACAGTCTTCTTGACATTCGGTGGCTTCCTTGGGTGATGCAACGATAAGCAGGCAATGATGCGGTAAAACGATGGCGCCGGAAACTACCTTCCCCGTGGCGAAACCGAATTGGCTATTTGCATGATGGTCGTGGCGGGGACTTCGCCGAGCACGGTCACCACCTGGTCATTGACGGTTCTGGTAAAGATATTGATCGCGCCCTGTTGGGAAAGCCCCTCGATGACTTTGTTGCGGGTCGCCGCCGGTTCGATGAAAACCGATACCGCAGCCAGCCCGTCGGAGTAGACCAGGTGCGTGACCAACACCGCGTTGCCCTGCCTGGTTCGGCGCATTTCCAGCATCTTGCGGAAGCCTGTCGGGAAATTCCTTACCGTCCAGCCGGACTCCTCTTCGCTGATGGTGTTATTGGCGAAGCGCTCGAACCGCCACTCCGGGAAACGTGTATTGAACGAGGGCTGCACCATCTCGCGCGTAACGCCGGCGCCGATGACGACTTGCGTGAAACTGAATTGCTCGATGACATTGTGCCGCTCGTTGAGCATGCGGGCCTTTAGCAGCAGGCCGGAATTCGTGTCAGCCCAGAATTTATGGCCATAACGCATGCCGTCCCTGGGTTCCAGGACCAGGGACTGCGAATCGAAGCCGCCGATGCGCTCCGGTTCGCCTTTGCGAATTTCGTAGCTCTCGGTCAGGGAGGAGAGCTGCTCGGGAAGCAACGCCGGGAAAGTCCGGCGCGCAACACGCTTGTCGCTGCGCACGATCTTCGCATCGGGGTAATAACAGAGCACCTCATCGTTGTTGCGAATGACTTCGCGGCGCGGGCCGTCCAGGGTTTCCAGCTTTTCGTATTCGTTGTCTCCGTCGACGAAGTGTACGATGCGGGAAGTCTCGACCTGGTCGCCGTGCTGATAGACGAAGGTACCGGCGTAATTCAGTTCACGCGCCGCGTCGGCTATTTTCTGCAACAGCGCGAGCGCATCGGCTTGCTGCAACGCATCCGCGGCCGCGACCCCGCCTGACAGGCCAAGCGCGAACAGGGCCGACAACCATACCGACGCACGCATCATGGTCAGCGCTTTTCGTCCATGCCTGGCCCGGAAACGGTGCGCACATACGAAGCCACGCCCTGCATGGTCGTACTGGGAGAGAATTGCTGGTGCGCCAGAAGGTAGTCATTGACCTCGCCGCTTGCCGGATTGGCGGCAAGCTGGGTCGAAGCGGCCATGGGCGCCGGCGGCTTGAGAGCCACGTTGTCCTTCTGCGGAGCAAAGGGATTGTTGAACACGGCCAGCCAGGCGACCAGCGCTACCCCGCCCAGCGAAGCGGCGACCGGCAGGGCGATCCGGCGAACCCGCGCTTGCAGAGGCGCCCGGCTGCGCGGGGCGAGGATGGTCGGCTCTTGCGCCAGCCTGGCGCTCAGTTTCGCGTTGAAATCCTGGGTAAGCCCGATCTCTTCGCCACGCAGGGTATCGCCGATCAGATGATAGGTGCCCCAGACGGCCTGCAACCGGGGGTCTTCTTTCATCCGCCTGACCTGCGCGGTGATTTCGAGCTCGTCGACTTCGCCATCCATCAGTGCAGAAATTCGTTCCATGCCTACCACCTCTTATCCTTGCTGGTGTCCAACAACGGGCGAAGCCTTTCCGCAATGGTTTCCCGTGCCCTGAAAATGCGCGACCTGACCGTTCCGATCGGGCAATTCATCACGCTCGCGATATCCTCGTAACTCATGCCCTCGATTTCACGCAGTGTTATCGCGGTGCGCAATTCATCAGGCAACGCTTCCAGGGTCTGGTTCACTGTGGACGCAATTTGCCTGGTCATCAGCTCCGCCTCAGGCGTGTTCAGATCGCGCAGTTGATCCCCGTCTTCGAAATTCTCAGCCTCTTCGCTATCGAACTCCGTGGTGGTTGGCGCACGGCGTCCCATCGCCACCAGGTAATTCTTGGCGGTGTTGATACCGATTCTGTAAAGCCAGGTATAAAAGGCACTGTCTCCGCGAAACGAAGGCAGCGCCCTGTAAGCCTTGATGAATGCCTCCTGGGCAACGTCCTCCACCTCGGCAGGGTCGCGGATGAACCGGGAAAGCAGACGCCCAAGCTTGCGCTGGTACTTCAGGACGAGCAACTCGAAGGCATGCTTGTCTCCGCGCTGCGCCCGCTCGACCAGCGCCTGGTCAACTTCACGGTCCGCCATCTAACCGAATTTCCCGAGCATGCTGATTATGGATCTCTGTGGGTCTGAAAAGGCGCGTAAGTATACCTGCAGAGACCGATCCGGGAAACGCGGCGCCATTCGGCTCATTCACAGACAAAGCCGCCACGCATTAGTTCACTGAGACAAAATGCGCGATGTCGAGGCACGAAAGCCGCGGCCTGCATTTCAGCCGGGACTATCCGGGCCTGCTTGCGCAGGCTCGCGACACGGTCCTAAAAGGGCTCTGAGTCGGGCGCATCGGATGCAACGCCGTGTCTGAGCCATACTCTGATGCGCCTGAGGTCCCCGGCCGGCGCACTGTCGGGCATCAGGACTACCGAGAGGTGTCTGCCCTGCCCTTGCCGGCTGACCTGGATCACGATCAACAACGGGGCGACGAATGTCGAGCCTTCTATGTTTCCAACCAGCGTTTGCCCGTTCTTCAAGGTAAATTCGCAGCGCGCGCCGTCTTGCAGCAGAAGTTCGGTCACGGCATGGCCGGAAAGCTGCAATGCATCCCGGCGCACATGGAAGACAAGACTGCCGGCGATGGCAACCGATGCCAGCGCCGGCATCGCCCATCCGGTAAGGAACAGGATGGCGCAGGCGATTGCCGCCCCGTGCACGATCAGGAGCGCAGCGGCCAGCAGCGGCGAAGGCGCTATGCTCAGACGCAAGGGCGGCATGCGCATGGGGTCGGCCGACTTATAATTGGTGACGAATAACTGAGGACGTCATGGGCGAATTGATCGACCGCAGCGATATTGCCAGCCTTGGCGCGGCGCCACGCCCCGACTTTGGGAACCCGCAGCGCGAATTCGAGGCCGCGCGCTCGGCTGCCGCGGTCATCCCTGTTGCGCATTTCGACCTGTTGCGATTCCATGGCGGCGACGCCAAGACCTTTCTGCAGGGACAATTGACCTGCGATCTCGACCAAGTGACGTCGGATCAGGCGCAGTTCGGTGGCTACTGCACGCCCAAAGGACGACTCCTGGCCAACTTCATGCTGTTGTCGACGTCGCAAGGGTACCTGATGCAACTGCCGGCCGACATTTGCGCCGCAGTGGCCGACGGATTGCGCAAGTTCGTATTGCGCGCCGACGTCAACATCGAGCGCGATAGCGGCCTGCGCATGCTGGGCCTGGTGGGCCCGGCTGCGCCCGCCCTGTTGCAGCAGGAACTGGGAGCGCTGCCGCAACGGCGGCTTGCCATAGTCTGCCATGCGCGCGCGTGCGTTGTGCGGCTGCCCGGCGACAACTTCCTCGTGCTCGCCGCTGCGGCCGAAATGGCCGCACTTTGGCAGCATCTGGCGGCACATGCGGTTCCCGCCGGCACGCAGTGCTGGAACTGGGCGCAGATCCAGGCCGGCGTGCCGTGGGTTACGCCGGCAACCCGGGATCAGTTTCTGCCGCAGATGATCGGCCTGGATGCGATCGGCGGCGTGAGCTTCGACAAAGGTTGCTACACCGGCCAGGAAATCGTGGCGCGTACGCATTATCTCGGGGAAGTGAAACGCCGGCTGCGCCTCGGCCATGTCAGCGGCGGCGTTCGTGCTGGCGACGCGCTCTTTGCCGCCGGACAGCAATGCGGCGTCGTGCTGAATGCGGCGCCGATCCCCGGCGATGGCTGGGCGCTGCTTGCCGTCGTAGCCGAGCAACCGGCTGCCCAGACAGTGCAGATTGCGAGCGGCGAGCGCGTCGATTTGTCGGCGCCGCCGGGAGCGGTGGTTGCGGGCTGAGGCTGTTGGCGCTCTCCTATTACATCTACTATCGCGTCGCGCACCCGCTGCGGGCGCGCGCGCTGGTGCGCGAAATCCAGGCTGCATTGAAAGCCCGAACCGGCATCGAGGGCCGCTTGCTCAGAAAGCACGATGATCCGTCGACCTGGATGGAAGTCTACGAAGACGTGGAGGACAGCGCTGCTTTTGAGCAAGGCCTCGCGGCGGCCGCGCAGGCAACAGATTTCGTTGCCGTGCTGGTGGCCGGCAGCGAGCGCCGGATGGAGCGTTTCGAAGCCTCATGTGCCTGATCCTGATTGCGCATCGCGCCGATCCGCGTTATCGCCTGGTGCTCGCCGCCAACCGCGATGAGTATTTCCGGCGTCCGACGGCGCCGGCCGATTACTGGTCCGCTGCGCCGCACGTTCTCGGCGGGCGCGACCTCGACCAAGGCGGAACCTGGCTGGGGGTGGCCACCGATGGGCGTTGGGCGGCCGTGACCAATTTCCGCGATGGCACCGCCCCCGAACCTGGCGCTCGATCGCGCGGGGCATTGGTCGCCGGGTACCTCTGCGATTCCACTCAGGCGCAGGCCTACGTGGCAGCGGTGGACCACAGTGGCCACCAATACCATGGCTTCAATCTGTTGGCGGGCGACCGCGCCGGCGTGCACTACGTGTCCAACAGGCACGAAGGGCCGATGATGCTGGCACCGGGCGTATACGGCCTGAGCAATCATCTTCTGGATTCCTCCTGGCCGAAAGTTGAACGCGGCAAACGGGCGCTGCGCGAAGCGCTTGCCCGACCGGCCGGCTGCGACGCATTGATCGAGACCATGCTGGCAGCGCTTGCGGACCGCAGCATCGCCGAAGAACATGCGCTGCCGAGTACCGGAATATCCACGGATTGGGAGAAGCGGCTTTCCGCCGCGTTCATCGGCGCGCCCGGGTATGGCACACGCGCCTGCACCGTGCTGCTGATCGATCAGGACGGCGAGGTCCATTTCCGCGAGCGCTCGTTCGGCGAGCGCGGCGAATTGATCGAAGACCGGCGTTACCGGTTCGCTCTCGCCCACGACCTGACATGAAAACGGCTTCACCGCGGTGAGCGTTGCCTTGCGCATGCGGCGGAGCTGGAGTCGGTGGACGATATTCAACAGCCGGCTAGAGATCGTGCCACATCCGGCGATGGGCAATTCCCGCGTCCACGAACTCCTCGCCTTGCGCCTGGAAGCCATGGCGTAAATAAAAAGGCAGGGCCTGAACCTGCGCATTCAGCAGCACGCGCCGCATGCCCGCTGCACGGGCGATTTCCATAAGACCTGTGAGCAGCGCGCTGCCAGCGCCTTTGCCGCGCCACGCCCGCAAAACCGCCATGCGTCCGATGTGCCCGTCGGGAAGCAGGCGTCCGGCGCCGATCGGGATGCCGTCCATCGAGGCCACCAGGTGGCTCGAGAGCGCGTCGAACTCATCCCATTCCATGTCGGCCGGCACGAATTGTTCGCGGATGAAGACTGTTTCGCGAAGTGCCGTGAGAATTTCCCGATCGGTGAACCAGTCGGCGGGGCGGACGACTATTTTCGGTGACGACTTCATGCGCGCGGAATTTGCCGTTGCGCCCGTTCAAGCCCGGTGGCGACGTTAAACCTGAATCCCCGGCAGTTCATTCACCGCCAAGGACGCCAGGGACGCAAAGGACGGCGATACGCATGTCTGACCGAACTCACCCAAAGGGTTAAGCGCTGATCGATCCATGCACTTGTTTTCCTTTGCGTCCCTGGCGTCCTTGGCGGTGCAACTGTTTTTCCAGATTAAACGGTCGCCCCGCCGCTGACCTCGATGACCGCGCCGTTGATGTAGCTGGCTTCGTCGGAAGCGAGGAAGGCGTAGGTGTTGGCGATCTCTTCGGGCCGCGCCAGGCGTCCGAGCGGCACGCGATCGACCATCGCCTGCATGACTTTCGCCGGAATGGATTTCAGGATCGTGGTTTCGACGAAGCCCGGGCACACCGCGTTGGCGCGTATGCCCTTGCGCCCGAGTTCCCGCGCCCACGTCTTGGCCATGCCGATGACGCCGAACTTGCTCGCGGCGTAATTGGTCTGGCCGAAATTACCGTGGAGGCCGACCACCGAGGAAGCATTCAGGATCACGCCGGCGTTCTGCGCGATCATGATGTCCACCACGGCGCGAGCGCAGTTGTAGGTTCCCTTGAGATTGATGTCGATGACGCGCTCGAACTGTGCGTCGGACATCTTGCGCAACATCGCATCGTCGACGATGCCGGCGTTGTTGACCAGCACATCGATGCGGCCGTACTTGGCCATCACGCCTTTCACCATGGCGGCGATGCTCGCCTTGTCGGTGACATTCATGGTGAATCCGATTGCCTGACCATGTGCGGCCACGATTTGCGCAACGACCTCGTCGACCGCCGTGTGCTCGAGATCACAGACCACCACTTTGGCGCCTTCGGCTGCGAATTTCAGTGCAGTCGCTTGTCCGATGCCGCGCGCCGATCCCGTGATAATCGCCACCTTGTCCTTCAGCCTCATCGGTCCATGCTCCGTGTTATGCCCGAACGGGCCGGCGGCACTCTACCCAATTGCACTGCTATGCACAACCGAGGCGATGGTGCTCATTAGGCCGCGGATTCGGTAATTTCTACCGGCGTTCCGGGTTCGACGAGATCGAATAATTCGACAAGGTCACTATTGCGCATGCGGATGCAGCCTATCGAACCGGGCCTGCCCATGACTGCCGAATCGGGGCTGCCGTGAATGTAGATATAGCGGCGCATCGTATCGACATCGCCCAGTCGATTGAATCCCGGCTCGCAGCCCGATAGCCACAACAATCGCGTCAGCATCCAGTCCCGGTCCGGAAACCGGCGGCCGAGTTCGGCGTCGTAGATCTCCCCGGTCGGACGACGCTTGACGAAGACCGCATTGAGCGGCGCGCCGACGCCGACTTTGGCCCGAACGATATGGCGGCCGCGCGGGGTGCAGAAGCTGCCATTTTTCTCGCCGACGCCGTTTTTGGAGGTAGAAACCAGATAGCGCCTGATCGCCTTGCCGCTTTCGCAGAGTTCCAGCGTCTGGGCCGGAATGCTGATGCGGAGCGACTTCATTGCGCTGATCATTGCGATGTGGACCTGCGTTCGCGAAAGAAACTGGTCAGCAACTCGCCGCATTGCGACGCCAACACGCCGCCTTCGATGCGGGTGTGATGGTTCAACAGCGGTTGCGAAAACAGGTTGACCACGCTGCCGCAGGCGCCGGTCTTCGGGTCGGCGGCGCCGAACACGACCCGCGCGAGGCGGGCATGCTGGATGGCGCCCGCGCACATCGCGCAAGGCTCCAGCGTCACATACAGCGTACAGCTTGTAAGCCGGTAGTTGCCCAGGGCAAGCGCGGCGGCGCGCAAGGCTTGGATCTCGGCGTGCGCGGTCGGATCATGGCAGCTGATCGGCGCGTTGAATCCGCTGCCGATGATCCGTCCACCCTCGACCACGACGGCCCCTACCGGGACTTCCCCGGCCTGCTTCGCCGCCACCGCGAGGGCCAGCGCTTCGGACATGTATTCCGCATCTGACATACTTCTATCGATGATTCCTTAATTCGCTACATAGGCCTCCCTCATCCCCACCCTTCTCCCGGAGGGAGATGGGCTTTTCTTCCCTCTCCCTCCGGGAGAGGGACTGAGGGTGAGGGAAAGAGCCGGATGCGGAAATATTGTCGTGCATTGTGGAAACATCAATAATACAGTAGCTTGAATGCCATATTGCACGCAAATAATGAACATCCGAGATGCGCACGCTGCCGCGTCCTGCTGCTGCGGCCACCGGGGTCTCGCCAGCGTAGATTCTCTCACGCGACGGCATCGAGCTGCGGCTCATGCAAGCGGCGGGCGCGCTCGGCTGCGTCGCGCGGCCATTGTCGCCACGGCTTGATCTGCGTCAATCCTTGACTCCACGCCGGCGCCCAGGATGAGCGCTTCAATCAACGATGATGCGCGAGACCCGACGACCCGAGCGCAGCGATCGGGCGACCCTCCGCAGGAGACCTCGGCATGGCCAAGCTCGCCAACTCAAACGCATCGCCGCAATACCCGCTCGCCGACGAGGAGCTGAGACTGATCGACGCCTGGTGGCGCGCCTGCAATTACCTCGCCGTCGGCATGATCTTCCTCAAGGAGAACCCGTTGCTCAAGGAGCCGTTGCAGCCCGAACACGTGAAGCATCGATTGCTCGGCCACTGGGGCGCGAGCCCAGCGCTGTCGTTTGCGTGGGCGCACCTGAACCGAGTCATCAAACGCGAGGACCTTGACATGATCTTCCTGGCCGGCCCCGGTCACGGCGCACCCGGCGTGCTCGGCCCGGTGTATCTCGAAGGCACGTACTCGGAGGTCTATCCCGACAAGAGCGAAGACGCGGAAGGGATGCAGAAATTCTTCAAGCAGTTCTCCTTTCCGGGCCATATCGGCTCGCACGTCACGCCGGAGACGCCGGGTTCGATCCACGAGGGCGGCGAGCTCGGCTACAGCCTGTCGCACGCGTACGGGGCGGCGCTGGACAACCCCGACCTGATCGTCGCCTGCGTGGTCGGTGACGGCGAGGCCGAGACCGGGCCGCTGGCCACCGCCTGGCACTCCAACAAATTCATCAATCCGGTGTGCGACGGCGCCGTGCTGCCGATCCTCAGTCTCAACGGCTACAAGATTGCCAACCCGGCCATTCTCGCCCGCATCAGCCACGAAGAGCTGGAGGCGCTGTTCGTGGGCTACGGCTACAAACCGTACTTCGTCGAGGGCTCCGACCCGGACGAGATGCACCGGAAGATGGCCGCCGCGCTCGATGCGAGCGTCGCCGAGATCCGCGCCGTGCAGAAGAAGGCGCGCGAAAGCGGCAAGGCCGAGCGCCCGCGCTGGCCCATGATTGTGCTGCGCGCGCCCAAGGGTTGGACTGGCCCCAAGGAGGTCGGCGGTCACAAGGTCGAAGGTTCGTGGCGCTCGCATCAAGTGCCGTTCTCGGATGTGCGCGGCAATCCCGCGAACCTGCGGCTGCTCGAGAGCTGGATGCGAAGCTACAAGCCCGAAGAACTGTTCGATGCGAGCGGCCGTCTGCTGCCGGAGATCCGGGCGCTGGCACCCGCGGGACGCCGGCGCATGAGCGCGAATCCGCACGCCAATGGCGGCCTGTTGCGCAAGGCGCTGAAGCTGCCGGACTTCCGCGACTATGCGGTGGACGTGGCACAGGCGGGAAAGGTGCTGCACGAGAACACCAAGCCCCTGGGTGAGTTCCTGCGCGACGTGATGCGCGAGAACATGACGAGTTTCCGCGTGTTCGGGCCCGACGAGACCGCGTCGAACCGCCTGCAGTCGATCTACGAGGTCAGCAAGAAGACGTGGATGGCGGATCTGCTGCCGGAGGATGCGGACGGCGGCGAGTTGGCGCGAGACGGACGGGTGATGGAGATGCTCTCGGAACATACGCTGGTCGGATGGCTCGAAGGCTACCTGCTGAGCGGGCGCCACGGGCTCTTCCATACGTACGAAGCGTTCGCGCACGTGGTCGATTCGATGTTCAACCAGCACGCCAAATGGCTCGACATCTGCAAGAACCACGTGCCGTGGCGCGCTTCGGTTTCGTCTCAAAACATCCTGCTGTCGTCGACGGTCTGGCGGCAGGATCACAACGGCTTCTCGCATCAGGATCCGGGCTTCATCGATCTGGTGACCAACAAGAGCCCGACGGTCACGCGCATCTACCTTCCGCCCGACGCGAACACGCTGCTGGCGGTGGCGGATGCGTGCCTGCGCTCGACCGACTGTATCAATGTGATCGTCGCCGACAAACAGATGCACCTGCAGTTCACCACCATGGAGGAGGCCATCGGACATTGCGCGAAGGGAATCGGCATCTGGCATCGGGCGAGCACCGACGACGGCGAGGAGCCCGACGTGGTGATGGCCTCGTGCGGCGATGTGGCGACCCAGGAGGCGCTTGCAGCAACCGCAATCCTGCGCGAGCACCTGCCCGATCTCAAGCTGCGCTTCGTCAACGTGGTGGATCTGTTCAAGCTGCAGCCCGCGACCGAGCATCCCAGCGGCTCTACCGAGCGCGACTTCGACAGCCTGTTCACGCTCGACAAGCCGATCATCTTCAACTTCCACGGCTACCCCTGGTTGATCCACAAGCTCGCCTATCGCTTCCTCAACCACGACAATCTGCACGTACGTGGCTACAAGGAGAAAGGCAACATCAACACGCCGCTCGAGCTGGCCATACTGAATCAGGTGGACCGCTTCAATCTGACGATCGACGTGCTCGACCGCGTGCCCAGGCTGCGCGACAAGGCAGCGCATCTCAAGGAGCGAATGAAGAACGAGATCATCCGCAATCAGAGCTACGCGCGCGAGCACGGCACCGACCGCAGCGAGATTTCCGACTGGGTTTGGCCGTTTTGACGAGAGGCGATGCGGAGGCTCGCTTCAGCGAGGCTCGCGCTTTCCGGCAGGCGCGCGGCTGATAGCGTTTAGTATGCTCGGCTGCGCCATTTTCGACGGGAGGGACCATGGATACGCCGCTACTCGATGCAGTTCGTTCCATCAGCGTCCGCGACTGGCTCGCTCTTGGCCAGGTTCTGCTGCGCATAACGCTGATCGTCGTCGCTGCCTGGGCAGTGAGCCGGGTTGGCAACCGCATGTTCCGCATGATTTTAGCGCGCCTGCTTCGCGCCGCCAGCGAAGACCGCGTGGACCGTCTCGAAACGCTGGGCCGCGTGTTCGGCAACGGGCTCAGCGTGGTGATCTCGCTGGTCGTTGGCATGCTGATGCTCGATGTGCTCGGCATCTCGGTGGCGCCCATTCTCGCCACTGCGGGCGTGGTGGGCATCGCGGTCGGCTTTGGCGCGCAGAGCCTGATCAAGGACTACTTCAACGGCTTCTTCCTGCTGGTCGACGACCAGTTGCGGCAAGGCGACATTGTCCAGATTGCCGGCATCGACGGGGGGGTGGAGAAAGTGACGCTGCGTTACGTGCGGCTGCGCGACTACGAGGGCAACGTGCATTTTGTGCCCGCTGGACAGATCGGCATCGTCACCAACCGCTCGCGAGACTTCGCGTTCGCAGTCATCGATATCGGCATCGCCTATCGCGAGAGCGTCGAGGCGGCCATCGAGGTGATGCGCGCGGTCGGGCGCGAGATGCGCGCAGACGAGGCCTTCGGTCCGAGCATTCTCGAGGACCTCGAGATAGCCGGCGTGAACGAATGGGCCGGTTCCGCGATCGTCATCCGCTGCCGGTTCAAGGTGAAGGCGATGCAGCAGTGGGGCGTGCGGCGCGGGTTCCTGCAGAGGCTCAAGGCGGCGTTCGACGCCCACGGCATCGAGATTCCGTATCCGCACCTCACCGTGTACGCGGGCGAGCCGAAGCAGGGAACCGCGCCCGCGTTTAACGTGCGCGGCCTTCCGGGCACGGCGGTGAACGAACTGCCCCACCGGTGACTGCGAGCCCCGCCGGTTCGTTTCACGTCTCCTTCGTTTCCTTTGCGGCCTTCAGCCTTCGCACGCGCATCACGACGATTCCGGAGTTCGGGACAGGCGCTCGCGCTCGATCTTGTTGATGTAGCGCTGGATCAACGCCTGGTCGCGCTCGGGAATCTGGACAAACTCGGCGCTTAAGCGCCGGTCAGTGACACCGCCTTTCAGCGTCACCTCGAAGGTGTCCCGGATCAGGATGTCGACCACGATCGTGCCGATTTCGGGTAGCGGGATACGACAATTGTCGAAGCGCATCCCCACCTGCAGGCCGGCGATGCCGCGATGATCGATAATAGCGGCCCCGCCGCAACTGATGTCAACGATCGTTACCTCGATTTCCTTGATCTTGTTCTCGGCCGCCACCGGAAAGAAGCAGGACAGCGGCTTGACGACCGGCGTAGCCACACGGAAATATTCCCGCCGCTGCAGCCGCAGAAGCGCGTCGGGCAGCGGCATGCTGAAGGCGTCACGTCCCTCGTGCTGGATCAGGTGCAGCGACCGGGCAATGAACTGGACCCGCGCCTGCTCCTTGGTGGCGACGAACACGATCTTGTTGCTTTGCGCCGCCCGGCTGTTGGTGACGCGATCGGGACTGCAATCGAGTATCACGCGATCCTTGTCCTCATCGACTGTGATGATCGAGGTCAGAAAGAATTCACCGCTCTGGTCGAAATAGGCGGTGACGAAATTCTTCTTGCTCTGCATCGAGCGCAGGATCGCCGCAATTTCCAGCCGCGAGTGCAGCACGAAGCGGCTCTCGTCCGCCGCATCGGCGATCCCGAATGTGAACGGAATGTCAGGTTGATCGGGCGTCTTGTCTGCCATGGCGCTGCGCTAATGAGAATTACGTAACCGGACGACCTCGCCGCGGGTCTCACGTCCCGCAGGATGGCGCAAAAACGGGTGTCGCGTCAACGCTCGCCGGCGCTTCCAGGTTCTGCGCAGGCGGCGCGGTGCCCGAGTCGCCCCAGGGCGGATAGGCATTGCCGGGGGCCGCGTCCCGCTTCTCGATGCGATGGATCCACGCGAGCAGCTCCGCCACTAAGCGGCCGTGCTTGAGCCGAACATGCCGGGCCGTCGGTTGTTCCGTCAAAGCTCCGCGCCTGCTTCGCCTGCGCGACCTGCACTGCGCATGCATGCCTGCCATCGCATAGCCACGCTGCAGGCGCCGGCAGCGCGGGCCAGCTCGATCGCCGGGGCGCGCGGCCTCATAGCCCGCCCACGGGTAATTTGACACACATCGCCGGAATCTGGTGCCGGATCGGTACAAAGATTGTGCGTAACACCAGCGACTGAACGTCGACCGGCGCGAATCTATAGCTTGCCCGGACCGGCACGATGCAGCAGAATTCCCCGGTCGATTCGCTCGACTGCTACCCAGGTCCCTTTGAGGAACGCATGGCACAGGATTCCCTCCCCTTGCATCGCCACCTGAACTGGCTCGGCATCGCGCTGATCGTGCTCGGCATCCTTGCGATCGTGTCTCCCGCCGTGGCTGGTGGCACCGTCGTGACGGTTATCGGGCTCATCCTGCTCGTCGCCGGCGTGGTGCAGATCCTGCGCGCGCTGCAGGCGGAAGGAACGGAGAAGGTGCTGACCCTGGTCCTCGGCGCCATCTCCGTGCTGGGAGGAATTGCCGTAATCGCGCATCCGCTCCTCGGTCTCGCGTTCCTGACGCTGGTCCTCGCGGTGTACCTGATCGTCGAAGGCGCATGGAAAATGATCGCCGCCTTCCGCTACCGGCCGGCCGGCGGCTGGGGCTGGCTGCTCCTGAGCGGGGTGCTATCGCTGCTGCTCGCCTGGCTGATCTGGGCCCAATGGCCGCTTTCCGGCTGGTGGGCGATCGGCGTGCTGGTGGGCTTCAATCTGCTCGGCACGGGCGCGGCGCTGGTGACGCTCGCATCGGCGCTGAAGCGCGCAGCAGCGCGAGCCTGATCGACCTAAGCTTGCTGGAAGTTTGTTGAAATTCTTTTGTCACTCCCGCGAAGGCTGGAGTCCAGAGATTTCATTGCAAATGAGATTCAACGGCTTACTGGGTTCCCGCTTCCGCGGGAGTGACGTTCCCACCATCGGCAGAGCGATTTTCAACAGACCGCCAGGGCGCGCGGTCTCATAGCCCGCCCACGAGTCATTTGACGCACATCGCCGTAATCTGGTGGCGGATCGGTACGAAGATCGTGGGTAACACCAGCGACTGAACGTCGACCTGCGCGAAACCGGACGAGCGCAGCGTGGCGCCGGTATCTCGACACAAGTCGCATCCCTCGAACTTGCAGCGCTTTTCCTTTCCCGTCATCGAGTCATCCTTTCCTGACAGGCCGCTTGAGGCGCGTCAAGACATGCTGGGTGCAGCGAGGTAATGTAACATCCGCGGGAGAGCAAGCACGACGGGGTGATGGCAGGAAGGCATGCTCGGGCGACCTGCTGCTGGAAGCGCTCGTGGCTTGTGCGCGCGTGACATTCAACGTCGTCGCCACCGCCATGAGCAGCCCCTTGCGCTCCGCAACGGTGATCGTCGAGGGCGACGGGGATTTCCGCGGCACGCTCGGAATGGCCAAGGACGTCCCCGTCGGCGTGGCTTGCGTTGTGCTACCATTGGACGTACACTGGGCCTTGTCAACTTTTTGCCATTCGGAGCGGACATGCGCCGTAGCCAGCTCACTGCCACCCAGGAAGAACGCCGCTCGCGCGGTGCACGTCTCGGCTTTCGGGTGGATGACCAGACCAAGGCGCTGGTGGAGCTTGCCGCCGAACTGGAGCGGCGCAAGCTCACCGACTACTGTCTGACCGCCCTGACCGAGGCTGCGCGCCGAACCATCGCGCGCCATGAGATGCTCGTGCTGTCCGATCGCGATCGCAAGGCGTTCTTCGACGCGCTGATCAATCCGCTAAAACCTAGCTCCCGGCTGAGACGGGCGGCTCGAGCTGAACGCAAGCGGATCGCCCCTTAATGAGGGGAGCGGGATCCTTCGAGCTCCGGCTGGAACCGCTAGGCAAGCATCACCACCGCGCAACCTTCACCTGCGGCGCGGACAGCCTCGATAGCTACCTCAGAAACCTGGCATCTCAGGACATGCGGCGCAGGGCGAACGCGGTGTTCGTCCTGGTACCTACGGAAGCTCCAACCGACGTCGTCGGATATTTCACCCTTTGCGCCTACACTCTCGAGCCTGGCACCGTGCCCGAAGAGGCGCGCATGCACATTCCCCGCTACCCGCTGGTCAGTGCGACGCTCATCGGTCGGCTTGCGATCTCCACTGCCTGCCAAGGCCAGGGGATCGGCGCAATGCTGCTGGTCCGGGCTCTGCGTTTGGCCTACGAGAGTGCTGCTGCGGTCGGCTCGTCAATGGTTGTGGTGGACGCGATCGATGAGCGCGCGGCGAGCTTCTACGCAGCCCACGGGTTCATCCGCTTGCCCGGGTCGATGCGGTTGGTACTGCCGATGCGCGCGGTGGCGCGAATTGTCGAGGAATAGCCCAACTTTCTCTCACCGCAGGAGTGTATCCGCCGAGCATGCAAGTGAGGCTCCCATGGGAGAGAACCGCGGATAGGTCGGCGTTTTACCCTGGCAAATATTTGTTGCAATTTCGCCTGCGCTTCGAGATTGATTCTCCCGCCAGCGATGAGCAACTCGCCACGCTGCTGAAGCTGACCGAGCGCTACTGCGTCATCTTGCAGACGCTGCGCACCCCGCCACGGATGGAAGCGACACTGCGGCGCGTTGGCGCCTGAGTGACGCTCGGCTCGTACGGCGGACAATCCATCTGCTCGCGGCCATGTGGGTCGAGCCGTGCGACGCGATCGCCGAACCGGGGGTCGTTCTTACGGGCGCCGGAAGCGAGTGAGGACGGAGGGGGGTGGGCCTCAGGCTCCCGGGGGAGCTTGGCTGTGCCTTGTGTTGTTCTACCATTCGGAGCGGACAGGCGCCGTAGCCAGCTCACTGCCACCCGGTTCGGGTACGCGGGCGAGCCGATGCAGGGAACCGCGCCCGCGTTTAGCGCGCGCGGCCTTCCGGGCACGGCGCAATAACACGATCGACTAGTACGTTCATGGCAAACCCGGAGGAACCGAAATGAAAGCCATCACTGTAGAACCGCACAAACCGGAAACCGCACGCCTGGAAAACGTCCCCGAGCCGGACGTGCGTGCCGGGTCAGTCCTCGTGGAAGCCATCGCGGTCGGCGTTTGCGGGACCGACGTCGAGATCGTGGAGGGGAAGTATGGCTGGGCCCCTCCCGGCAAGAAGCGCCTCGTTCTGGGGCACGAATCACTGGGTCGGGTGCTGGACCCGGGTGCGGCAGGCGGCCTCAAGGAGGGCGATCTGGTGGTGGGCATCGTCCGACGTCCCGATCCCGTTCCCTGTCCAAACTGCGCGGTGGGCGAATGGGACATGTGCCGCAACGGCCTGTACACCGAGCGCGGCATCAAGGAGATCGACGGTTACATGTCCGAGCGCTGGCGCATCGAGCCCGAGTACGCCATGAAGATCGACCCCTCCCTTGGGCTCCTCGGTGTGTTGCTCGAGCCCACGACGGTGGTCACGAAGGCGTGGGAGCAAGTTGTCGCGGTGGGTCAGCGTGCCTTCTGGGAGCCGCGGACCGTGCTCGTGACCGGTGCTGGACCGATCGGTCTTCTCGCGGCCCTCGTGGCAAAGCAGCACGGGCTCGAAGTCCACGTCCTCGACCGGGTCGAATCGGGGCCCAAACCGGAGCTCGTTCATGCCCTGGGGGCGACCTACCACAGCGGCAGCGTCGCGGGTGTGGGCTTCGAGCCGGACGTGATCGTCGAATGCACCGGCGTCGGGCAGCTCATCGCAGACTCGATCCAGGCCGTCGCGGCGGGCGGGATCGTGTGCCTCACGGGCGTCGGGAGCGGCGGGCGCACCGTCGGGCTCCCGACGGCCGACGTGGCGTCCAACGTAGTGCTGCGCAACAACGTCGTGGTCGGCAGCGTCAACGCCAACAAGCGGCACTGGTACAAGGCGGGACAAGTCCTGGCTCGCGCCGACCGCGCGTGGCTCGCGCGCCTCGTCACGCGGCGCGAGCCACCGGAGGAGTTCTTGCGCGCCCTGCAGCGGCAGCCGGAGGACATCAAGGTCGTCATTCAGTTTGCGCAGGCATGAACACGACGAGCAAATTTGGATCAGGTGCGTCCCCCGCCGAGCATGCAAGTGAGGCGGCCATGGGAGAGAACAGCGGAACGGGCCGCATTCTACCTTGGCAAGTATTCGTTTCCGAGCTGGTTGGTACGGCGCTACTGGTGTTGGTCGGTCTGTCGCTGGTCATCTTGATGTTCGGGGAAGGCAGCCCCGTCAAAGGAGTCCTGCCCAGTGAAGGGTGGCGGCGATTGATCACCGGCTTTCTGTTCGGCACCACCGGCGCCCTGATTGCCCTTTCCCCGGTCGGGGCGCGGAGCGGGGCGCACATCAACCCGGTCGTCACGCTGGCATTTCGCGTGATGGGCAAGCTCGACTTGCGGACTACGCTCGGTTACGTCATCGCGCAACTGGCAGGCGCCATTCTGGGGGCTCTGCCGCTGCTTGCCTGGGGCTCGATGGGCCGCAGCGTTGACTTCGGCGCCACCCTGCCGGGAGCAGGCTATGCCATTGAGACTGTCTTGCTGGGCGAAGTGATCACCACGTTCGCCATGGTCGCCGGTCTGTGCGTGTGTCTCGGCTTTCGTCGAATGCGTCCTTTCACGCCGGCGATGTTCCCGTTTCTGTATGCCGTCATGGTGTACGCGGAGTCGCCGATCTCGGGAACAAGCACCAATCCGGCCCGCAGCCTGGGACCGGCGATCGTGTCGGGACAATGGCAAGGTTGGTGGATCTACTGGGTCGGCCCGCTGATCGGTAGTATCGCGGCATGCCTCGTCTGTAGTTTTCTCGCGAAGCGAATCACGGTGGCGAAGTTGTATCACTTTGACAGCGACCGCGACAGGCTGTTTCGCAGGATGAGCACCCCGAATCCCACGAGCAGGTGACCGCCCTCGATCCCGTCGCCTCCCCGGGTTGCGATCGTTCGTGCCGTCCCTGCGCCACACGCGAGACATTCGGCCCGCGCCTTGACGAACCCGGCGCGTTACTGCTCGGCGGCCACGTCTTGCCGCCGATTATGTCTGAGGTCATTGTCACAGTAATACTTCGTTGCCTGTCTTGCTGGATCGAAGTCAAATTTCACTGCACTCGCGGCGGCAACAGATACAGCGTCATGGCGAAGATCAGATAGACCATCAGCACCAACACGCCGACGAACCACGCCGAGCGCCCGCTGTTTGTGACGAGCGTCGCGGTGAGGGTGGCGATGAGCACCATCACCACCGCGCCCGGCCAGAATTGCAGGTCCATCGGCGTCGGGCCGATCACGTAACTGAGCAGCACCAGCACCGGCGCCACAAACAGCGCGATTTGGGATGCGCTTCCCAGCGCGATGCCCACGCTCAGGTCGAGCCGGTTCTTGCGCGCGCCGGAAAACGCCGCGGCCATTTCCGCCGCACCACCCACCAGCGCCACGACGATGAAGCCGACGAAGGCCCGCGACATCGCGAACGCCTCCGCCGCCTTCTGCACCGACTCGACAAAGATCTCGCTCACGAGCGCAACCAATACCGTGACACCGGCCAGCGTGGCCAGGGCCAACCCCAGGGGCCAAGGCGCTTCGCCGTCCTCGGCGTGTTCCGCACTCGCAAACAGCTCGCGGTGCGTCTTGAGCGAGAACAGCATGCCCAGTCCGTAAGCAGCAATGAGCAGCACCGCCAGACCGACGCTCAGCTTCTGGGTGAACGCTGCCCCCGCCGCCGAGTCGGCTGTGCCGACCGCCGACGGAATCAGCAGGGCGACCGTGGCCAGGAAGAGCAGACCCGCCTGCACGCGGGCGCTGACCCGGTTGTATTCCTAAACGTGGTGCTTGAGTCCGCCGAGCAGAAACGACGCGCCCAGCATGAACAGCGTGTTGGTGACGATCGCGCCGGCGATGGACGCCTTCACCAGCATGGTTTGCCCGGCGCGCAAGGCGGCCAGCGCGATGACCAGCTCGGTCAGATTTCCCAGCGTGGCGTTGAGCAGCCCCCCGCCGCGTCGCCCGTCTTGGCCGCAACCGATTCGGTGGCGTGACTCAGCAGTGCCGCCAGCGGCACGATGGCGAGCACGGACAACACGAAGAGCAGCGTGTGCGCTTCGGGCTCGAGCTTCGCGGTTGCAAACACCACCGGCACGAAGGCCAACAGCCAGAGCGGCGGGTTGTGACGGATTTCCTTGAGCAGGGGAGTCATATTTTTTTGGTCCTTCGGACTTTTCTGTGGGTCGACCAACGCTGTAGGTCCGATTCCGCTGGCACTGCTGCCCTCCCCCTTCAAGGGGGAGGTTGGGAGGGGGATGGGGAGCTTGTGTCGTGTACCCCATCCCCTCCCTCGCCCTCCCCTTGAAGGGGAGGGAATGCACGGCCTTGCCGAGTGGGGCCCACAGGATTGTCTGAAGGAGCGTTTTTTTCAGTGGGGCAGGCTACAACGGAGAGTTACACGGATCAGCGGTCTGGCGCTGATGACTCGGCGGCTCTTCCGCGGAAAAAGAGCGCCCTGATCTTCTCCTCTCCCAACACCCGCCCCAACTCCTTGACGCCGAAGAATGGAATCAGAGCCACGAAAATGATGAGACTCCCGGCGAGCAATTCATAGGGACCTTTTGCAAAGAAGTCAACGAGACCGCCCGTGAGCCCCTTCCCGTTCCAAAGGCCCTTGATCACCTGCTCGATGAGGGTAAAGATACCGACAAAGAAACTGAAGACGACAGTCTTGTACAGGGTGGGATAGATCAAGGGCTTGTGTTCAAGGCCGCGACCGAGGCGGAGCACATCTCCGATCATGATGACTTTTGCAAGAATCAACGCTTCGATCAGGGCTATCCAGTAATTCGTGTAAGTAATGTCATGGGCAGCCAGAAGGAATCTTCGGTACTGCGTGAAAGCGGCGAACACGAGGGTGAGATAGATGACATTTATCCAATACTCGACCATCTCGTGGAAGATTTTTTTCTTCCAGTTTCCTTTTTCCCCATCAGGGCTACCCATGATCCATGACCCTCCCTCGACACATCCTTACCTCTGCTCTGGCGATCGGTGGCAGACCTGAATCTGTCGCTACGAAGAGATTGCCATTCGTTCAATTCACCAACAGCAGAGAGTGAAATCGCGACAGCATGCCGCCGGCGAGGGTTCTGGCTTTGAAGCCTTTCTGCAACAACATCCGCGTCGCACTGTATGCGCGTTGTCCGGAACGGCAGATGACGAGAATTTCCCGATCGCGGGGGAGCTCGCCGAGACGTGCCCGAAGTTGACCGAGCGGGATATTGACCGCGCCCGGCGCACTCTCCACGGCGAGCTCCACGGGTTCGCGAACGTCGAGGAGGAACGCTTTCCCGGCACCATCCCAGTGACTGATCGGCATGTCGCCACGCAGGACATCGGCTGCGACCATGCCCGCGAAATTAACCGGATCCTTCGCGCTTCCGAACTGGGGCGCGTAGCACAGCTCTGCTTCCTCGATGTCGTAGACGCTCGCGCCCATCTGCAGCGCCATGGCGAGCGCACTGATCCGCTTGTCGACGTTATCCTCGCCAAGCGCCTGCGCGCCGAGAAGTCGTCCGTCGGATTTGCGGAAAATGACCTTCATGGCGATCGGTTTGGCCCCCGGGTAGTAGCCCGCGTGCGAATTCGGGTAGAGGTAGATCTTCTCGTAATCCTTGTCGCCGATGCGCTGGAGCGTCTTTTCGCTGGCGCCAACCCAGGCCGCCGCCGCACCGAAGAGCCCGATGATCGAGGTGCCCTGGCTGCCGCGGAAGCGGGAGTCGCGCCCGGCGATCACGTCGGCCGCGATGCGGCCCTGCCGGTTCGCCGGCCCGGCGAGCGCGATGAGGCTCCATTCGCCGGTCACGAAGTCCTTGACTTCGACCGCGTCGCCGACGGCGAAGATATCCGGGTTGCGCGTGCGCATGTGTTCGTCGACGCGAATACCGCCACGTTTGCCGATTTCCAGGCCGGCCATCTTCGCCAGTGTGGTGTCCGGACGTACGCCGAGCGCCAGGATCACAATGTCGGCGGGATACGACTTGCCGGATTTGGTGAGAACAGCGAGCGTGTCGTTTGCAGCCTGCTGGAATCCGGCTACGCCGTCATTGAGCGCCAGGCGAATGCCATGCCGCTCCACGTAGCCCTCGACGATGCGCGCCATTTCCTGATCGATTGGAGCCAGGATCTGATCGCCCATCTCGACCAAGGTGACGTCGAACCCGCGATGCACGAGGTTCTCCGCCGTCTCGAGACCGATGAATCCGCCGCCGATGACCACCGCTCGGGTCTTGGGCCTCACCGTCTGGAAGCCCGAGTACTTGTGCATCCCGGACAGGAACAAGGAACCTTTTTCAATCCACTCGCGGATGGCCCGCGTGTCAGGCACGGTCCTCACCTCGAAGATTCCCGGGAGGTCGATGCCGGGCAGCGGCGGGCGGATTGATGGCGCTCCGGGCGACAACACCAGCTTGTCGTAGGACTCGGTCGTCACCTCGCCGGTGGCGACATTGCGCAGCTCGACGGTCTTCTTGTCCGGTGAGATCTTCGTGGCCTCGCAACCCGTTCTCACGTCGACGGCGAACTGGGTGCGGAACGTGTTTGCGTCCGCGACGAAAAGACTCGCTTCCTTAGGGATGACGTTGCCGACGTGATAGGGCAGTCCGCAATTCGCGTACGAAACGTACGGTCCGCGTTCCACCATGATGATTTCTGCTTTTTCGTCCAGCCTGCGCAGGCGAGCCGCGCACGAGGCGCCGCCAGCCGAACCGCCAACGATGATGACTTTCATGCGCTTTCCTTCTTCAAGATAACAAGGTCAAAACACGGGTTCTTCGGATTCTTTCCGGGTCGACCCACGCTGCAAACTTCGCAATGGCAACCCCGTCCCCTCTTGAAAGGAGGTTGTCGCGCGCTGCGGCTACCAAGAGCGGCAGAGTCTAGGCTGTCGTGTGTGCTGTTCATTGATCTGGATCAAACCACGCGTACGTGGGACCGTCTAGAGTCCCGCCTGGAAACGCGGAGCTTGTCGTGCGGCCTCAGCGCACAATCCTTCCTTTTCACTTCAACGGAGACATCCATGACCGCCGAATTCACTCGACTGCAAGAAGCTCGCGAGCAAAAGACCCACTGGAAGAAATGGGGGCCTTACCTCAGCGAGCGCCAATGGGGAACGGTTCGCGAGGACTACAGCGAGAATGGCGACGCTTGGAATTTCTTCACCCACGATCAGGCGCGCTCGCGCGCCTACCGCTGGGGCGAGGACGGACTGGCCGGCATCTCCGACGACAAGCAGCGCCTCTGCTTTGCGCTGGCGCTGTGGAACGGCAAGGACCCGATCCTCAAGGAGCGGCTCTTCGGACTGACCAATAGCCAGGGGAACCACGGCGAGGACGTGAAGGAGTACTACTTCTACCTCGACAGCACGCCGACCCACTCGTACATGAAGTACCTCTACAAGTACCCGCAGGCGGCGTATCCCTACGCCGATCTGGTGGAGACGAACCGCCGGCGCAACCGCAACGACATGGAGTACGAGCTGCTCGACACGGGCGTCTTCAACGACGACCGCTACTTCGACGTCTTCGTGGAGTACGCCAAGGCCGGCGCCGACGACATCCTCGTGAAGATCACCGCAGCCAACCGGGGACCGGACGCGGCCGAGTTGCACCTGTTGCCGACACTGTGGTTGCGCAACGACTGGTCGCGGTGGATCGCCGATACGAACCGAGCTGCGGTCAAGCCGAGCCTCGAGCAGATCGAAGCGGCGGCCGGCACGAGCGCGGTATCGGTCACGCATCCGCTGCTGGGTGAACTCGTCCTTTCCTGCGAAGGCGAGGTGCCGCTGCTTTTCACCGAGAACGAAACCAACCACGAGCTGCTCTTCCCCGGGCAGAAGAACGAGAGCCCCTACGTCAAGGACGGCATCAACGACTGCGTGGTGCAGGGGAATCGGGCTGCTGTGAACCCCGGCAGGAAGGGCACCAAGGTCGCCGCGCAGTACAAGGTCACCATCGGCGCCGGTCAGAGTAAAGTAATTCGCCTGCGGCTCTCCGGCGCGTCGGCGGGTCCGAAGGGTAAACCCTTCGGCAAGCCCTTCGACGACGTCTTCGCCGACAGGCTTCGCGAAGCGGATGAGTTCTACAAGTCAGTCACGCCGCCATCGGTGACGCAAGACGCGGCCAACGTGATGCGCCAGGCACTAGCCGGCATGCTCTGGAGCAAGCAGTTCTTCTTCTTCGACGGCGACAACTGGCTGGACGAGCACAACTCCAACCCGCTTCATAGCGGATTTCGAAACGCCCGGAACTCGGAGTGGTTCCACATGCTCAACGAGGACATCATCTCGATGCCCGACAAGTGGGAGTACCCCTGGTACGCGGCTTGGGACCTGGCCTTTCACACGCTGCCGCTGTCGATCGTGGACCCCGACTTCGCCAAGAACCAGATGGAGCTGATGCTCCGCGGCGCCTACCTGCACCCCAACGGCCAGATGCCCGCCTACGAGTGGAACTTCAGCGACGTGAACCCCCCGGTCCACGCGTGGGCGACCTTGTTCCTGCACCGTACCGAGCTGGCCCTGCGCGGCGAGACAGACGTTGAGTTCCTCAAGTCGGCGTTCAACAAGCTGCTGCTGAACTTCACCTGGTGGGTGAACCGCAAGGACCGCTTCGGCAAGAACGTCTTCGAGGGAGGCTTCCTCGGCCTCGACAACATCGGCGTGTTCGACCGCAGCGCCCCGCTGCCCACCGGCGGCCACCTCGAGCAGGCGGACGGCACGGCCTGGATGGCGCTGTTCAGCCAGAACATGTTGGAGCTCGCGGTGGAGCTTACCGCCCACGACCCGGCGTATGAAGACATGGTCCACAAGTTCGTGGAGCACTTCTACTTCATCGCCGCGGCCATGAACCGGCCCGGGGCGGACGGCATGTGGGACGAAGAGGACGGCTTCTACTACGACCTGCTGCGGCTCCCCGATGGCAGCGCCACGCGGCTCAAGGTGCGCTCGATGGTGGGGCTGCTGCCGCTGTGCGCCACCACGGTGGTCGAGAAGTGGCAGCGGGAGCGTGTCCCCAGGGCCATGAGCTATGTCCAGGAACGGCTGCGCCGGATGCCCGAGCTGTCGGCGACCATGCACCCCACCGGCCCGGGTCATTTGGGCGTGGCCGAGCGCGGGGTGCTGGCCCTGGTCAACCCGGAGCGGCTGCGTCGCATCCTCACCAAGATGCTCGACGAGAACGAATTCCTGGGGCCCCACGGCATCCGCTCGATCTCGAAGTTCCACGAGCGAAACCCGTATGTCTTCCACGTGAACGGCCAGGAGCACCGGGTGGATTACCTGCCGGCCGAGTCGAACACCGGCATGTTCGGCGGCAACTCCAACTGGCGAGGTCCAGTGTGGATGCCGGTGAACGCACTCATCATCCGGGCACTGCAGAATTTCTACCTGTACTACGGCGACAACTTCAAGATCGAATGCCCCACGGGGTCGGGGAAGATGATGAACCTCTTCGAGGTGAGCAAGGAGATCGGCGATCGGCTCACCAGCACCTTCACCCGCGACGAGCAGGGCCGGCGCCCGGTCTACGGCGGCACGGAGAAGTTCCAGACCGACCCCCACTGGCGCGACCTCATCCTGTTCTACGAGTATTTCCACGGCGACAACGGCGCCGGCCTCGGCGCCAGCCATCAGACCGGCTGGACTGGGCTCGTGGCCAAGCTCATCGAGCTCTACGGCTTTCTGGATGCCGAGCATGCGCTGGCCGCGGGCAAGAAGGGCGCGTTCGTTCAGGGTGCGCGAAGGGATGTGAGTGAGCCCGTGTCCTGAGGCCGAGGCGAAGACGACATGAGCACATCGCCCCGCTATCCGTCGCTCTACCAGATCAACACGCGGGTCTGGCTGACGGCGCTGGCGCGGACCCTGGGCCGGCCGGCTACGCTGGACGACATTCCTGACGTCGAGCTGGACCGCCTCGCCGGCATGGGGTTCGATTGGATCTGGCTGTTGAGCGTGTGGCAGACCGGGCTGGCCGGGCAGGCAATCTCGCGCGCCAACCGCGGATGGCGCAAGGAATTCGAGGAGACGCTACCGGACTTGCGCGAGGAGGACATCGCCGGCTCCGGATTTGCGATCAGCGGTTATACCGTGCATCGCGCTCTCGGAGGCGATATCGCGCTGGCGCGTCTGCGGGAGCGCCTGCGCAAGCGCGGGCTGCGGCTGATGCTCGATTTCGTCCCCAACCACATGGGCACGGATCACCCGTGGGTCGAACAGCATCCGGAGCACTTCGTGCACGGCAGCGAGATCGACTTGAACCGATCGCCACAGAATTACATCCGGGTCACGACCTCTCGCGGGCCTGTTCTGCTCGCTTACGGACGCGACCCCTATTTTGACGGCTGGCCGGACACGCTGCAGCTCGACTACGCCAACCCGGCCACGCAGGTCGCGATGATTGCCGAGCTCGGCAAGATCTCCGGTCAATGCGACGGGGTGCGTTGCGACATGGCCATGCTCATCCTGCCGGAAGTCTTCGAGCGCACCTGGGGCAGGCGGCCCGAGCCGTTCTGGCCCAATGCGATCGCGTCGGTGCGGCAGCAGCATCCAGAGTTTTTGTTCATGGCCGAGGTCTACTGGGATATGGAGTCGACCATGCAACATCAGGGCTTCGACTACGCTTACGACAAGCGGCTGTATGACCGATTGCGCGAAGGGCATGCGCAAGCCGTGCGCGATCATCTTCGGGCCGGATTGGACTACCAGAACCGCCTGGCGCGCTTCCTGGAAAACCACGACGAGCCCAGGGCGGCGGCCACTTTCCATCCGGGCGTTCACGAGGCTGCGGCCGTCGTCACTTACCTGGGGCCAGGGCTGCGTTTTTTTCACCAGGGCCAATTCGAGGGTCGCGTCAAGCGCATCTCCCCGCACCTCGTTCGCGGTCCGAATGAACCTGCGAATTCCACCGTGGCGAAGTTCTACGAACGGCTGCTCGAGCTGTTGCGGCGGCCTGTCGTGCGGCAAGGCGAATGGCGACTGCTGGAATGCGCTCCTGCGTGGGAGGGTAACGCGTCCAATGACGCTGTTATCGCCTGCGCTTGGCAGGATTCCGGCGCTAGTCGGCTGATCGTCAGCGTGAACTATGCCGATCACCAGAGCCAGTGTTACCTGCGGCTGCCGTTTGCCGGGCTTACTGGAAGAAAGTGGCGGCTGCGGGACTTGCTTGGAACTGCACAGCACGATCGCGACGGAAACGACCTGCAAGCGCGCGGGCTTTATCTCGATGTGCTGCCTTGGCAGTGTCACGTCTTCGAGATGACGGGCGTGTAGCGGAAGTGGCGAATCCCGCGATCGCTTGATCCGGATCAACATGGAACGACGGCTTGCGCGTGATGCTACACGCACTTATTGAGCATTCCAAAATACATGACAGAACTTCAATTCAAAGTCGCTTCCCTCATCCCCACCCTTCTGCTCCGCTTCAAGTGTGCCCTTGTCCCGGAGGGAGAAGGGCCTCCGCCTCCCTCTCCCTTCGGGATACCCTGGCGCAGCCCGGAGTACCCGTTTAGAGGGAACGAGGGTGAGGGCGGCGCTGCAAGTTTGGCGTCAGTCAGGTTGCTTAAAATTAACTCGCAGTGTGCTGCATTATGCGCGGGCGCCAAGTCACAATCGATTCGCAATCAACTGACAGTATGGAAATGCCGGGCGGGGTTCGGATAATAAAGTGGAGGAGACGATGAAGCATCGCGCGCTTTTCATCGCGCTCGCGCTCGCCATTAGCGGCGGCGCGCAAGCGCAGACCAATCAAGAGCTCAAGAGCCAGCTCGATCAATCACTGAAGACGACCCAGGACCTGCAGAACCGAGTCAAAGCGCTGGAGCAGCAAAAGGGAGCTGTGCCTGCAGCCCCGGCACCGGCCGCCGCCGATACGGGCGCGCCGGTCGTCGCACCGGGGGCCACGCCGGAGAAGGCAGCGGCGGACCCGGACAAGGCACGGTTGACGATCAGCGGCAAGGTCCAGCTTGATCTGATCTACGACTTCAAGCGGGTCAACCCGGACTGGGCCGCCACGCTGCGGCCGTCGCAGATCCCGGTCACCTGTCCGGGCGATGCCGGTTGCGGCAAGGATGGCGAAACCATTTTCAGTGTCCGGCAAACCTCGATGGAGTTCAAAGGGTATATTCCGACCTCTTCCGGCGAGCTGAAGACCGACGTGAGCTTCGACCTGTTCGGCACCGGCGGCGGCAGCACGCAGTTGCATCTGATCCACGCCTGGGGCGAGTTCGGGCCGTTCGGAGTCGGGCAGTACGAGTCCCTGTTCATGAACCTCGACTCCTTCCCCAATACCATCGACTACTGGGGACCCAGCGGGATGGTGTTCCTGCGCAACCCGCAGGTGCGCTACACGCCGATCAACCGCGAGGGCATGACGGTGGCGTTTTCCCTCGAGGCGCCCAACTCCGCCGTCGATACCGGCAAGCTTTCCGTGTCCACCGCCGCCTCTGGTATCAAGGGCAGGACAAAATACCCCGACATCGTCGGCAAGCTGAGCCTGCAGCGCGACTGGGGCGGATTCCAGGGGGCCGGAATCCTGCGCTCCGTCGGCTACGAGACGACCACAACCGCGAGCAACGATCCTTCCGGCACGCTGACCGGCTGGGGCGTGAACCTGAGCGCATCGGTGAAGACTGTCGGCCAGGATCGCGTCGTGGGGCAGATCGTCTACGGTCACGCCATCGCGAGCTACATGAACGACGGCGGGGTGGACCTCGCGCCGAACGCAAGCCTGCAGGCCGAGACGGTGCCCTCGCTCGGCTGGTTCGTGTACTACGATCACTACTGGAGCGACAAGTTCAGCAGCGCGATCGGGGCGAGCGCACACCGTCAGGACAACACCGGCGGCCAGCTTGGCACCGCATTCAAGCAGGGCAGCTACGCCTCGACCAACCTGCTGTGGTATCCGGTCAAGAACGTGATGACGGGCGCCGAGCTGCTGTGGGGCAAGCTCGAGCAGAAAAACGGCGCCACGGCCGACGACGTGCGCGTCCAGTTCTCCGCGCAGCTCAAGTTCTGAGCGCGGGACGGAGGCAGTGATGCAATTCCTGCAGGCGTTTCCGATCGCCATCATCGACGAGGATTACGAGGGCAAGCACGCCGCCGGCCGCGGCATGCGGCAGCTCGCCGCGGCGATCGAGAAGGAAGGCTTCCGGGTCGTCTCCGGCGTGAGCTACGCCGACGCGCAGCGGCTGGTGGAGGTCGCCAACAACGAATCGTGCTGGCTGGTTTCCGTCGACGGCGCGGAAGCCGGTGCGGGACAGTGGGACCTGCTGGAGAAAGTGCTGGCGAAGAAACGCCTTCGCAACGACCGCCTGCCGATCTTTCTGTTCGGTGACGAGCGCACCGCCGAGATGGTGCCGGCGAGCGTGCTCAAGCACGCCAACGCCTTTATGCGTCTGTTCGAGGACTCGCCCGAGTTCCTCGCCCGCGCCATCGCGCGCTCGGCGCAGCTCTACCTCGACCACCTGGCCCCGCCGATGTTCAAGGCGCTCATGGACTACACGCTGCACGCCAGCTATTCGTGGCATACGCCCGGCCACGGCGGCGGCGTGGGATTCCGCAAGAGCCCGGTCGGACATCTGTTCTATAACTTCTTCGGCGAGAATACGCTGCGCTCCGACATCTCGGTATCGGTGGGCGCGCTCGGCTCGCTGCTTGATCACACCGGGCCGATCGCCGAAGGCGAGCGCAACGCGGCGCGGATCTTCGGCGCGGACGAAACCCTGTTCGTGGTCGGCGGCACTTCGACCTCGAACAAGATCGTCTGGCACGGCATGGTCGGGCGCGGCGACCTTGTGCTGTGCGACCGCAACTGCCACAAGTCGATTCTGCACTCGCTGATCATGACCGGCGCCACGCCGATCTACCTGGTGCCCTCGCGCAACGGCCTGGGGATCATCGGGCCGATATCGCGCGAGCAGTTCACGCCCGAGTCGATGAGGAAAAAGATCGTCGCCAGCCCGTTCGCCAGGGAAACCAGCGGCAAGGTGCGGCTAATGGTGGTGACCAACTCCACCTACGACGGCCTGTGCTACAACATCGACGCCATCAAGCAGACGCTCGGCGACGCCGTCGAAGTGCTGCATTTCGACGAGGCGTGGTACGCCTACGGAAATTTCCACCCGTTCTACAACGGCTATCACGCCATCTCGTCCGACCTCCCCGCCCGCTCGCCGCACGCGATTACCTTCGCCACGCAATCGACGCACAAGCTGCTGGCGGCGCTGTCGCAGGCCTCGATGATCCACGTCCAGCACGCGGAAACACACAAGCTCGACATGACGCGCTTCAACGAGGCGTTCATGATGCATACGTCGACCTCGCCGCAGTACGGCATCATCGCCTCGTTGGACGTCGCCGCGGCGATGATGGAGCAGCCGGGCGGCCGCGCGATCGTGCAGGAGACGATCGACGAGGCGTTGAGCTTCCGCCGCGCCATGACCGCGGTGAAGCAGCAGCTCAAGGGCTCGTGGTGGTTCGAAGTGTGGCAGCCCGACGCCATGGCCAAGCACCCGACCGACGTGACGTCCGACTGGGTGTTGAACCCGGGCGACCAATGGCACGGGTTCGAAGGCCTCGCCGAGAATCACGTGCTGGTCGATCCGATCAAGGTCACCATCCTCACCCCTGGTTTGTCGGCCGACGGCACCATGCAGGCGCACGGCATTCCGGCCGCGGTGGTGGTCAAGTTTCTGTCGTCGCGCCGCATCGAGATCGAAAAGACGGGCCTGTACTCGTTCCTGGTGCTGTTCTCGATGGGCATCACCAAGGGCAAGTGGAGCACGCTCGTGACCGAGCTCATCAACTACAAGGATCTGTACGACACCAACGCGCCGCTCAAGCGCGCGATGCCGGCACTCGCCGAGGCGCATGGGGAAGCCTACGGCAAGATGGGCCTCAAGGACCTGTGCGAGCAAATGCACCGGGTGTACCGCGAGGACAACCTGCCCAAGGCGCAGAAGGACATGTACACCACGCTGCCCGAGATGGCGATGCGGCCCGCGGACGCCTACGACAGGCTGGTGCGCGGGCGCGTGGAAAGCGTCGACATCGACCAACTGATGGGGCGCACGCTGGGAGTGATGGTGGTGCCCTACCCGCCCGGCATTCCCGTCATCATGCCGGGCGAGCGTCTCACGCCGGCAACCAAATCGATCCAGGACTACCTGCTGTACGCGCGCGAGTTCGACCGCAAGTTCCCCGGCTTCGAGACCGACATCCACGGGCTGCGCTTCGAACCCGCCGCCGGGGGGCGGCGCTATCTGGTGGACTGCGTGGCCGAGGAGAGCAAGCGATGATGCCGCGCTCGGTGCAGTCGCCGACCATACCGATTCCGTTCCACAAACTGCTGAAGGTGGTGGCGATCGTCGACGGCACCAACCGCGAGACCAGGCAACTGCTCGATCTCATCCGCGCGGAGAACTTCGAAGTCGAGGTGACCGAGCGCTTCGATCGCGACGTCTCCGAAGACGCCTCGGTGGGCGCGTACATTGCGTTGATCGATGGCGAGGAGCGCCGCACGCAGGCGCGCGAGATGGCGCAAGCGGTTCGCGCCATCGGCTTTCAGACGCCGCTCTGGGCACTCGCGGATTCGCACCGCATCGCCGACCTTGCCGTCATCGGCGGCCTCGGCGAAGCGGAAGGTTACATCTACCTCGGCCAGCAGACGCCTGCCTTCTATGCAAAGCAAGTGGTGGCAAGCCTGGTCAAATATGGGAAAGAGTTGCTGCCGCCATTCTTCGGCGGGCTGATGGCCTACGACGGCGAGGCGAACATCACGTTTGCCTGTCCGGGCCATCAAGGCGGCCAGTTCTACCGCAAGTCGCCCGCGGGGCAACTGTTCTTCAAACACTTCGGCGAGAGCGTCTTTCGCAACGACCTGTGCAACGCCGACGTGGACCTCGGCGACCTGCTGATCCACGAAGGCCCGGCGGTCGAAGCGCAGCGCTATGCCGCCAAGGTGTTCGGCGCCGACAAGACCTACTTCGTCCTGAACGGCACCAGCACGTCCAACAAGGTGGTCACCAACGCGGTGCTGCGGCGCGGGGACCTCGTGCTGTTCGACCGCAACAACCACAAGTCGCTGCACCAGGGCGCCCTGGTCCAGGCCGGCGCGATTCCGATCTTTCTGCCGACGGCGCGCAACCCCTTCGGCATGATCGGTGCGGTTGATTGGGACGCCTGGGACGAGACGACTCTGCGCGAGCAGATCCGCGCGAATCCACTGGTGAAGAACCGTGCGCGCTACCAGGCCGGGCGCCCGTTCCGGCTCGCGTGCATCCAGCTCGCGACCTACGACGGCACGATCTACAACGTGCGCAAGGTCTTGGAGCGAATCGGCCACCTGTGCGAGTACGTGCTGTGGGACGAGGCGTGGATCGGCTACAACGCCTTCCATCCGCTGTTCGAGGATCATAGCCCGATGCGCATCGACAAGCTCTCGCCCGAGATGCCGGGCCTGTTCTCGACGCAGTCGGTGCACAAGCAGGGCGCCGGTTTCTCTCAGGCTTCGCAGATTCACAAGCGCGACGAGCACATCCGCGGCCAGAAGCGCTACGTCGAGCACAAGCGCTTCAACGAATCGTTCCTGATGAACGCGTCCACTTCGCCCTTCTACCCGCTGTTCGCCTCGCTCGACGTGAACGCCAAGGTCCACGAGGGCAAAGCGGGCGAGATGCTGTGGGACCGTTGCATCGAGCTCGGTATCGAGGCCCGCAAGAAACTCCGTGAATTCGGCCGCTATTACGCGCGGACCGGGCGCAGCGATCAGGAGCAGTGGTTCTTCGATCCGTTCGTGCCGGATGTGGTGACGCTGCGTGACTCCAGGTTCGCCAAGGACGCCGCCGACGTGCCCTGGGAGGAGCTGCCCACCGAGGTGATCAAGCGCGAACAGCAGTGCTGGAACTTCCATCCCAAGAGCACCTGGCACGGCTACGCGGGCTACGCCGACGGCTATGCGATGGTCGACCCCAACAAACTCACGTTGCTCACCCCCGGCATCGATCGCAAGACCGGCGGGTACCTGGATTACGGCGTGCCCGCCACGGTGGTCGCCAACTACCTGCGCGAGCAGCGCATCGTGCCGGAGAAGTGCGATCTGAACAGCATCCTGTTCCTGATGACGCCGGCGGAGGACGAGAGCAAGCTCAACACGCTGATCGCGAAGCTGGTGAAGTTCAAGAACCTGTGGGACAGCGACGCGCCGTTGCCCGACGTGCTACCGACGCTGTGTGCGGCGCACGCAGAGCGCTACGCCGGCTACACCTTGCGCAAGGTCTGCAACGAGATGCACGACTTCTATCGCCAGGCGAACGTCAAGGACTTGCAGCGGCGCTCGTTCCGAGCGGAAAGCTTTCCGGAGCTGGCGATGTCGCCCAAGGACGCCTACGAGGCGCTGGTGGCGAACGAGGTGGACTACGTGCCGCTCGAGAACATCAAGGGCCGCATCTCCGCGACGCTCGCGCTGATCTATCCGCCCGGCATCGGCGTCGTGGTCCCCGGCGAGCGCTGGGACGACAGGGCACAGCCGATGCTCGAGTATTTTCTTGCGTTCGAGGAGTCGTTCAACCGTTTCCCGGGATTCAATTACGAGGTGCAGGGCGTGTTCCAGGAACGCGTCGATGGCCGCATCAAGTTCCACACCTACGTGGTCCGCGAGCAGGCGTCGCGGCCGGCATAGAGTTGGATAGATCGATCGATAAGTAGAGGGAGGGATCGCCATGGAAGCAAAGAAGAAGATGAGCCTGATGCAGTTGACGTTCATCGTCGCGGTGAACATGATGGGCTCCGGGATCATCATGCTGCCGACGAACATGGCGCAGGTCGGCGCGATCTCGCTGTTGTCCTGGCTCGTGACTGCGCTCGGATCGATGGCCATCGCCTACGGCTTCGCCCAGGCGGGCATTTTCAACCAGCGCGCCGGTGGCCTGGCGGCCTACGCCGAGGAGGCCTACGGCAAGGCAGGCTACTTCCAAACGTTCTTTCTGTACTTCCTCTCGCTGGCCATTGCCAACGTGGCGGTGGCCATCTCCGCTGTGGGCTACCTCGCGGCCTTCTTCCCGTGGCTGTCTGCGACACCGGTCGCCACCACACTCGGGGTGATCGCGCTGCTGTGGCTGACCACGGTGGCCAACTTCGGCGGCCCGGCCATCACCGGGCGCATCGGCTCCGTGACGGTCTGGGGCGTGATCCTGCCCGTGGGCCTGATCTCGGTCATCGGCTGGTTCTGGTTCAAGTCCGACACTTTTACGCAAGCCTGGAACCCGCAGGGCCTGAGTATTGCGCAAGGCATGGGCTCGAGCATCGCACTGACCCTGTGGGCTTTCCTCGGCATGGAATCGGCGGCGCAGAACTCCGGTGCGGTGGAGAACCCGAAGCGCAATGTGCCGCTCGCCTGCCTGTTCGGCACGCTGGGCGCAGCCGTCATCTACGTCCTGTCCACCACGGTGATCCAGGGCATCGTGCCAAACGCCGAGCTGGCGAAGTCCACCGGGCCGTTCGGGCTCGTCTACGCGCAGATGTTCAGCCCGACGGTGGGGTCCATCGTAATGGCGCTGGCGGCCATGGCGTGCGTCGGCTCCCTGCTCGGCTGGCAGTTCACCCTCGGGGAGATCGCGCGGGCTTCCGCGCAGGAGCGCATGTTCCCGGGCTTGTTCGGCAAGGTCAATCGGATGGGGGCGCCGGTCGCCGGCATGCTCGTCCTGGGGGTGATCCAGTCGCTCATGGCGCTCTCCACCATGTCGCCGAACCTGAGCGAGCAGTTCAGTGCACTGGTCAACCTCGCCGTGGTCACTAATGTGCTGCCCTATATCATCGCCTTGTCCGCCCTGACGGTGATGATGCAGGCCGGCAAAGTGGAACGCGCGGTCTACCGGCGCAACACGGTCATCGCCCTGGTGGCAACGCTGTACAGCACCTACGCGATCTGGGCCTCCGGGCTGCAGGCAGTCATGGGGGGCATGCTGGTGATGGCCATCGGTTACATTATCTGGGGCTTCATTGCGCCGCGCTTCGCCGCCGGCAAGTCCGCCGGGCAGACTGCCGCGCGCGCGCCGGCCGCTGTGGCCGCTGTGCCCGTCGCAGCATTCGCGATCGCGTTCCTCGCGGCGCTGCTGCCGCCGAGCGCGGAGGCAGCGGGACCGGCCGGCACGCTGGACCGCGTCAAGCAATCGGGCACGCTCAGGCTGGGCTATCGGACCGACGCGCGGCCGTTCGCGTATCGGGACGAAGCCGGCGATGCCAGCGGCTACTCGGTATCGTTGTGCGAGAAGGTCGCCCAGCAGGTGAAGACAGAACTCGGGCTCGCCACGCTGAAAGTGGATTGGGTTCCGGTCAAGGTCGAGGATCGATTCGGCGCCCTGCAACAAGGCAGCGTCGACCTGCTGTGCGGGGCGGACACCGCCACGCTCGCGAGGCGGAAGGAAGCCGCGTTCTCGATCACGATCTTTGCGGGTGGAGTGGGGGCGATCCTGCGGTCGGATTCCTCCCGCCAGCTGCGGCAGATCCTGACCAAGGGCAAGGCGGCTTACAGGCCGCTGTGGCGTGCGGCGCCCGCGCAGATCCTCGAGCAGCAGACGTTCTCGGCCATCCCGGGTACGACGAGTGAAAAGTGGATGGCGGGCCGGATCGACAAGTTGCACTTCGCCGCGAAGGTGGTGCCCGTGAACAGCTACGACGCGGGCATCCGCCGGGTGCTCGACCGCAGCACCAACGTGTTCTTCGGAGACCGCGCCATCCTGCTGGACACAGCGAAGCGCAGTGCGTCGGCGCGCGACCTGATCGTCCTCGATCGCCGCTTCACGACCGAGCCCCTGGCCCTCCCACTCCAGCGCGGCGACGAAGAATTCCGCCTCGTGGTGGATCGGGCTCTGAGCCGGCAGTTTGCGGCCGAGGATTTCGGCGACTTGTACACGAAGTGGTTCGGGAAACCCGACGAAGATGCGCTCCTGATCTTTCAGCTGAGCGCACTACCGGAATAGCCAAAGGGAGCCAGGCATGCAGAAATTCGGAGTCCACAGCGAAGTCGGCAAGTTGAGAACCGTGCTCGTCTGCCGTCCGGGGCTGGCCCATCAGCGCCTGACCCCGGGGAACGCAGCCGACCTGTTGTTCGACGACGTGCTCTGGGTGCAGGAAGCGCAGAAGGATCACTACGACTTCGTGCTCAAGATGCGCGAGCGCGGCACCGAGGTGCTCGACCTGCATGAGCTGCTCGCCGAGACCATGAAGGACGAGGTGGCGCGCGCCTGGGTGCTCGATCGCCGCATCACCGTCAACGACGTCGGCGGCGGCGCCGCGCGCGTCGTGCGCCCGTGGCTCGACGAGATGCCGGCGCAGCAATTGGCCGAGCACCTGATCGGCGGCATCGCCATCCTCGACCTCCCCAAGAGCGAAGTGGGGACGATGCTGAGCGAGGCCTACGGCGGCACCGACTTCCTCATTCCCCCGGTGCCCAACACCCTGTTCCAGCGCGACCCATCGTGCTGGATCTATAACGGGGTCACCTGCAACCCGATGTTCTGGCCGGCGCGCAAACCGGAAACGCTGCTGCAGCGCGCCGTCTACAAGTTTCATCCGCGCTTCAAGGGCGGCGATTTCAACATCTGGTGGGGCGATTCGGACGAGTCGTTCGGCGCGTCGTCCGTCGAGGGCGGTGACGTGATGCCCATCGGCAAAGGCGTGGTGCTGATCGGCATGGGCGAGCGCACCACGCGCCAGGCGGTTTTGCAGGTTGCCGAGCAACTGTTCAAGCAGAAGGGGGCCACGCGCGTGATCGGCTGCCTGATGCCGAAAAGCCGCGCCGCGATGCATCTCGATACCGTGTTTACCTTCTGCAATCGGGACCTGTGCACCGCGTTCCGGGAGGTCGTGGATCAGATCCGCTGCTACAGCGTGCGGCCGACGGGTGATGGCGGCGTCAAGGTCCATCCCGACAAGGGGCACCTGTTCGACGTGGTCAAGGAAGCGCTCGGGCTGAAGGAACTGCGCGTCGTCGAGACCGGCGGCAACGCCTGGCAGGCGCAGCGCGAGCAGTGGGACGACGGCAACAACGTGGTCGCGCTCGAGCCCGGCGTGGTGGTGGCCTACGACCGCAACACGCATACCAACACGCTGCTGCGCAAAGCCGGGGTCGAGGTGATCACGGTGCGCGGCTCGGAGCTCGGTCGCGGCCGCGGCGGCGGGCATTGCATGACCTGCCCGATCTCGCGCGACCCGGCGTACTGACCCCTCTCTTCCCCCTCCCCCGCAGGGCGGGGGAGGGTTGGGGTGGGGGGTACGACATTCTTTGAGGAGAAGATCATGAGTTTCAATCTGCGCAACCGCTCGCTGCTGACGGTGCAGGACTACACCCAGCGCGAATTCCGCTACCTGCTCGACCTCGCGCGCGACCTGAAGCGCGCCAAGTACGCCCGCACTGAGCAGGAGCACCTCAAGGGGAAGGAGGTCTGCCTGATCTTCGAGAAGACCTCGACCCGCACGCGCTGCGCCTTCGAAGTCGCCTGCCACGACCAGGGCGCGAACGTGACCTACCTCGACCCGGCCGGATCGCAGATCGGCCACAAGGAATCGTTCAAGGACACCGCGCGCGTGCTCGGGCGCATGTTCGACGCCATCGAATACCGCGGCGCCAGCCAGACCGGGGTCGAGACCCTCGCCAAGTACGCCGGCGTGCCGGTGTTCAACGGGCTGACCGACGAGTACCACCCGACGCAGATGATCGCCGACGTAATGACCATGCGCGAGCACAGCGACAAGCCGATCCACGAGATCAAGTACGCGTTCATGGGCGACACGCGCAACAACATGGGCCACTCGCTGATGATCGTCGGCTGCCTGATGGGTATGGACGTGCGCCTGTGCGGGCCGAAGAAGCTATGGCCCGCCGATGAATTCGTGTCGATCGCCCGCGAACTGGAGAATAAGTACGGCGCCAAGCTCACCATCACCGACGACCCCAGGCAGGCGGTCAAGGGCGTGGACTACATCCACACCGACGTCTGGGTCTCGATGGGCGAGCCCAAGGAAGTCTGGAAGGAGCGCATCGCGCTGCTACTGCCCTACCGGGTCAACATGGAACTCATTAAGGCGAGCGGCAGCCCGCAGGTCAGGTTCATGCACTGCCTGCCGGCGTTCCACGATACCGAGACGACACTGGGCAAGCAGCTCGCCGAGACTTACGGCATCTCGAACGGCCTGGAAGTGACCGACGAGGTGTTCGAGTCGGAGTACAACCTCGCCTTCGAGCAGGCGGAGAACCGCATGCACACCATCAAGGCGATTCTCGTCGCCACGTTGGGCGATTGACGCCATGCTGGTCGTCACAGCCCTGGGCGGCAACGCGCTGTTGAGGCGGGGCGAGCCCATGACCGCCGAGAATCAGCGCCGCAACATCCGCATCGCCGCCGAGGCGCTGGCGCCGGTGGCGAACGAACATCAGCTCGTCCTGAGCCACGGCAACGGCCCGCAGGTCGGGTTGCTGGCGCTGCAAGGCGCGGCCTACACCGACGTGGAGACTTATCCGCTCGATGTGCTGGGCGCCGAGACCGAGGGCATGGTCGGCTACATGATCGAGCAGGAGCTCGGCAACCTGCTGCCGTTCGAGCGCCCGTTCGCCACCCTGCTCACCATGATCGAAGTCGATCCCGGCGATCCCGCGTTCCGCAACCCGACCAAGTTCATCGGGCCGGTCTACGCCAAGGCGGAAGCCGATCGCGTCGCCAGGGAAAAAGGCTGGGTGTTCAAGCAGGACGGCGACAAGTGGCGGCGCGTGGTCGCCTCTCCCGAGCCCAAGCGCATCTTCGAGCTGCGGCCGATCAAATGGCTGCTCGAGCGCAACACCATCGTCATCGCAGCGGGCGGCGGCGGCATCCCCACCACCTACGAGCCCGGCGCGAAGCGCAAGCTGGTCGGTGTGGAGTGCGTGATCGACAAGGATCTCGCTTCCGAGTTGCTGGCGCGCGAGCTGGACGCGGACTTGTTCGTGATGCTGACCGACGCCGATGCGGTCTACGTCGACTGGGGCAAGCCGACGCAGAAGGCCATCCGGCGCGCGTCGCCGTCTGCGTTGGGCCGCATGCAGTTCGCTGCCGGCTCGATGGGGCCGAAAGTCGAGGCGGCGTGCCGGTTCGTCTCGGCCACCGGCAAACGAGCGGCGATCGGCGCGCTGGCCGACCTCGGCCGGATCATCGCCGGAGAAGCGGGCACGACGGTCTCGTCCAACGAGAGCGGGATCGTGTACGCCGCTTGAAAGTGCGGCGCCTAGTATGATGGCCGTGGCAGCCCGTTGATGCCGCGCAGCCGCTGAACTGCAACGGATGCAATTATTCAACGCGGAAAAAGCAGTTGCACCGCCAAGGACGCCAAGGACGCAAGGGACGCAAGGGACGCAAGGGAACGCGATTAGGATGCCTGACCGAACTCACCCAACGGGTTAAGGTGCTGATGAATCCATAAACTTGTTTTCCTTCGCGTCCTTGGCGTACCCCTCAAGGGGGTATTGAAGTGAATCCTTGGCGGTGAGTGAATTGCCGGATTTAGGTTCAATTGACTAAAGGAGAAGCATCGATGAAGTCAGCAATGAGGTTCAAGCTTTTCGCCGTTGTCATGGCGGTGGCCATGTTCGCCGGCTGCGCCAGCCAAAAGCCAAGCGGGAAAATAGAGAACGTCCTCGAGGCGCACGCGACAATCACCGCGATCGACCTGCCGCAGCGGGAAGTGACTCTGCAGGACAGCAAAGACGGTACGATCGTCGTCGAGGTGCCGCAGGAAATCGAGAACCTGGATCGAATGCGAGTGGGCGATGAAGTGATCGTCTCCTATACCGAAGCGCTCGCCTGGCAGGTCAAGCCCGCGGGCAAAGGGACTCCTGGCGTCAGCGAAGACACGATCGTGACTGCCGCCAAGCCGGGCGACAAGCCCGGTGGAAAGGTCGGCCGCACGGTCACTTTGACAGCCACCATCACCGGGATCGATCTCGCCAACGGCAACGTGACGCTGACCCTTCCGGGCGGGAA
>Ga0315290_10000095_pt1 | contig 48936 bp, 33 predicted proteins | sample YL17G12_0_MG_FD_203627 | JGI IMG/M metagenome (GOLD analysis project Ga0315290, IMG submission 203627) | Sediment microbial communities from Yellowstone Lake, YNP, Wyoming, USA - YL17G12_0 | ecosystem: Environmental > Aquatic > Freshwater > Lake > Sediment | place: USA: Wyoming | collected... | reverse complement strand
ATGCTGGAGGTCAAGTAATCGAGGGAGTTTTCCATGCACCCTTCCGGGAAACAATCGGCTGAAACGATCGGACGGCGGGATTTTCTGAAGACGGGCGTGGCGGCGGCCGTCGGGTCCGCCGCGATCGGAGGCGGCGCGTCGGCGGCGGGCGAGCCGCCGGCCAATCCGCCGAAGATCCCCACCCGCCCGTTCGGCAAGATCGGCCGCGAGCTGCCCCTCCTCGGCTACGGCGGCGCGGCGCTGCCCAAGACGTGGCTCAACCCCCTTTCCCACGAGGAGCGGGTCCAGTTGGTCCGATACGCCTACGATCGGGGGCTGCGCTACTTCGACACGTCGCCCATCTACATGGAGAGCGAGGCGATTCTCGGCGAGGCGCTCAAGGACCGGCGCCGCCAGGTGTGCCTCGTGACGAAAGTCGAGACCACCAGGCCGGACGGGGTGCGCAAGTCGGTGGAGCAATCGCTCAAGACGCTCCAGACCGATTATCTTGATCTCATCCTCATCCACGGCACGCCGGGGCTGGAGCAGATGACCGTCGAGCAGGCGATGAAGATCCACGCCGAGCTGGTCAAGCTCCGTGACGAGAAGGTCACCCGGTTTGTCGGGTTCTCCGCGCACTCCTACTTCGACAAGGCGCTGGCCCTGATCTCCTCCGGCGGATTCGACCACTGCATGCTGGCCTACGGCTATCTCCCCAGAGGGTACAACCAGGTGCATTCCGCCAGGATGATCGAATTGCGCAATGCGTGCGTGGCGAAGGCCCACGAGCTGGGCATGGGCATTGCCGCCATGAAAGTCATCGGCGCAGGGATGCTCGGGGCCTGGTCGGAATACATGGTGCCGGGCTTCGACAAGCAGCGACTGAGGCGACTGCCGGCCGCCGCCATTCGCTGGGTGCTGCAAGACGAGCGCATCGGCATGCTCACGATCGGCATGCGGCTGAAGGAAGAGATCGACGCCAACATCAAGGCCCTCTCCGGGCCGACCGCCTACACGCTGGAGGATCGGGCGCTGCTTGCCGGGTTCTCCGCCAGGCTGTATGACACCGATCACGTCAAGAAGCTGAGGATCGATTGACCCGGACCGTGAAGACGCTGCCTCGGGTCCGCACCCAAAGCCTCTTGGGCCATCTGCCGGAGGTCGACTTGAGAAGGGAGGTGCAGTGATGCACGTGGCAATGTGGTTGACGCTGGCGGCGCTGTCCCCTGCCGCAATCGCGCAAGAAGAGAAGGCCGTCGAGTCATTCCCGACCGTCCTCCAACGCGACGTCACCCTCTGGAGCGACGGCACGCGGCTCTCCGGCGTCTTGCTCTACCCCAAGGACCGCAAAGAAGGCGAGAAGCTGCCGGCCATCGTGCTGTGCAACGGGTGGGGCGGCACCAAGGCCTTCTTGATGCGGTCCGGTATCGCTCCGCGCTTTGCTGCGGCGGGCTACGTGGTCATCAACTACGACTACCGCAACTGGGGCGACAGCGACAGCCGGCTGGTGGTTCGCGACAAAATGCCCAAGCCCGACAAGAATGGCCACGTGACCGTCAAGGCCCAGGCCATCCGCGAATTGGTCGATCCCGTCGATCAGCAGGAAGACATCGACGCCGCGGTGTCGTACGTCTACGGGGAGCCCATGGTGGACCAGGACCGCATCGGCATCTGGGGGACCAGTTTCGGCGGCGGGCACGTGATCTACCGGGCGGCGCACGATCGTCGCATCGCATGCGTGGTCGCGCAGGTCGGGTCCATGCCCGACGACTGGACCGGGCGGTACCCCGCGGGGCTGAAGGCCCTCTACAAGCAGAAATCCGACCGTGCCCGGGGGCTGGCCGACCCGGTGCCTCAGGGCGGCGGCTCGCCGGGCGGCTTGCAGGGGACGCCCTATCCCGAGCGCATCGCCCTGTTCCATCCCGGCCAGTACGCCGACCGGGTCAAAGTGCCCACCCTCCTGATCGACGCCGAGAAGGAGCACTACTTCAACATCCAGGAGAACTCGGGACGGGTGCACGGGATTCTCAAGAAGAACGGCGTCCCGACGGAGTATCACGTGCTCCAAGGGAAGAAGCACTACGACGTCTACTCGGGACAACTCCTGGACGAAGTCATGAAGCTCGAGATCGCCTGGTTCGACAAGTACCTGAAGGCCAGGAAGTAGGGCGGTCTTTCCACGTGCCCGAGTCCGCCGAGAGCGGCTTCACTCAAGAAGGAGCCGGATCGTGAACAAGAGCAAGACGGGCGGCAAGTCGAGGATTACAAGACGTGACCTCATGGGCGCTCTAGCGTCCGTGACGGCGCTGACGATCGTGCCGCGACACGTCCTGGGAGGCGCGGGCCAGACGCCGCCGAGCGAGAAGGTCAACCTCGCCGGCATCGGCGTGGGCAATCGCGGAGAGCAGGTTCTTCAGATGATGGAGCATCACAACATCGTCGCCTTGTGCGACGTCGATGCGAGCTTCCTGGCCAAGGCGTCCGGCCGCTACGAGCGGGCGAAGACCTACCGCGATTTCCGACGGATGCTGGAAAAGGAGGACAAGAACATCGACGCCGTGACCGTGGCCACGACGGACCACACCCACGTCCCCATCAGCGTGATGGCCATGAAGATGGGCAAACACTGCTACTGTGAGAAACCGTTGGCCCACAGCATCCACGAGGTCCGCGAGGCCACCCAAGTGGCCCGAAGGTACGCCCTGGCCACTCAGCTTGGAACTGCGGCACACGCCGGCTACAACTTCCGCCGAGTCGTCGAGTTGATCCGTGGCGGCGCGATAGGACGGGTCCGAGACGTCCACGCCTGGTGCGATCAGGCTTGGGGGAACATGGATCGGCCGCGAGAAACGCCTCCCGTTCCGAAGCATCTGAACTGGGATCTCTGGCTGGGGCCGGCGCCGTATCGCCCTTACCACCCTTGCTATCACCCCAAAGCCTGGCGCAGTTGGTGGGATTTCGGCAACGGAAGGCTTGGCGACATGGGCTGCCACTTGATCGATCTGCCCTTCTGGGCGCTTGACCTGAAGTATCCCCTGACGGCCGAGGCGGAGGGGCCGCCGATGCATCCGGAAAGCACCCCGCTTTGGCTGATTGTCCACTGGGAGTTCCCCGCCCGCGGCGACCGGCCGCCCGTGAGACTCACGTGGTACGACGGCGGCAAGCGGCCCCCGCAGCAGAAAGCGCATAACATGCCCGACTGGCCTGAGGCCGTGCTGTTCGTCGGCACGGAGGGGATGCTGATCTCCGAATGGGGCAAGCACGAGCTGTATCCCAAGGAGAAGTTTGCCGATTTCCGACGGCCCCCACGGATGATTCGCGAATCGATCGGGCACGCAGAGGAATGGCTGGCGGCGTGCAAGGCAGCCACCCCGACCGGCTGCAACTTCGACTATTCCGGCCCCCTGACCGAGACGGTGCTGCTGGGAACCGTTGCCTATCGCGTTGGCAAGAAGCTCGAGTGGGACCCGGTGAACCTGAAGGCCACGAACTGTCCGGAAGCGGCCCCGTTGATCCAGCGTGCCTACCGCGAAGGGTGGACGCTGTAGTTCGGGGCACCACCCGACCGCGAACCATGACACACGAAGGGGATCGAGATATGAAGCAAGGAGAGACAGGCTGCACGGTGCACCGATTGCCCGTGTCGCTGCTTGGTGTGCGGATTCTGGCCATGGGAATGCTGGCGTCGCTGCTCGGCTTGACCGCGGCGGCCGGGGAAGATGGCTGGACGCCGCTCGGAGCCGAAGACAACTTCGGCGCCTGGCACCAGCCGACCGGCGATTGGTACGCGGCCGGCGACGCCATGGTCGATCCGGACAATCCCAGGCAGCTTGTCGGGAAGCCGGGCACCGGCGTCCTGATCAACGGCAAGACCGGCCGGACCAACAGCCTCGTCACCAAGCAGACCTTCCAGGACGTCGAGGTGCACGTGGAGTTCATGGTGGCCAGGGGCTCCAACTCCGGCGTGATCTTCCACGGCAACCATGAAATCCAGATCCTCGACAGTTACGGCGTGAAGCAGCCCACCGCAGGCGACTGCGGCGGGATCTATCCCCGAGCCGAAAGCAAACCGTCCTATCACCACATCGACAAGGGGGGCCCGCCCCGAGTCAACGCCGCCAAACCGCCCGGCGAGTGGCAGACGCTGGACATCATCTTCCAGTCCCCCAGATTCGACAAGGCCGGCAGGAAGACGGCCCACGCCAGGTTCGTCAAGGTGGTGCTCAACGGCCAGGTGATCCACCAGAACGTGGAAGCCCCGTATGCCAGCGGCACGAACTGGGACCGCAAACAGTTTCCCCGGGGGCCCATCATCCTTCAGGGCGACTACGGCCCGGTGGCCTTCCGCAACGTGCGCGTGCGGCCGTGGAAGGCACAGGCCGCCGCGGTCGGCCCCGGCGGGTTGAATGTTCCACCGCCGGGGTTTACCGCTCTGTTTAACGGCAAGGATTTCACCGGCTGGCGATTATCGCCCATGGCCAGGAAGATGTGGTCTATTGAGGACGGGGTGCTCAAGTCGCCCGGTCTTCTCAGGCAGTGGGGCGCGGACCTGGCGACCGAGAGAGAGTATCGAGATTTCGTGCTGATGCTCGATTTCAGGATGCCGACCATTTCGGACAGCGGCATCAACTTCCGCCGACTGATTCCGGAGATTCCGGGCTTCGGAGACCAGGAGCAGTTCAACCTGAGATCCAAGGGCGGCATGGGACACCTGGAAAGTTACTACTTTCTTCCGAAAGAAACTGCCGGGAAGATGGGCCTCAAGGAGGAAGAGAAACCCCAAGTCAGGCATATCGACCCGGAAGTCGGCGTCTGGCACACGGTCAAGCTGACCGTGCAGGGCCGGACCTTCTCAGCCGAGTATGACGGGGAGGTTCTCTATGACAAATTCCAGTTTCACGCGTGGATGATGAACATGGAGCCGGCACCGATCAGACTGCAGAAGCATATCGTCGTCGATGGCGACAACCTCGGCAAGATGAATCCTTGCCCCATCGAGTACCGCAATATCTTCATCAGGGAGATCGCAGGGGGAATCGGGCAGCAGGGAAGCGGTTCCCGGTGAAAGGAGATGATCACGCCATGACACCGCATCGAGTCAATCGCCGCAACGGCAGCATGAGCACGTCGCGCGTGCTGCTTGCCGTACTCGCCGCCACGTTGCTGCTCCTGGTCGCGCTGCGCGCCCCGGCGGCTGAGTTCTACGTCAGCCCGGGTGGCGACGACGGCAATTCCGGCACGAAAGACAGACCGTTCGCCACGCTTGCCCGGACGCAGCAAGCCGTGCGCGCGCTCGCCGGCAAAGAATCGGTCACGGTCTTTCTTCGCGGCGGAACCTATTACCTCCCGGCCACGCTGGTCTTCACGGCGGCGGATTCAGGCACCCAGAATGCGCCGGTGGTTTGGCAGGCCTTCGCGGGCGAGGCACCGGTCATCAGCGGCGGCGTGAAGCTGGACTTGAAATGGGAACCGCACCGCGACGGCGTCCTGAAGGCAAGAGTGCCGGCGGGATTTGTGTCCGATCAGCTCTTCGTCAACCGCGAGCGCCAGCCCATGGCGCGCTATCCGAACTTCGATCCAACGGTTCGCATCTACAACGGCTACGCGGCGGACGCGATCGGCCGGGAGCGCGCGGCGCGGTGGGCCGATCCGACCGGCGGATTCATCCACGCCATGCACGCGGCGCATTGGGGCGGATACCACTACCGCATCACCGGCAAGACGCCGGACGGCACCGTGACCTACGAGGGCGGCTGGCAAAACAACCGCCAGATGGGCATGCACAAGGAGCATCGCTTCGTCGAAAACATTTTCGAGGAACTCGACTCGCCGGGGGAGTGGTTCCTGGAAGCCAGGACCGCGACGCTCTACTTCTATCCACCGCCCGGACTGGATCTCGCGGCGGCCACCATCGAAGCCGTGCGCCTGCGGCACCTGGTCGAGCTCCAGGGCTCCGTGGATCGACCGGTGAAATTCCTCACGCTGCGCGGATTCACCTTCCGCCACGCCGCGCGGACGTTCATGGACAACAAGGAACCGCTCCTGCGCAGCGACTGGACGACCTATCGGGGCGGCGCGGTGTTCGTCAACGGCGCGGAGGATTGCGCGCTGGAAGACTGCTTCCTGGATCAGCTCGGCGGCAACGCGGTGTTCCTCAGCGGCTACAACCGCCGTGTCGCCGTTCGCGGCTGCCATATTGCGAAGGCCGGCGCGAACGGCGTCGCGTTGGTGGGCGATCCCCGAGCGGTGCGCAGTCCGCTCTTCGAGGCCAACCAGCGCCAGGGCTACGCCGACGTTGACCGGACGCCCGGACCGAAGTCGCCGCATTACCCGGCGGATTGCCTCGTCGAGGATTGCCTGATCTACCTGAGCGGCCGCGTCGAGAAGCAGACCGCTCCCATCCAGATTGCGATGGCGATGAACGTCACGGTGCGCCATTGCTCGATGTACGACGTGCCGCGCGCCGGCATCAACGTCGGCGACGGCTGCTGGGGCGGGCACGTGATCGAGTTCTGCGACGTCTTCGACACGGTGAAGGAGACCGGCGATCACGGCAGCTTCAACTCCTGGGGCCGCGACCGCTATTGGGGCCTGAACCATGCGCCACCCGCCGAACTGCCCTCGCTTGCGCTGCTCGACGTCATCCGGCCGGTCACGCTGCGGAACAACCGCTGGCGTTGCGACCATGGCTGGGACGTGGACCTGGACGACGGCTCGAGCCGCTACGAGATCTACAACAATCTCCTGCTTTGCGGCGGCCTGAAGCTGCGCGAGGGCTTTCATCGCCGGGTGTGGAACAACGTCACGATCAACAACTCGCTCCACCCGCACGTCTGGTATGAAAACAGCGGCGACGTGGTGACCGGCAACATCTGGATGGGCGCGTACCGACCCGCCGCGATGAGCGAGAGTCTCAGGAAATGGGGCCGCGAAGTGGATCGCAACCTGTTCACGACCTCCGACGCCGATCGCGCGCGATTCGCCGACAAAGGCTGCGACGCCCATTCCCTCGTGGGCGACGCGCTGTTCGTCGATCCGGTCAACGGCGACTTCCGGGTCAAGGACGGCTCGCCCGCCCTGGGCCTTGGATTCCGGAATTTCCCGATGGACCGGTTTGGCGTGCAGAAGCCCGCGCTTAGGGCGATCGCGCGCACGCCGGAGATACCCAAACTGGGCCGGTAGCAATTTGGCCGGCCCGTTTTGCCGCTTGGCTGCGAGATTCCAGCATGATCCAAGACCAGGAGCGCCCCCGCCAAGGCGATCTCGATTGCAGCTTTCAGTTCGCCGAAGACGAATCGGAATAGCCGAGAACACTTGCTTAAGGAGGCCCGTCATGAGGTATCGACCAGCGTGTGTCGTCGTGCTCTTGCTGTCCCTGAGCTCCACCTGCTACGCACAGTTTCCCTGGCAGAAGCCGGTGCGGCGCGATCCGGCGGAAATCAATCGCATTGTGGGCCCGATTCGCCAGCGCGAGCCCTCCCGGGACCTGAACATCGTCTGGGTCTGGGGGATCGACAAGCTCCACGCGAAAGAGACCCACGAATACGCCTGGGTCATGGACCGCTACGTGAACGTGCTCCTGCCTCGGGTCCCGCGAGTCACGGTCGTGCCCTCCATGTGGTTCCCCAAGAAGGAATTGTGGGAAAAGGCCGATCTGGTCGTCTTCTATTTGTGGCCGGGCGAGAAATGGGATTACGAGCTCATCGAGGCCTATCAGAAGCGGGGCGGTGGATTGATGTTCATTCACATGGCCCTGATGCAGGGTTCGGGTGAGGAGTTATCGAAGCGCATCGGGATGGCGTGGGACCGCAGAAACGGCGCCACCCAATGGGGCGTGTTGCCCACGCCGGTGACCCTTACCGACGCGGCGATGAAATCTCCCATCTTCGAGCGTTTTCCAAAGACGTTCGATCTGGCGGAGGAGTTCTACTGGCACTTGAGGGGAGACCCGGCCGGCGTCACGACCCTCGTGGCTTCGCCCGCCGGCCCGGCCATCGCAAACAAAGCACTAGACGGTCCCCCCAAGATCGAAGACCTCGACGGCAAGGCGTGGCCCGTCATGTGGACCACGGAGGTAGGCCGGGGCAGAGTTTTCGTCTCGGCCGCAGGCCACAACTATTTCACGTTCAACGATCCCTACCTCCGGATCATTCTGCTGCGGGCCATGGCTTGGACCATGAACGAGTCTTTCGATCCCTTCAAGCCGCTGGTGACGCTGCACCTCGAGCGGTAGGCCCCTCTCTCCGAAGGTCCGTCCACCATGCCGTCCTCAGCCGGAAAACGGCACTTCGCCACGACCCAGTGGAGCGTCGTACTGGCCGCCGGGAACGTCGGCCGGCACGAAGCGAGAATCGCCCTGGCGCAGCTCTGTGAGACCTATTGGTACCCCCTGTACGCGTACGTTCGCCGTCGCGTTGGCAACGTGCACGAGGCGCAGGACCTGACGCAGGCCTTCTTTTCCCATCTGCTCGAGAAGCAGGCCATCGCCCGGGCCGATCGCGATCGCGGGCGTTTTCGCGCCTTCCTCGTCGCGGCGTTCAAGAACTTCCTCGCCAACGAATGGGGGAAGGCGCGGGCGGAGAAACGCGGCGGGGGAAAGGCCCCCTTGTCGATCGACGTGGACTCGGGCGAATCGCGGTACCAGATCGAGCCGTCCCACGAGCTGACGCCGGAGACGCTCTACGAGCGGCGCTGGGTGCTGACGCTGCTGGATCGGGTGCTGGATGGCCTGCGCATCGAGCTGGCCGAGGCCGGCAAGGCCGAGCACTTCGAGCAGCTCAAAGGCGCCCTGACCGGCCAGCCCACGGCCGCCGACTACGACCGCGCTGCAAAGGCCCTGAAAATCAGCCCGGCGGCGGCCAAGCAGGCCGCGTATCGAATGCGAAAACGGTATCGCCAGCTCTTCCGAGAGGAAGTCGCCCGAACCGTGGCCGACGAAGACGAGGTGGATGACGAGATCGGGCGGCTCTTGGCAACCCTGGGGGGGCCCTAACCCGCATGCCTCACCCCCGTAGGACGGATTGTCAATCCGTCCTAATATGGGACGGGTTGCCAACCCGTCCTACAGGATTGTCAATCCGTCCTGATACGGGACGTGTTACCGGTCCCGGGCAGTTCGGTACTGAAAGGTAGACCACCTTTCGTTTGGAGAGAAACGCGATGAGCCAACCGCCTGTCTGCCCGAAATGCGGGGCCCAGCTTCCTGGTGACGCACCGGCCGGGCTGTGTCCTAAGTGCTTGGTACAAGCTGGGTTCGAGAGTGACGGCCAGGCCCAGCCCCAGCTTGAGCCGACGGGCCCCAGTCCGGCTTCCTCCGGGTTCGAGCCGCCTTCGGTCGAGGAGCTGGCCAGGCGCTTTCCCCAGCTCGAAGTGCTGGAGCTGTTGGGCAAGGGCGGCATGGGCGCGGTGTACAAGGCCCGGCAGAGGGAGCTGGACCGCCTGGTGGCCGTCAAGATCCTGCCGCCGCAGATCGCTCGCGACCCGGCGTTTGCCGAGCGATTCGCGCGCGAGGCCCGGGCCCTGGCCCGGCTGAGCCACCCGAACATCGTCGCCGTCTACGACTTCGGCCGGACCTCCCCTCTCCCCTCTCCCTCTGGGAGAGGGGCAGGGGGTGAGGGGGCTTGGGGTGAAGGGGCCCGTGGCGAGGCGGCCGTGGGTGAAGGGCCGCCGTTGTTCTACTTCATCATGGAGTACGTCGACGGCGTGAACCTGCGCCAGGCGATCCGCTCGGGCGGGGTCTCGCCCAAGGAGGCCCTGGCCATCGTGCCCCAGATCTGCGAGGCCCTGCAATTCGCCCACGACGAGGGGATCGTCCACCGCGACATCAAGCCGGAGAACATCCTCGTCGACAAGAAGGGTCGCGTGAAGATCGCCGACTTTGGCCTGGCCAAGCTCCTCGGCCACGCCCCCGGCGACGTCTCCTTGACCGGCACGCAGCAGGTCATGGGCACGCTCCGCTACATGGCGCCCGAGCAGATCGAGGGCACCAAGGCCGTCGATCACCGGGCCGACATCTACTCGCTGGGCGTGGTCTTTTACGAGCTCTTGACCGGCGAGCTTCCGATCGGGCGGTTCGCCCCGCCGTCAAAGAAAGTCCAGATCGACGTGCGCCTGGACGAAGTGGTGCTGCGGGCGTTGGAGAAGGAGCCCGAGCAGCGCTACCAGCACGTCAGCGAGTTGAAGACCGACGTTGAGTCCATCGCGGTACCCGTCGAGCGCGCGCCCCGGGAGGCCCGCGCCGCAGAATCTTTGGAATCAAGCGGGGAAAGAAAGCCGATGGCCGGGCGCTCGGTGATCGAAGCGGTCGGCGATAGCTTGATGCTGGTCGCAGGGATCGCCTTGGTGACCGCGCTTGGGGTTGCGGGTTGGCTTTCTCTGACGCAAGATCCCCAGGCAGCCGGTGCGACGAACTGGCAGCGCCTCGTCCGGCCGCAGTTGGTTCAGATCGCGGCGACCGTGGCTGCGTACGCCCTGCTCATTCTCGCGGCGGGAATTCAGATGCGACGGCTTCGTGGTCGGCTATACGCTCTTTTGTGCAACGTTATCGTAGGGCTCTTCCTGCCTGCGGTTCTTGCGCTGAACGTGATCATGGAACACGACGTGTTGCGCCACATCTGGCTTGTCTTGGTGCCGGTGTGGAGCGGAATGCCGGTGTGTGTTTGGGCCGTCGCCGTGCTCTACCGGAAGGACGTGCGGGCGGCGTTCGAGGACGCGCGACACGAACGCCGCCAGCGGAAACGCGAGGCCCCCGAAGGCGCGGTCCCGCCAGCGGACCAAGTTAAAGGCCCGGCTACGGGTCTGCTGGTTGCCGGGGCCCTTGCCGTCGCTGCACCATGGATCCTGGTCCCGGCGCTGGCAGTCTACTTCGGGGTTCCGGTCCTCTATTTCGGGTCCCTGGTGATTAAGTCCGGTCAGGCGCACCTCTTTACCGTGTTAGAGGCCGTCAAGTGGTGGGGGGTGGTCACGTACCCGCTCGGCGTGCTGATGATCTTGGGCGCGCTGAGCCTCAGGCAGTTGCAGTCGCGCTGGCTTGCGCTGACCGGCGCTGTGGTCGCCGTGCTGCCGTGGAGTCCGGCGTGGCTTCTGGGTCTCCCGATGGGGATTTGGTCCCTGGTGGTGCAGAACAAACGGGACGTCGAAAAGGCCTTCGACGCGCAAGCCGCAGATTCCGAGGCGCTAGGTCAACGCATAGGCCGCCTCGGAACCGGCCTGTTCATCATGGGCGTCCTTGGCGCCTTGCCGGCGGCGTTAGCTCTCATTCTAGCCCTCGTCGGGGTCGGGCTCGCGCTGGCCGGCACGGTCCGCGTAGTAGGCTTTCCACCCCAGGCGGCAGTGCTGATCCTCTCCCTGGTCCCCAGCATCCTTCTCCTTATCGCCGGAAGGAAAACCGCTGCGCGGCGGTCGTACGGCTGGGCGATCACCGGCTCCCTTGTGGCCGTGCTCCCGCTGAGCATCGCCTGGCCGGTAAGCCTGCCGATCGGGATTTGGGCCTTGGCGCTCTTGACCCGACGGGACGCCAAGGCGGCTTTTGCCGCAGAGGCAAGCCGGCCGGACAAGCCGCGCGGCCTTGGTGGCCCGCCAGCGCCGCCGGAAGCTCCCGAAAGCAAGGAGGACCGGCAGGATGCCGGGACCCCGCCGCCGGTGCTGCGGGCCGCTGTGTCTGGCGGCTCGAGGGTGCGGCTGTGGGCCACGGTGTTTGTGTGGACTGCCGTTGTGGTGGGGGCCTGCGTGTATCTGCTGCCCCGGGTGATGATGGAGTGGTGGCCCTGGGCGTACGACGAACGGTGGGAGACGGGGCTGAAGCCTCAGTCGGGCGCCTATCCGAAGATCACGCTCAGCGGCGAGCGCAGGCTGTACTGTTGGGGACAATGCGGCGCGGATCCCAGTCGGCTGATCTCGAGAAAGCCGTGGATCGCGACGGCCAAGATCCATGGGACCGACTCCGGCACCAGCGCAACGCTGTCGCTGGATGCGTTCCGTGAACAGTGGAGCTGGACGACTCCCGCGGGAGAGGTGAGGCACTCGCAGGATGAGGTCCGGCCGGAGTTTGTGCTCCAATGCATGAAAGACGCCGGGATCGACGTCGGCAAACCCGGCGCTCGGGAAGAGGCGGCGGCGCTCGTCGGCCTGTTGAAGGACGCGGCCAACGGGGTCTTGCCGGGTGATAGGCGCCCCAGGGACTACCACGTCGGCCACGACGCCAGGATCGGGCCGTTCGCCTACGACGCCATGGGCGGTTGGGGCTATCATCCGCTGGGAATGGTGGGACTCCCTCTGGACATGGATCGCAACCAGGTGGCCCGGCGCTGGATAGCCGCCGTCGTGTTTCTGGCCATCTGGCTTCCCGGGCTCCTGGTCCTCGCGAGGCGGCGCCGCCGGCGACTGGCGGCTGTGGCGGTACGGGAGAAGGGGCCCGAGCAGCGCTACCAGCACGTGGGCGAAGTGAGAACGGACGTGGAGCGCATCCGCCAATCCGGCGCGCCGGCTGTGGCGGCTGCGGCACCCGAGTCGCCGCCCGTTTTGCCTCCTGCGGTGGCACTGCCACAAATGCTGGGGGTCGCCATGGGACTGGTGCTCGGCATGCTCTCGGCAACCGTCGGCGTGCTGTTGGTGCCGGCGGCGCTTATGTTTTCCGAGGCGGGCTCGGGGCCGTTCTGGGGGTGGATGGGCGGCGCGTTCGGCTGTCTCTTCGGCGGCCTCGGAGCCCTGGCCGGCTCCTGGAACACCTATCGGACCATCCGCGGTGAGTGCGACTGGATGAAGATCCCCGGCTGGACCGCGTTGGACTACTCGCTCGCCGGCTACGGTGTGCTCGGCGCGGTCTCGCTCGTGCTGGGAATCCTTGCCAAGGCCGGGGTGCTTGGCCCCCTGGAAACCGACGTGGCACGGAACACCTTCCTCGGCCTGTCGTTGCTCGGCGGCCTGATGCTCTTCCAGGCGGCCCTGTTCCTCTTGTATCGTGCCCCCTGGCGGTTGGCGGGACCTCGTTCCCCGCATTGACTTCTGCGCAGCAGCGATCCAAGATCACGGCTGGGGGGTTCGGATAGATCGCCCGGCGCGCTCGACAACCAGGGATCTCTTTCCGCTCGAACAGGTGCCATCGGATCATGGAAAACCCCAAGAGACGACGATGGCTGGTGTGGTTCTTCCTGGCCATCGGCATCTCGGGGATGCGACAGGACGGCATGCTCGGCCGCCTCACCCGGCAGGGCTTTGGCACGGCACGGGCGTGGTGGTGTGGGGCCAGTTCTTCCTCTTCGAGCCGCGCCCCTGGGGATGGCTGCCGTTGATTGTCGCCACGGTGTACGAATGGCTGGGCATGATTCTCTTGGGGTTCAGCCTGCCCAACCAGGGTTTTGGCGGACGTATGCGCACCACGCTGGTCATCGCCCCGATCTTTTCGCTTATTGGGGGCGTGCTCGGGCTGTCCGCCGGGTTTCCGGGCATGGTGGTCGGATGGATTACGCCGCTGTTCATGAAGGACCCGGTCGGGGGCATCCACTGGGCCGGCTACGGGGCGGCGGCCGGGGCGGTGGTCTTCGCGGTCATCGCCCTGGTGGCCGGGCCGTTGGGAAAGATCGCGTGGGCCGGCCCGAGCGAGGACGCCGAGGAGCCGGCCTGACGCGGGAAACGGCTTGATGAGCCGGCAAGCCTCCTCCGTGCGGAGAGGTCAACGGCCCGGTGCGGCGGGCTTGTCGCCGGGCAGTTCGGCGATGTCCAGCTCGGCGCGGTCCAGCTCGGCAAGGTCCAGCTCGCGCCGCACGCGGTTCGCCTCGTCCAGGGTGACGTGAAAGATGTAGATCGAGTAGCCGGCCGTGGCCACGGGCTGGAAGCGGCGGAAGTACGTGTACTGGGGATAATATCCGAATCCCGCCGTCCCATACCCGTACATCCAGCACACGCTCAAGGCATACCAGCCGGGTTCCGGCCCGCCACGATGGGCGGGGAGCGTCTTCCCTGGATTGCCAATGATTTCGGGCGGGGCGATCGGCTTGAGTCCGGCCAGCTCCGGACGGAAAAAGCCGTGGTACAGCATGCGCAGGGGGCGAGCCTCCGGATGCGCGTCGAGCCAAGCCGTGAGGTAGAACAGGTCCTGCCCCCAGTCGATGTTGCTGTCCAGCAGGTGCCGGTGTCCGCCCTTTGGCCCTCCGGTCAGTTCGTTGAAGTACGAGAGGCTGTGAGGATAGACCACCAGGCTGCTGGCCACGGACCAGGACAAGGCCGCCCCCGCGAGGAGCTTCACCGGGCGCGCGGGCCCTGAGAGGAGCCGGGCCGACTGGCCGATCCAGATCGCGGCGAACGGGAAGGCCGGCAGCACGTACCGCAGGTGATGGCTGAACCCGGTCTGCGAGCTGACCCAGACAAACAGCACAACGGCCGGCGCCAGCAGGACCAGCTCGTCGCGCCGGAGGTCCGTGCGGGCCGATCTGCCCAACGTCACGGCCAGGGCCAGGAAGGCCAGGACCCACGTGCCCAGCGGCACCTTCACGGCCAAGGCATAGAGGTAGTAATACCACCAGCCGCGCTGTCGGAACTCCCCTCGCAGATAGCTCCACCGCTCCAGCTCGAACTCCCGCTTCTGGAAATCGATGCCCAGAACGTAGTTTTCCGGAAGCGGAACGGGCACTTGCCCCAGCCAGGTGTCGCGGAAGCGGTTTCCACCCGCAAAGGTCCTCGGGTCCTGATCGGTCCGGCCGCTCAAGGGGCGGCTGAGGAACTGGTAGTCGCCCAGCCTCCTGAACGAGCCCTCGAAGCCGTAGCCGAGGTTCACCGTGACCAGCGCAACCAGGAGCATGGCCGCTACGTGCAGGCCGTCGCGGGCCCAGGACGATTGCCGCGAGAGGCCGCCGGGCCAGCGGCGCCAGGCCAACCACAGCACCGGCCAAAGCACCACAAGGAACACCCAGGTTGTCTTGCTGAGCTGGGCCAGACCCAGGGCGACGCCGGCCAGCACGGCCAGCGCCAAGCGCGGCTCGTGAAGCCATCGCCAGAACAGGTAGGACGCGCCCACGCCGAGCGCCGCCGCGCCCACGTCCGGGGTGATCAACTGCCCGTGGGCGAGCACGTTCGGGCCGAAACACCACAGGCAGAGCGCCAGCATTCCCGCGCCGGGCCCGTACAGGGCGGTGGCCCAGCGAAAAGAGACCCAGCCTGCCAGGAGGCTCAGCGGGATGCACGCCCATCGGGCCAGGAGGAAAAGCCGGAACGCGCGGGGGCCGTTGTTCTGGATGAACGCGCCTCCGGCCGCGAACTCGGCGCGACTCGCTGGATGGGCAAATCGGAACTCCTCCGTCACGGGCGAAGCGGCCAGGACCGGCAGACTGGCGAGCATGCGGACCAGGGGCGGATTGACCCGGTACAGGTCGAACCGCCCCGAGCGCCAGTGGTCGATCCCGGCGGGGAGATGCGCGACCTCGTCGATGGTCGGGCTGTGGCGAGCCGCTCCCCAGGCCAGCAGGCCGGCGTGGGTCAGCAGCACCAGGCCGACCGCCAGGGCGGGCCGCCGCACGTCTATCGGGCCTTCGGCCGCCTCCATCGAAACACACTCCAGACAACGGCGACCGCCAGGACGCATCCGGCCACGGTCGTGACGATCCACCGCAACCGATTGTCGGGTGCCGGCTTGGGCTCCGCCGGCTTGGCAAGCTCGCTTTGCTTGGTCCGCATCTTGCCGTGCTCGATGCACCGCTGGTGCAGCCGGGGCAAATCGTCGACTCCGATTCTTTCGTCGTCTTGGATCGTCACCCATTCCGGCCGCGTCTCCACGTTGACTTGGGTCTTGGCGCGGAGGCTGAGAAAGAAGTCCTGGTCCAGTGGAGCATTGTCGACGTCCAATTCCAGGACCTTGATCTCGTCCACAGTAAACGGCCCTTTCCCGCCGATGTCCAAGACCACCACGGAACGCTCGGGGAACCAGCGATCGCGCGAGCAGGCCCGGACGTGGGTGATGTACGCCTCGTAGGTCTTCTTGGCGGTGTCCGGCCGTGTGCCCCAGGTGTGGATCGGGAGATACCCGCGCCGGGGATCCAGGAGGAACCGGTAGGCTGGCTTTCCCACGCTTGAGGGGTTTCCTGACTTGTACAGCGCGGTGTAGGCGAGCGTGTCGGTGCCTCGCACTCTTTCCGCGCCGTCAAAAGTGCCCGAGAACATCCCGCCCAGGCAGTCCTGGAGCACGCGGCCTGGGTTGACCATCTCGTCGGGCCCCATGATGTCCATCCCGAACGGCGTCAGCCTAATGCCGGCCGGGTCTTTCATGTCGATTGGAAAGAGGTTGGCCCCGAGAATCAGCGGTGAGTACGTGAGGGTGTACGAGCCGTCCCTCAACACGAACCTCGACGCGCAGGGGACCGCGACCGACGACCTCTCAGCCTTGGGGGTGGCCGCTTTGTCCTCCGAGGAACCCTTCGCTATCTTTGGCCTGCTAGTGATCTCTCCAAGACTCCGGGGCTCCTGCTTGCACACCAACTCGTGCTTCACCTTCGCGCCGTTGACCAACCAGAGGCCCTCGTGGACGATCTGGTCGCCAACCAGGTCGCCCTTGATCGCGTCGTCGACGGAATGAGCCTTCGCCCTGACGGCGCGGAATCGGCAACGGATCGTCGGGAAACTCTCACGATTGCTCAGATAACCCTGCGCGGCCACCGCGATCGCCTCGCGATCCCCTCCGGCAGGCTCCGCCGCGAGGCCCAACCCCGCCAGCCCCGAGAGACAGAACGAGACAAGGCACGCGAGGCTCAACGCTCGGCGTAATCGGCGCATCAACCCACCTCCCCATGCCCCACAGGAACGACGTACCTCTCACCGGCCGGCGGTCGCGTGCGCGACCTCGCCGCGCCCCCAAAGACCACGGGCGGGGCCAGTCATCTTCCGGCGATCGCCCGAATGCCTCAGCCCTTTACGGCGTATACCGGGGATCGCACCCGAGCAGGTTGCCGACAGTAGCCGTGCAACGCAAGTTAGCGCAGAGGCCCGTCTTGGAATCCTTGTAGTCGTAAAATGCCGCGTCGGCGCAAAAGAAGATAAGGCAGTCCTTGCACTTCTTGTTCTTCACCATCGACTTACATTTCCCCACCTCCGCCACGGGGACCGCGCGAACCTGGATCGCCGTCTTGCGCACGCGCACCTCGCTCGGCAGAGTCTCTACGGAAGACTCTCGCTCGGTCCAATCGATCTTCGGCGACTGCAACGGCCCGGAGAGCCGGGGGATCGGTGGGTCCTCCCCGCGCGCCCACGTCGATACGGTCACCCCGGCCGTCAATTCCTGGTCCGCACGGACCGTGCCAAACTGGAGCGACTTGGGCGTGAACGCCACGCGCTCGTAGATCGCGGTCCTCAATGTATAGACCCATGGCTCGCCCGAATCGTTGCCGACTTCGCACATCGCGTCGAATGGGCCGGTCCGTCCCGCAAGGTTCACCCGCACGTGCAGCGTCGTTTCCTGGCCGGGCTCCAATTCCTTGGTGTCCGTCCAAGCCGAGGAGCATGAGCACGAGGGGCGGATATCGAGGATGGTCACCGGTCCGCCCGTGCGATTGACCACGGGGAACTCATGCTCGATCTGGCCGGCCTCGTCGGCAAACATCGGCGGCAGGACGTGTACGACCGCCGACGCCTCCGGCCCGGCCTCGGGCGCACCCTCCTCCGCGCCCGTCGTGCCCGAAGAGCACCCGAGCGCCAGGCAAACGACTGACGCCGTCGCCGCGATCAGAAGGAACATCACTCCGTGGCCTCTCATGTGTCGCCTCACGACGCCAGGGAGAAGGCTGTACGGAAACCGATTGAAAGAGGATATCGTATTGTGGGCGCGGGTCGCCTTCTTCGTCAACCAAATCTCGGTCTTTCTTCTATTGTATTCGCCTATTGCCCCCCCTGTGTGGGTAAGAACACTTATGAACTGGGAAGAGTGCGCAGACTTGGGTGCCCTGGCAGCACTTCTGGCCAGGGAACGGGACACAGGGTGTTCCTGTAGGACGGGTTGCCAACCCGTCCTACGGGCGGGTGAAAAAAGCCCGTTAGCTGCCCTGGTACGGCGACTGCCGGTCTTTGCGCCGGGCCAGCTCGCTTCGGTAGCGGACTCCCAGGGTGGCGGCGTGCTCCAAAATCCAGTCGCTCGGCCGGGTGGCTCCGGCCGGAGGCGCGTCGACGTAGAGCAGGCCGGCCATCAGCCCCCGCACTTCCTCCCACGTGATCATCACGTCGCCCAGCCACCAGCCGAGGACCTTCCCCGCGAGGTACCCGAGCCGGGGGGGCACCGAGACCACCGGCCGGCGCACCCCGATCAGCCGGCCGATCGTGGTGACCAGCTCGCGATAGGTGAACGTCTCCGGCCCGATCGCGTCGATCGTGACGTCCTCCCGGCCCTCGCCGCACCGGACCGCCAGCTCGGCCAGGTCCTCGACGTAGATCGGCTGGAGGCGGTAGTTGCCTCTGCCGAAGACCCCCACCACGGGCAGGTGGCGCAGGGCCCAGGCGATGTTGTTGATGAGGATGTCCTCTTGGCCGAAGAGGACCGTGGGCCGGAGGATGGCGTACGACAGCCCGGATTCCTTCAGGGCCCTTTCGAGCCGCGCCTTGCCGCGGAAGTACTCCAGCGGCGAGTCCTCCGTGGGGTTCGCAATGCTGACGTGGACGAGCCGGCGCACCCCCGCCCGCTTGGCCGCGTCGAACAGCACCATCGTGTTGCGCACGGCGTCGGCGTGCGTGAACAGGCGGTGGTTGAATCGGACCCAGTAGGTGTTGTACAGCACCTCCACGCCGCGAAGCGAGTCGGCCAGCCGGCCGGGCTCGTCGAAGTGGAAAGGGTGGGCCCGGATCCGGTCGCCGAACTCGTGGGCACGGCCGGGCGAGTTCGTCAGCGTGATCACCTGCCGCCCTTGGGCCAGCAGCCTCCGGGCGATGTACTTGCCCGAGTACCCGAACGCGCCGGTGACGGCATGGACGGCTCTTGGTTCCACTCTGGGTTCCACGGCGAATACCCTCCGAAGCGGTCGCAAAAAGGGGACAGGCACCGTCGCCGGAAACGCTGTTTGTCAGGGGCAGCGTCATTCAGGCGACGGAGCCAGTCCCCTTTTGTCAGACGTTCACCGCGGCGGCCGGCGGGGCAAGGCCGCAGTAGCGGGAGCGGATGGGCTCGAGGACCTCGGCCAGGAACTCGTCGACCTGCTCGGGGGCGCGGCCGACGAACTTCGCCGGGTCCAGCGCGGAGGCCAAGTCCACGCCGGCAAAGGCCGGGTCGGCCGCCAGCCGGTCCAGCAGATCGTTCGGCGCTCCCTGCTGCTTGACCATCGCCGCGGCCGCCTGGCTGTGACGCCGGATCCGCTCGTGCAGCTCCTGCCGGTCGCCCCCGGCCGCCACCGCCGCCATCAGCACGTTCTCGCTGGCCATGAACGGCAGCTCCGCCTCCAGGTTCCGGGCAAGGACGTTCGGGTACACGACCAGCCCTTCGGTCACGTTCTGGGCGAGCAGCAGGACCGCGTCGACGGCCAAAAACGCCTGCGGCAGCACCAGCCGGCGGCAGGCGCTGTCGTCCAGGGTCCGCTCCAGCCATTGGGTCGAGGCGGTCGCGGCCCCGGCGCTCTCCAGCGCCATCGCGAACCGGGCCAGCGAGCAGATCCGCTCGCTCCGCATCGGGTTCCGCTTGTACGCCATGGCCGACGACCCGATCTGCTCATTCTCGAACGGCTCCTCCACTTCCTTGCGATGCGCCAGCAATCGCAGGTCCGTGGCCATCTTGTGGGCACTCTGGGCAATGCCCGAGAGCACCCCGAGCACCTGGCTGTCGATCTTCCGCGGATACGTCTGGCCGGTCACCGGGTACGCCGCCTCGAAGCCGATCTTCCGGCAGATGATCTCCTCCAGGCGGCGCACCTTGGCGTGGTCCCCCCCAAACAGCTCGAGGAAACTGGCCTGGGTGCCCGTGGTCCCTTTCGAGCCCAGGGCCTTGAGGCTCCCCATGCGGTGCTCGATCTCCTCCAGGTCGAGTACGAGGTCGTAGGCCCACAGGCACGCGCGTTTGCCGATCGTCGTGGGCTGGGCGGGCTGGAGGTGGGTGAAGGCCAGGCAGGCCAGGCTGCGATGCTCCTGGGCGAACCGGCCCAGGCGGTCCAGCACCGCCACCAGCCGGCCGCGGACCAGCCCCAGCGCTTCCCGCAGCAGCATGAGGTCGGTGTTGTCGGTCACGTAGCAGCTCGTGGCGCCGAGGTGAAGGATGGGCCGTGCCTTGGGGCACTGGTCGCCGTAGGCGTGGACGTGGGCCATGACGTCGTGGCGCAGGCGGCGCTCGTGCGCTTGGGCCGCCTCGAAGTCGATCCGGTCCACGTTGGCCCGAAGCTCCTCGATCTGCTCGGCCGAGATCGGCAGTCCGAGCTCGGCCTCGGCCTCGGCCAGGGCCACCCAAAGCCGGCGCCAGGTGCTGAACTTGCGCTGCGGCCCCCACAGCGCGCTCATCTCGGCCGAAGCGTATCGGTCGATGAGCGGATTGTCGTACTGCACGTGCTCGTCGGACATGGTCAATTCCTGCTGCGTCCTGCACTGTCCCCCTCGGCGGGCCCCGTCTTATTGTAGCGGCAAGGCGACTGCCGAGAAATCGGTCCCTTCGACCAGGGCCCCGACGATCGCCTCCAGGCCCAGGCGATCTTCTTCGTCGAAGCGGCCGGGCACCGGGCTGTCCAGGTCGAGCACGCCCACCAGCCGGCCCTGGTGGACGACGGGCACCACGATCTCCGCGCTGGAGGCGGCATCGCAGGCGATGTGCCCCGGGAACTGGCGGACATCGGGGACGACGACCGACTCGACCCGCTGGGCCGCCGTGCCGCACACCCCCTTGCCCAAGGCGATCCGCGTGCAGGCCGGCTTCCCCTGGAACGGCCCGAGGACCAGTTCCCCCTCCTTGAGCACATAGAACCCGGCCCAGTTGACCTCGGGCAGGCCGTGGTACAACACCGCGGCGACGTTGGCCGCGTTGGCGATCAAGTCGCGCTCGCCGGACAGCAGGGCGCCAACCTGGGCCAGGAGGTCCAGGTACAGCCGCTGCTTCGGCGCGGCCGGCTCCGCGCGATCGGGCGTGGGCACGTCGTCGACGTAGGCGATCCCGTGTTCCTCACACCACCGGACGACAATCTGCTTGCGGGCCTCGTCCCGATAGCGGAACCAGCGGTCGGTCAGGTCCACGCGGTGGATCAGGTCCTTGAATCGCCGGAACGCCCCTCTCCCCCGGATCGCCCGTTGCAGCCGATCGGACAACTGCTCGTCGTCCAACGACAGGCAGAACGCCTCCATGATCTGGTACTCGTTGACGTCGAACTGCGTGGGCAGGGGGAGAAAAAGCTGCTGGTCGTCCTGGAGGATGCGCCGGGCCAGCTCGATCTCCTCGTCCTCCCAATCGGCACGGGGGAAGGCCGCGCGGTCCTCTTCCGACCCGTCGTCGACGTCCTCCTCCTCGGCCGCGCGGAACTCCTCGGCGCTGACAGAGACGACCTTGCCGGTCCGGACTTCGAGGTAGGACGAGCGCTCGTCGCTCTGGAATTCCATGCCGTCCAGGAGGTCGCTGAGTTTTGCCGGGATTGCCATCACGAGACTCCCCGTCCCCACCCTGCCGGCTAAGCCGCAAGCGGCTGCCGGCGGCGTTCTTTTCCTTCAGTACGTCGCTACATGTTCGTGGCGTCGTCGGCGACGTCGGTGCCGACGAGCCGATCCATGGCCCGCGCCAGCTCGACGTTGTGCCGGCTGCTCTCGGCGTAAATGCGGCACACGCGGTAGCTCAAGGGGAGCTGGCGGAACAACTCGCGCTCGTCGAGGTTGCGGACTGCGCCGGTCAGCGGGTCGAAAAGGAAGTTCTGCCCGGCGGCCGGCGTGCGCGAGCCCGGCCGGTGGACGTGCCTCGCCAGGTCGAACCGAAGCGGCAGGTCGCTCAGCTTGGGAGGAAGGTTCCTGCGCAGGGCCTGCTCGAACAGCCGCTCGTCGCTGAACACGCTGATCTGCTCCGGCTGGCCCGGGTTGAAGAATACCGTGCGCTCGCAGGCCATCTTCCAGCGGATCTTGCGGGCCATGAAGTCTCGCCAGCGGAGCCCGAGGGCCTGAAGCGCCGGGTCCTGCGACCGGGGCCACTCGGAAACCCGCACCAGAAGCGACCACTCGGTCCACCGCTGGTACTCGTCGAGGTGCTCCAGCGGATTGCCGGGGAAGAGGTGCGCCCGGCTGTCGGCAAACAGCTCGGCGAGCGAGAGGTCAATCGCCCGCACCGTGCGGTGGAAGTAGATCGCGCGAAACAGCTCCGCCCGGACCGAGAGGAAGCAGACCAGGGCCGAAAGCCCCCGCTCGTGGATCGTCAGGCCCATCGGGGTGAAAACACTGTAGTGCAGCAGCCGCTCCAGGTCGAACGCCCGGGTGTTGTAGCCCGACATGTAGGCGTCGCGGAGCACGAAGTCCATGTTGTCCACGGTGTACAGGCCGCTCAAGAGACTCCTGAGGAACCTCAGCCAGCCGGGAATCTCCTCGGCGCCGTCCCGGGGCCGTTGGATCAGCAGGGCCACCTGGCGGGGATCGAGCTGCTCCCGGTCGCCCAACACGCCGCTTGGGTTGCGGCGAATGCCGGATAACATTCCCCCCAACTGGTGCTCGATGATGTGGGCGCCCAGCGACTCGTGGGTCAGCCCGTAGTCGGCCAGGTAGTGGAGGTCGAAAAAGTGCCCGAACGGCCCGTGCCCCACGTCGTGCAGCAACGCGGCCATGCGCATCAGCGACTCGACGTAGGGGCGGCTCGGCACGTCGGGCTGTGCAACGCGCAGGCTCTCGTACAGCTTGTCCACCGCTCGGCTGGCCAGGTGCATCGCCCCGACGACGTGCTGGAACCGAGTGTGCTCTGCGCTGGGAAACACCCACCACGCGGTCTGCAACTGGTGAATCTGGCGCAATCGCTGGACCCACGGGTGGTCGATGATCTGCTGTTCGGCCACCTCTCCCGGGGGCAGCCCCACCGACGAGGTGAACGGTATGTACCCGTGGACGGGGTCGTGGATCAGGTTCTCGTTCTGGAAGTACGACATCAACAGGAATTATGCCGGGTTGTGACAATCACGTCCAGATTCCCGGTCATGCTGGCTGGCACGGTTGCCGATCGATCTAGCAGGGTTCCGCCGATCGGGGTAAACTCTGGGCAACTTTGCGGATTGGGTAAACTGTGACGTTCTAGCGAGAGACGATGGGAGACTTGCCGTGCCACGGATGCGAATGGCGGTCCTGGGTCTAGCGATCATTCTGTTCCCGATGGTGTCGGTCGGTTGGGCACAGAAGGTCCCCCCCAGCGACACCCTCCTGCCAAATACCACTCAAGGGTACTTCTCAGTGCCCAATATAAGTGGTCTTTCAGACCGCTGGAACAAGACCCAATTGGGGCAATTGATCAAAGACCCTGCCATGAAGGCGTTCGTCGACGACCTCCGCCGCCAGTTCGACGAGCGGTGGTCCGGGGCTCGGGAGAAGCTCGGGTTCACCCTGGACGACCTGCGGGGGCTCCCCGGGGGGGAGGTCAGCGGCGCGCTCGTCCAGCCGGGGCCCGAGCAGGTGGCCTCCGTCCTGTTGATCGACGTCACCGGCCATCGCAAGGAGACCGACGCCCTGTTGGAGAAGATCTCGGCGAACCTGAAGAAGCAAGGGGCCACCCAGAGCCAAGACGAGGCTTCCGGCGTGAAGGTCAAGGTGTTTACCTTGGCCAAGCCGCACGGGAAGGGGTCGGATGAGCCCCAGTTGTACGCCATCTTCTTCCTGAAGGGTGACCTGTTTGGGGCTTGCGACCATCTGGACGTGGCCAAGGGGATCCTTGCCCGGGCCGGCGGGAAATCGGGCGGCTCGTTGGCCGGGGCCCCCGCGTACCAGGCGGTGATGAAACGCCTGAAGGCCGACGCCGGCAAGGAGGTCTCCCAGGTGCGGTGGTTCATCCAGCCGATGGGCTACCTGGAGGTGTTGCGGGCCGCGCGCCCGGAGCCCCAGCGGCGCCGCGGCCGGACCATGCTCGACGTGTTCCGCGCCCAGGGCTTCACCGGCCTGCAAGGGGCCGGCGGAACGCTGGACTTTGCCGTGGACGGGTACGAGATGATCCACCGGACGGCGGTGTTCGCCCCGCCGCCCCGCGAAAAATCGATGAAGATGCTCAAGTTCCCCAACGCCACCGAGTTCGCTCCGCAGCGTTGGGTCCCCGGGGCGGTGGCGAACTACTGCACCTTCTACGTCGACGTGCGCAACGCCTTCGAGAACCTGGGGCCAATGTTCGACGAGCTGTACAACGAAGGCAAGCCGGGGCTCTGGAACGACGTGCTCAACGGCCTGCGCACCGATCCGAACGGGCCGAAGATCGATTTGCGCAAGGAGCTGGTGGCGCACCTGGGCAACCGCGTGACCATCGTGGCCGATTACGAGCTCCCCATCACCACGACCAGCGAGCGGCTCCTGTTCGCCGTCGAAGTGAAGGACGAGAAGGCGGTGGCGGCGGCGCTGAAAAAGTTGTTCAAGGACGACCGGGAGATGCGCCGCCAGGACTTCGAGGGGCGCGTGATCTGGGAGAGCGTCCCCGAGGATCATGTGGCGGTGCCGGTGGTTTCCTTGGAGCTTCCCGGGCTGGGTCCGGACGCGGGCAAGGCGGTCCCGCCGCCTCGCGCCATGCCCAGCCGGCAGGGCGCGCTGATGCCGAACCAGGCCCTGACCGTGGCGCACGGCCACCTGCTGGTCGCCTCCCACCTCAGCTTCCTCAAGAAGGTCCTCGGCAAGATCCCCGAGCGCGACACACTCACCCGATCGGTCGACTACCGCCTGATCTCCAAGGGGCTGGCCAAGTCGGGCGGTGCTCAGCGCATGGCCGAGAACTTCGCCAAGACCGACGAGCAGTACCGCCCCACCTACGAGCTGATCCGCCAGGGAAAGATGCCCGAGAGCGAAACCCTGCTGGGGCGCCTGTTGAACACGTTCTTGGGGGCGGGCAAGAAGGGCGTGCCCCGCAAACAGGAGATCGAGGGGAGCAAAATGCCGGAGTTCGATTTCGTCCGGCGTTACCTCGGGCCCGCCGGCCTCTATGCTTCCAGCGAGGAAAACGGCTGGTTCATCAAGGGCTTCCTCCTGCCCAAGCAGTAGGGTGGGATGAACTCCCACCGATCGCTCCGCCGCATGTGGGGTGGGACGAAGTCCCACCGGTCCCTCGTCCCGAGCATGGCCGGCCCATGCCCCGCGAACTATAATCGAGGCCCGTGGTCCGCGCGCGTGCGACGCGGATTAGTCGTCCGCCTTGTTTCGCGGGGGAGACTGCCATGGGCCGTCACGGCGTTTGGGTCCGCGGGGCACTCGCGGTTTGGGTGCTCGGCTCCCTTGGCTCGGACACTCGTTGGGCCGCCGGGGCGCAGCGGAGCCCCAAGGCGCTGCGTGCGGGAGCGGCCTCGGTCGACGTCACCCCCCGGAAGCTCCCCGTGATCATCAGCGGCGGATTCCTCGAAGGGCACGCCGATCGCGTCAACGACCCGCTTTACGCCAAAGCCCTCGTGCTCGACGACGGCCCCACCCGGCTGGCAATCGTCGTCGTCGACACCCTGATGATGCCACGCGAGCTGGTGGACGACGCCAAGCGCCGGGCGCAACAGTCCACCGGCATCCCGGTCGACCGCATCCTGGTGGCCGCCACGCACACCCACTCGGCGCCTTCGGTCATGGGGGCCCTGGGCACCGCAGCGGACCAGTACGCCCGGCTCCTCCCCGGCTGGATCGCCGAGAGCATTGCCGCGGCAGCCGGCCGGCTGGCGCCGGCGAAGATCGGCTGGGCGGTCGCCTCCTTGCCGCAGCAGACCAACTGCCGGCGGTGGATCCGCCGGCCGGACCGCATTGGCGAGGACCCGTTCGGCCAGCGCACGATCCGGGCGATGATGCACCCGGGCTACCAGAACCCCGACTACGTCGGCCCGGCGGGTCCGGCTGATCCGGGCCTCTCGGTCCTGGCCGTGGCCTCGCCCGACGGACGCCCGGTGGCCCTCTTGGCCAACTACTCGATGCACTACTTCGGCGCGGCCCCGGTCTCGGCCGATTACTTCGGCCGGTTCGCCCGGCAGGTAACCGAGCTCGTGGGCGCCGGGAAGGAGAATCCGCCGCTGGTGGCGATGATGTCCCAGGGCACCGCCGGCGACCTGCACTGGATGGACTACAGCCGGCCCTACAAGCCCATCGACATCGACGCCTACAGCCGCGAGCTGGCCCAGGCCGCGGCGGCCCTCTTCCAAGGCGCAACCTACCGCGACGCGGTTTCGCTGGCCATGGCCGAGCGCAAGCTGGTCCTGCGCCGCAGGGTGCCGGACGCGAATCGGCTGGCCTGGGCCAGGAAGATCATCGAGGGCATGAAGGACCGCACCAAGCCGGCCAGCATCCCCGAGGTCTACGCCTTCGAGCAGATCTTCCTGCGCGACGAGCCCCAGCGCGAGCTGGTCTTGCAGGCGGTCCGGATCGGCGAGCTGGGGATCGCGGCGATGCCGGCGGAGGTTTTTGGCATCACGGGCCTGAAGCTCAAGGCCCTAAGCCCGCTGGAGCCGACGATCAACCTCGAGCTGGCCAACGGGGCTGACGGGTACATCCCGCCGCCGGAGCAGCACCCGCTGGGCGGCTACACCACCTGGCCGGCCCGGACCGCCGGCCTCGAAGTCCAGGCCGAGCCCAAGATCGTCGAGGCGGTGCTACAGCTTCTCGAACAGGTCGCCGGCAGGCCGCGGCGCACGTGGACGGACCCTGCGGGCCCGTACCCCCGGGCCGTGCTGGCCTCCAAGCCGGCCGCCTATTGGCGGCTGAGCGATTTTACCGGCCGGCGGGCGACCGACGCCTCCGGCCGCGGCCATCACGGCACCTACGAAGACGGGGTTGCCTTCTGGCTGGAAGGGCCCCCCGGGCCGGGCTTCTGCGGCCCGGCTGGGACGAACCGGGCCTGCCACTTCGCCGGCGGCCGGGTGGCGGGCTCGATCCCAGGGCTCGGAAACCGATACACCGTCGAGGCGTGGCTCTTCAACGGGCTCCCCCACGACGCCCGGCCGGTGACGGGCTACCTCTTTTCCCGCGGGCCCGGCGGCGATCCGCAGGCCCCGGGCGAGCACCTCGGCATCGGCGGCACCAACGCCGCGCCCGGCAAGCTCATCGTCTTCAACGGCAACGCCCGGGCCCAAATGCTCCAGGGCCGCCGGACCGTCCCCCTGAATGCCTGGGTTTTCGTGGCCCTGGTCCGCGACGGGAACCAGGTGGCCGTGTACCTAAACGGCGAGGCCCGGCCGGACGTTTCCGGCGAGCTGGCGCCCGGCGGCGACCCGGCGTGCCCGCAGGTTTTCGTCGGCGGGCGCAGCGACGGCTTTGCCAATTTCGAGGGGAAGCTCGACGAGGTGGCCGTCTACGATCGCGCCCTGACCGCTGGCGAGCTGGCCGCCCACTACGCCGCTGCCCGCCAGAAGTAGCGGTGGCACGGAGGGGAGGGTGCCACGGGCATCGTGCCGCAGGGTGGCACGGGCATGCTGCCCGTGCTGTTCGGTGCGCCCTACTGAGCCGACGGCCGGATGGTGCATGCGAATTCGTCGATTCCTCCGCCAACACGCCGACCCAGAGGTGGTTTGAGCCCTCAACGCCGTAGGACGGATTGCCAATCCGTCCTTGTACGGGATGGGTTGCCAATCTGTCCTCTTACGGGACGGTCTGCCAACCCGTCCTACGGGAACGCCCTGTCCCGCGTTCGAGGCCCGCCATGTGGGTTACGTATTCCACTCCCTCAGGGGGTCCCTGGGGTCCTCCGGGAGTTCGGGGTTGACTACGACCTCCCTTCCATTCCCCCCGACGGGCGCCGGCGTCGCCTCGCAACCCACCGGAATGGTCACAAACGGCCGGCCATCGGTGGGGGTGAGCGACGCGGCCGCGCCTCCGGGCCGCGTCTGCCCGCGGTCCGGGCGCCCCATCTCCCGCAAATCTCCCGCAAAGCGCCGGGTAAACCATGCCTTTCCCCCAAAACAACAGCCTGGAGGTTTTACTTCCGGTGGAGAGGGTTCCCCCCTCCCGGGTGCGAGCCTGCCGGGCGCGTGGCGAGTGCCTCGCCCGGCGGCCCCGTCAAAAAAAATTTTCAAGAAACCGGCGAGTCGACCGCCGAAAGTCATTCCCAATCCGGTTTTCGCTGATATAATTTCGGAACCAATCCCAGTGGGCACACCCCTATCTCCAATTTGCCAGGACCAAATCATGCCAGCGAATCTGACCAAGCGACATCGGGAAGTGATCCGTCTTTTGAGCCTCGGCTGCACGGTGAACGAGGCGGCCAGGGTGCTGAAGTTGTCGCCGAGCACGGTGGACAACCACAAGACCACGGCGATGGCCCGGCTCGGCACCGACAAGCTCGCGCTGCTGACGCGCCTCGGGCTGAAGCTTCGGGTCACCAGCATGAGCGACAAGCTCACGGCCCGCGAGAAGCGTCTGAGCGGCCGGAAGAACGACGGCTGGAACGGCTGAGCCGGCCGGCGATCGGCCCGACCGTGAGGGCGGTGGAGGCCCGTAGGGTGGGACGAAGTCCCACCATGGGCATCTCGCACGGGCGCGGCCCTGGGCAGCACTCTTCCTTGCGCCCGCCGGCGTGCGCGCGTTGCCCGCGGTCAGTCAAGCTCGACGATCTCCCAAAGGTGCTTGGCCGGAAACTCCCTTCGGAGCCGTAGGGTGGGACGAAGTCCCACCATGGGCGTCCCGCGGTATTGAGTGCCCATCTTCCGCGAGGCCGCGGAGCGGCATCTACGGGGCCTTCGTCCGGCCCTGCCCCCTATCGAAAGCCATCGAGCCAGTGCTGGTAGATGAATTCCGCCTCGGGCGTCGTGAGGTGGCGACTGAGCCAATTGCGCATTGGTTCGCGGACCAGGTCCCATTCACCTCCGGCATCCAGCCAGGCTTTGTACACGAATTGTGCCTCGGGGTCCGTGCCGTGCTTCTCCAGCCAGGCGCCGATCGGCTCCCGGACCAGGTCCTTCTCCCCGCCCGCGTCCAGCCAGCCCTTGTAGACGAATGGTGCCTCGGGCTCCGTGCCGTGCTTCTCCAGCCAGGCGCGGATCGGCTCGCGGACGAGGTCCATTTCCCCGCCCGCGTCCAGCCAGCCGACGTACAAGAATGCTGCCTCGGCCTCCATCCCGCGCTGCGCCAGCCAGACGCCAATCGGGCTGCGCACTAGATCCTTCTCGCCGCCGGCGTCCAGCCAGCCTTTGTACACGAATTGTGCCTGGGCGGCCCTGCCGTGCTGTGCCAACCACGCGCGCATCGGCTCGCGCACGAAGTCCATGTCCCCGCCCGCGTCCAGCCAGGCTCTGTAGACAGATCGTGCCTCGGCATCCGTGCCGTGCTTCTCCAGCCAGGCGAGGATCGGCTCGCGGACCAAATCCGTCCCCCCGCCCGCGTCGAGCCAGGCTCTGTACACAGATCGTGCCTCGGCATCCGTGCCGTGCTGCACCAGCCAGGCGCCGATCGGCTCGCGGACCAGATCCTCCTCCCAGCGCACCTCCAGCCAGTCTTCGTATACGGATCCCGCCTCCGGCACCGTTGCGTGCTGCGTCACCCACTCGCGGATGGGCTCCCGGAGCAGATCCTTCAGATTCAGGGCGCTCAGCGGCGGCTGCTGGCCCAGGCGCTGGCAGGCCACCAGGGCCGAGTCGAGGCACCCGACCGAGGCCGCGCGCTCGAGGACCTCGTCGATGAAGTGCCCGGCCGTCGCCGGGATCGTGCGCACGTAGGAGAGCACGATCTGGTCGGCCAGCACGTCATGGGCCGAGCGCCACAGGTCGGCCGGCGCGGACTCCTCGGGCCGGGAGGGCTCGATCCAGCCGTCGGCACTGAGCCGATCGAACAGCGGCCGAAAGGGCTCGCCCGACAGGCCCCGGGCCGCGTCGTCGGACATGGGGAAGAGGGTCATCAGCAACGCCAGCTCCCGGCGGATGCTGGTCTGGAAGCTGAGCTGGACCCGCTTGGCCACCCAGCGCCCAAAATCCTCCTCGCCCAACAGCTCCGCGAGGTCCTCGTGGCGGCCTGCGGCGTGCAGGTACGCCATGAACACGGCCAGCACCGGGTTCTGATGGCAGGCCTCGAGGTGTTGCCGGGTGACCTGGATGCCGGTATGGGCCAGGATGTGCCGGACCGTGGCCTGGCGGTAGTCTTCGAGCCACTGCCGGGCCGCATCGCCCGGGGGGGGCGAGAGATCGACGCCCTTGTGCCGGCCCAGCGGCTCGACCACCGGGTAGTAGCCCGTCCGGCAGCTTGCCACGTAGCGGATCCGCAGCGAAAAGGCGTCGTTCAAGAGATTGACGTCTTCGACCAGCTCGGCGAAGTCGCCCTGCGTTTCGACGTAGTCGATGACCAGCAGGGCGGGCGTTTTCGGGTCGAGCCCCTCGGCGAGCCGGTCCAACGCGCCCGGGCGCAGGCGCCCGTCGACCCGCAGGACCGTCCAGCCCTGGTCCAGGGCCATCCGGCCGAGTTCCAGGCTGAGCCGGGTCTTGCCAACCCCGCCCGCGCCGTGGATGACCATGCCCGAGGTGTCGGCCGGCTCGAGGGCGGCGAGCAGATCGGCCTCGGCAAGAATGCGCACTCCCTGGGGCGGGCCGTGCGAGGCCAGGTGGCCCGACAGGCTGTAGTAGGGGAGCTTGCTGCCGTCGAGGTAGGAGCGGAACGTGCCGACCGGCGGGCTTTCATCCAGGGGAACCAGGCCGCCGGGCCGGGCGACGGGGAACCAGCGGAAGACCAGGTGCGGACGCCGCCGGAGCACCGCGACAAGGTCGGCCCAGTCCGTGATCTCGACCCCCACCGCGGCCAGGTGGGCAAGATGGGCGTGCCTGGCAGCCAGGACGCGAAAGGACCCGCGGATCGTGTCGCGGAGGTCATCCCGGTTGGCCAGGTTGGCAATTTCGGCGCTGGTCACCAGCACGTAGCGGGCGATCGGCGGATCGGTCCGGTACCAGGGCTCGTACTGGGCCTGCCCGGGCGTGGGCCCGGCGGGGTTGGCCAGGTGCCTTTCCAGCAGTCTGGCGACTTCTTGCCAGGCATGCTCCACCCGCCTGTAAGAGTCTTCCCCAACGAGCTTGCACTCGAAGACGGTGCGAGCCCGCCCGGAGTCGACGTGGTCGATCCCCCCGTCCTTGCCGGCGGTTGGGAAGGTGTGCAAACCGGGGTATTCCACCCGGAGCACGTCGCCGGAGAATCGCTGGAAGGCGTCGCCCAACTCCCCGGGGACCAATCGCCGGTTGAGGTTGTCTCGCTCGAAGCGGGGGATGTCCATGCGAAGGCCGATCCGTTACAGACAAACGGGGTGGGGTTATGGCCCACCTCGGCTGTAACGAATCAGTCTACCGGTTGTGCGGCAACGGCACCAGCGGGTGCGTGTGGGCGTGGGCTGCTTCATCGGAACGCCACGGCAGCGCGTTCCCTACAGGCTATCCACTATCCACCATCCACTCTTCACCCCGTCACCCCGTCACCCCGTCACAACTCCCACCCCCTCACACCTCCCACCCCTTCCGATACTCCGTGCGCACGAAGCGGTTGGCCTCGGGGAGGTTGGTGATCTTGAGGTTGGCGGGGTCCCACAGGATGCGGGCGTCGACCCGCTTGGCAATGTTGCCCAGGAGGCAGGTCTCGGTCAGCGGGCCGGAATAGGCGAAGTCGGCGCCGGCCGGCTCGCCGGTCTTGCACGCCCGGACCCAGTCCATCTCGTGCGAGGTGCGCACGCGGGGGATCGAAGGGGCCGGGAGCTTGGCCTCCTTCATCTTGGCCTCGGGGATGATGCGCGGGCTGTTGCCGTACACGCCGCACATGATGGTGCCCTTGGTGCCCTTGAACAACGCGCCCCCTTCGCCGGGCCACTGGCGGCCGTCTTCCAGGTCGTCGGGCCGCGGCGGGCGCGTGCCCTCGTACCAGTTCAGACGCAAGGGCGGGAAGCCTTCCCGGGCCGGGAACTGGAAGGTGACGATCGCCGAGAGCGGGTGGACCTCGACCGTGTTGCCGCAGCTCGTGGCGTCGACGCTCGTGGGGGCCGCAAGCTTCATGGCCCAGAACACCGGGTCGAGCGTGTGGGCGCCCCGGTCGCCCATCATCCCGCAGCCGAAATCCCAGAAGCACCGCCACGTGCCCGGGTGGTAGGCCTCGTGGAAGGGACGCATGGGGGCGGGGCCGATCCAGAGGTCCCAATTCAGACCGGCGGGCAGGGGCTGAGTCTCCTTGGGGCGCTCACCCCATTTGGAGCTCCAGCCGACGTGGCCCCAGGGGTAGTAGGTCAGGTCGCACCAGGCGTCCACTTCGCGGACCTCGCCGATCACGCCGCCCCAGATCCACTCGCAGATCAGGCGGATGCCGTCCATCGAGTGCCCCTGGATGCCCATCTGCGTGGCGACCTTGCACTCCTTGGCCGCCTGGGCGAGCCTCCGCGATTCGTAGACGTCGTGGGTCAGCGGCTTCTGGCAGTAGACGTGCTTGCCGGCCCGCATCGCCGCCATGGAGATCACGGCGTGGGTGTGGTCGGGCGTGGCCACCACCACGCCGTCAATGTCCTTTTGCTTGTCGAGCATCTGGCGGTAGTCGACGTAGAGCTTGGCCTTGGGGTAGCGCTTGATCGTGTGGGCGGCGTGGTTCAAATCGACGTCGCACAGGGCGACGATGTTCTCCGCTTCCAGGGCGGCGAGGTTTCCCCCGCCCATGCCGCCGACGCCCACCCCGGCGACGTTCATCTTCTCGTTGGGCGGGATGCTCCGCGGCCCCCCCAAGACGTGCCGCGGCAGGAGCGCCACGCTGGCGGCAGCGGCCGCCGCAGCAGACTGCTTGACGAACTGGCGACGAGTGACGGACGCGGTCATGAGATTCTCCTTGGTCACCATGGAGGCCTTGTTTGATGCCGCTTGCGCTGCGAAGCCGGAGCCTCGGAACGAGCCGTGTGCTACGCACTATCCACCATCCACTATCCACTCCCCTCCCCTCACAACTCCCACCCCTTGCGGTACTGGCGGTTGACCAGGGTGTTGACCTCGGGCACGTTGGTGCACTTCATGGCGGTGGCGTCCCACTCAACCCGCTAGGGTCGTGGAATGCCAAGCTGGTCGCAAATCGTCCGCGCCGTCGTGTCCTTGATTTCGCGGTGCCGGGGGACTGCGGTGCACCTGCCATTGGTCGGGTTGCGGTAAATCGAATGGTTGGCGCCTTCGCGGTCAAGACTGCAACCGTGCTGCTCCAGGTGCCGAACCAGATCGAGGCGTTTCATGAGGCGGGCACTTCCACCGAGATCGTTTCCCACATGGCATTCCCAGGCGCATCCTTCGCAGCATTCTCGCGATACGCCTGCAAGAGCAGCTCGACCGCTTCCTTGATATTGGCGCGGGCCTCGTCGAGATCGCGGCCTTGGGTCACTGCGCCCGGCAACTCCGGCACCGTGGCCATAATCCATCCGTCCTCGATCGTCGTGAATACGACGTGGTAATCATGCCTCATCAGGGAGACCTCCGGAAGCCTTGTTTGATGCCGTTTGCGCTGCGAAGCCGGAGCTTCGGAACGAGCCTCCAAACGAGCCGTCTGCTACGCACTATCCACTATCCACTATCCACTATCCACCATCCACTCCCCTCCCCTCACAACTCCCACCCCTTCCGGTACTGCCGATTGACCAGGGTGTTGACCTCGGGGACGTTGGTGCACTTCATGGCCGTCGCGTCCCACTCGATCGGCTTCCCCGCCCCGGCCCGCTCGGCCAGGCAGCCGAGGAAGATGAACTCGGTGAGCCTGGCGGCGTACTCGAAATCGGAGGCGGCCGGCGTGCCGTCGCGCATGGCGCGGAAGAAGTCGGCCTGGTGGGAGGGGGCCTTGAGACGTGGGATCTTGCGGGCCGGGCGGGGGAACTGGCGGTGCTTTTCCTCGGGGAGGATCCGCGGGCTCTCGCAATAGTTGCTGGCGACCATGACCCCCTTATCGCCCACGAACACCACGCCGCCGTCGCCGAGCTGGCGGTTGTACTTCTTCTCGAGCTCCAGGACGATGGGCGGGCGGATCTGCCATTTCTCCATCTCGTCGCCGAATTCCTTCTTGGGATTGGCGGTCTTGGCGCCCCGGTAGCCGTCGTGCCAGTGGATTTTGAGCGGCGGCTTGTCGCCGCGCGCCGGGTAGCTCCAGCGCACGACGCTGGCGATCGGGAACCGCTCCTCGCTCCCCCCGACCTGCTCGAGCACCTCGACGCTCGCCGGCTGGCCGAGGTCCAACGCCCAGAACACGCCGTCCAGGTTGTGGGCGCCCCAGTCGCCCAGCGAGCCGTCGCCGAACTCCCACCAGCTCCGCCAGAGGGCCGGGTGGAGGTCGTCGTGATAGTCGCGGTACTGGGCCGGGCCGATCCACTCGTCCCAGTGGAGGGCCTTGGGCACGGGCTTGGTGGGCAATCGCCCGCCCGTGCCCCCGCGCCCCGTTGGCGCCCAACTGTAGGTCTCCAGCACGTTGCCCACGGCCCCTGCCCAGATGTACTCGCACAGCACGCGGATATGCTCCTTGCTGTGCCCCTGGTTGCCCATCTGGGTGATGACCTTGTACTTCTTGGCGGCGGCGGCCAGGGCCCGGCACTCGCCGATCGAATGGGCCAGGGGCTTCTCCACGTACACCGCCTTGCCGAGCTTCATGGCGATCATCGCCGCCGTGGCGTGGTGGTGGTCCGGAATGCAGACGAACACCGCGTCGATTTGCTTGTGCAGCTTGTCGAGCATCTTCCGGTAGTCGAAGAACCGCTCGATGGCATCGAAATTCAGGTCCGGGTAATTCTTGGCGAGCTCTTTTTGGGTCTTGCCGAACTGCCGGTCGTCGACGTCGGCGAAGGCGACCATCCGCTCCTCCAGCCCGGCGATCTGGTTAACGCTGATCAGTCCCTGGTTGGCGGCGCCGATCACCGCCACGCCCAGCTTCGAGTTCGGCGAGGGACCGGCCAGCAGGGCGGGGGCTGGGAACAAGCGGGTCCCGGCCGCCGCCGCCGCGGCGGCCCCAGAGTACTTCAACAGCGTGCGTCGGTTGCAGCGTGGGTTCATGGCAGGCCTCGTGGGGACGACTTGGGGGAAGCTTGGCAGGTTGGTAGGCGGTAGGTTATGCTTCAGCATAACCGATACCAGGGAGGCGAGACAAGCATGTTGAGGCGGGAATCGCTGAGAGTCGTCCTCTTCTTGCTGGTGGTTTCTCAGGTTGGCTGGGCCTGGGGGTGCTACGCCGTGATCGTGGGCCGAAAGGCCTCGGCCGACGGCTCGGTGCTGGTCGGGCACCTCGAGCAGAACGGCGGGCGGAGGATCTTGAACTTCCGCCTCGTCCCCCGGCAGCAGTTTCCCGAAGGGGCCGTCGTGCGGCTGCGGCGCGGCGGGGAGGTGCCCCAGGTCGCCCAGACCTGGGCCATGCTCTGGAGCCAGACCCCGGGCATGGAGTTCAGCGACGCCTACATGAACGAGTGGGGCGTGGCCGTGGTCAGCGACGGCTGCCCGACCCGCGAGGACGACTACCAGACCCTGGTCCGCCGCGGCGAGATCCGCGACGGCGGGATCGGATGGCTCTTGCGGCGGCTGGTGGCCCAGCGGGCCCGCTCGGCCCGGGAGGGCGTTGAGGTGGCCGCCGGGCTCTTGGAGCGGTTCGGGTACGCCGACTTCGGGCGGACCTACGTCATCGCCGATCCCCGCGAGGCCTGGCTGCTGGCCGTGGTCCGCGGCCGGCACTACGTCGCTTGCCGCGTGGCCGACGACGCCGTGGTGCTCTTGCCGAACGTGCACATTGTCGGCGAGGTGAATCTGGGCGATCGTGCCAACTGGATCGCCTCGCCGCGGCTGATCGACTATGCCGCGGGCCGGGGATGGTTCGACCCGCAGGCGGGCAAGCCGTTTCACTTTGCCCGGGCGTATGCGGCCGCCGACGCGCAGCCCCCCGACCCGCGCCAGTGGTGGGGCCAGCAGCTCGTCACCGGCCGTCGCGAGGCCCGGCCGCCGGCCGAGCCGCTCCCCTTCTCGGTCAGGCCCGAGCGGAAGATGACGGTGGCCGGCGTGATGGCCGTGCTGCGCAGCACCGACGGGGTCGAGTCGCTGAGCACGCCGAGGACGCAGGAGGGGGCCGTGTTCCAGCTCCGCGCCGAGCTGCCGCCCGCGATCGGCTGCGTGTACTGGCGGGCCGTGGCCGAGCCGGCAACCAGTGTTTTCACCCCGTGGTACGCCGGGATCACCCAGACCCCCACGTCGTACTGCCGGCCGGTGGACGTCCGGGTGCAACTGGGCCCGGAGTACCAGTTCCGCCCGCCGCCGGGCACGTTCGACCTTGATCCGCAGCTTGCCTGGTGGACCTTCAAAAGCCTCCAGGACGCGGTCCACGAGGACTACCCCGGGCGGATCAAGCGGGTGCAGGCGGTCTGGGCCCGGATGGAAACGCGGCTGTTTGCCGATCAGAAGGCGATGGAGGCGAAGGCCCTGTCGCTGTGGAAGACCGACGCGGACGCTGCCCGCGCCCTCATGACCCGGCACTGTGCGGACCGGGCCGCCGACGCCTGCCGGCAGGCCGAGAACCTGGCGGCCAAGCCCTTGGATCGTTGAGGTCCCGGCCAACGTCGAAAGCAACATTCCGCGGTACACCGACCGCCTCGCCTGGGGGGCACCCTTGCGGCGTGTTGGCAATCGAGGGATAATTCTGTGGCGAAATGGGCATCCGGGCGGCGATCGGGGGACCAGGGTTCTCTGGGAAGGAGGGCGGAAGCCCCATGACCATCTCCATCGACAGCGTCTCGCTGATGAACGCATCGTTCACGTCGGCCCTGACTTGGGACGACGTGATTCTCCTCGACGTCGACAAGGTGTACGTGCAGATCGAGGCGTCGGGCGCGGAGCCGAAGGCCATGCCGAAGCACGTCGAAGTGGTGGTGAAAAGGCGGCCGCCGAACGCTCCAACCCCAAGCGGGGTCGTCGTCGGCTCCTGGAAGATCCCCAAGCACCGCGCGACGGGGCGAAAGACGATCTATCGGGCGACCCTGCCCGGCAGGCACTTCGCGAGCTTCGTCGAGGTCGAGAGCGGCCTGACTCCCGAAATGGCCACGGTCGTTCGTCCCGGAGGGACCAGCGATCGCGAGTTCCGGCAGGCCCTGGGCTGGGCGAATCGGGGACAGGCCGAGCTCCCCTCCGATCCCGCGGCCAGCTCCGGGGAGAAGATGCTCGAGCGGCCCGACGCGAAGAAGCTGATGCAGGCCGGCGGGCTGGAAGTGATCGAGGTGGCCGTCAAGGTGCACCGGAAATGGAAGTGCACCAACGGCAAGGTCGCACGGCTGATTCGCAGCCCGGCCGACGTCCTCTACTACTCGGGGCACGGATCGCACGCCGCGAACGCCCTGTTGGCGGGCAACGGCGCTTGGCTCAAGGCCGGCGATCTGACTCCCCACTGGAAGAGCCCCATGGACCTGGACGTGTTCATCATCGCCGGCTGCTCGGTGCTGGCCATCAATACGGGCCTCGGAGGAACGCCGGGAAAGGAATGGGCGAAGCTCCTCGTCGGCCGGGGTGGGCCGCTCGCCGCGCTCCTGGGCTACGCGGGCAGCGCTCCGGCCGACAGCTCCGGAGGCGACGACATCGCCAAGGAAGTCGGCGGCCTGATCGCCGGCGGATCGCGGGACTTCGTCAAGATGTGGCTCAATGCCAACGGGAAGCGCAGTGCCTGGAACGCCGTCGGCATGGACTCCCAGGGATACTGGTACCTGGAGCCGCACACCATGGATCAGATCGCGAGGACGCTGGGACTCGGCTCGACCGTGGGTTATGACATCAAGGGGCCCAATCCGATTTGAGGTCCTTCTCCCCGGCGACTCCGCTTACGGGTCGGGCCGGCGCGGACTCTGGCCGGGCTGGCCCTCGGGCCCTCGCCGCGAGAATCCCTAGCCCGCATTTCTCACCGCCGTAGGACGGATTGTCAATCCGTCCTTATACGGGACGGGTTGCCAACCCGTCCGACGGGCAGACCCTGCGGCCCGCTGCCCCGGCCGGTGAGAAATGCGGGCTGAGGGGGTCAGACCGTCTCGGGATCGGGGTGTTCCCACGGCTGCCGGTACGGCCGGCGCAGGCGGCGGTTGGCTTCCTCGTCGCCGGCCACCCGGCCCTTCTCGGCGTCCCAGGTGAGGGTCCGGCCCAGGTCCATCGCCAGGTTGGCCAGGATGCAGCTCGTGGTGGAGACGTGGCCCTCTTCGACGTCGGCCACGGGCCGGCCCCGGCGGGCGATCGCCGCCAGAAAGTCGAGCATGTGACGGCGGATCGCCGGGGCGCAGTGCCGCTCCAGGCGCGGCTCGGTCTTGTCCTCGGGGTACTGCTCCAGCTCGTAGGTGACGTCCTTGTGGACCTTCTCCCCCCGGCCCGAAGGCTCGAAATCGTAGCTCATCACGCTTGCCTTCAGCGTGCCCTTGTCGCCGTAGAAGGTGGCGCCCCAGGGGTACTTGGGGTCAGGGGTTTGGCCCCAGGTGCGATGCTGCCAGACCACCGCGAGGTCGCCGAAGTCGAAGGTGGCCGTCTGGGTGTCGGAGATGTTGGCCTTGCCGGCCTTGTCGACCAGGATCCCGCCGGTCGACCCGATCCGCTTCGGCCAGCCCAGCCCGAGCATCCACCGGACCATGTCGAACATGTGGATGCACATGTCGCCGACGATGCCGTTGCTGTACTCCATGAACGACCGCCAGCGGCCGGGATGGGCCAGGGAGTTGTACGGGCGCATGGGGGCCGGGCCGGTCCACATTTCGTAGTCGAGGTGCTCGGGCGGGTCGGTGTCGGGGGGATTCTCCCGGGCACGCATGTGATAGTAGCAGTAGATCTCCACCAGGGCGATCTTGCCCAGCTTTCCGGGCCTGAGGATCGTGTCGCGGGCCTCGACCAGGTGCGGGGTGCTCCGCCGCTGCACCCCCACCTGCACGACCCGCTTGTACTTCCGCGCCGCCGCGACCATCGCCTGGCCCTCGACCACGTCCACGCTGATCGGCTTCTGCACGTAGACGTCCGCGCCGGCCTTCACCGCAGCGATCATGGGCAGGGCGTGCCAGTGGTCGGGCGTGGCAATGAGCACGACGTCGAGGTCCTTCTCGGCGAGCATCTTGCGGTAGTCGCCGTAGGCTCGGGGCTTCTTCCCGGACGCTTGCCGGGAGGCGACCGTCTCGACGGCCTCCGCCAACAGCCGCTTGTCGACGTCGCACAGCGAGACGACCTCGACGGGTGCGACCTGGATCAGGCGCAGCAGGTCGCACTTGCCGTACCAGCCGCAGCCGATCAGCCCCACCCGCTTCGGCTTCTCGGCCGCCGCGGCGACTCTACTCCCCACGGCCGCCAGGCCCAGCCCGGCCGCACCGGCCTGCAAAAACTCTCGACGATCCATGGCACGTCTCCTCAGGTGAGTTCAGTGGTCCCCTCTCACAAGGCCAGCTTCGCCGCCACCTTGTCGAGGAAGGCGAGGCTTTGGGCGATCTCGGGCCGGGTTTCGTAGCCGCCCTTCTCGTACTCGATGCCGAAGACGGCCTTGGCCTTCTGGCGATGCACCTCGCGCAGGACGCCCTCGATGTTTCCCTTGCCCTTGCCCCAGGGCACTTCCTCGGCGTTGACCTTGCCGAACTCGGCGACGTCCTTGAGGTGGAAGTTCACCAGCCGGCCCTCCAGGAGCTTGCAGCAGGCCACGGGATCGAGCCCGGAGCGGCACCAGTGGCCCGTGTCGGCGCAGGAGCCGATCCGCTTCGAGCGACCCTTGGCCGCCTTGACGATCGTCTCGGGGTTCCAGTAGATGCTCGACGGCTTGGGGTGATTATGAATCGCCAGGCTGATCTGGTACTCGTCGCAGAGCTTCTCGATGAGGTCGAAGGCGTCCAGGGGCGGCTCGGCGACGAAGGCCTCCAGGCCGAGCTCCTTGCCCCAGTCGAACTTCTTCCGGCAGGCGTCCTCCTTGTTGGGCATCTCGGCCATGTAGCAGCTCACGATCTTCACGCCGGAGTCGGCGGCCCGCTTCTTCATGGCCTGGACGGCCTCGGCGGGCATGGACTCGTTGGTCTGGACGTTCTTGCGTCTCGGGCTGAGCGGCTGCCAGGTAAAGGCCTCGACGCACTTCAGCCCCAACGACGCGATCCGCTCGACCGCCTCGGAGAAGGTGTACTGATTGAAGGTGTACGCGGTGCTGGACACGCGCCAGCCGAGCTTCTCGGCGTGGGGTGCCCCCTTGGCGAACTCCGCGGCCGGAAGCGCGGGCAGGTCCACCGCGCCGGCTGCCAGGCCGGCGCCGAGCGCGCCGGCCGCCTGAAGAAAACGACGTCGACGGAGGATCGAGCCCATGGTCCGACTCCCTCAAGGTGCCTGGAGAGTGCCTGAAACGTCAATCTGGCCCATTCTAGTCCCCGGCCCGCCGGCCGACAACCCGACCGGCGAGTAGGCCGTAGGGTGGGACGAAGTCCCACCAATTCCTTGGCGCGGCAACGCGGATTCCGGTGGGACTTCGTCCCACCCTACGCGCGGCAACGCGGATTCCGGTGGGACTCCGTCCCACCCTACGCGCGCCGCGCTGCCGAGGCGGTAGAGGTGGGTGCGGGTGCGGAGGAAGAGCGACTGGCCGGAGACGGCCGGGGTGGCCATCTGCTCGCCGTCGAGCTGGCTCGTGGCCAGCACGCGGTACTGGCGGCCTGGGGCCACCACGGTCGTCTTCGCCGTGCGGCTGAAGAAGTAGAGCCGGCCGTCGGCCGCGATCGGCGAGGCGGAGTAGTTGCCGCCCATGCGCGTCTTCCACGCGACCTGGCCGGTCTTGGCCTCGATCCCCGAGGCGATGCCGTCGTCGTTGACCATGTAGAGCAGATCGCCGACCAAGAGGAGCGATGGCTGGGCCGCCACCAACTGCCGCACCTTCCAGGCGACGTGCGTGCCGGTCACGTCCCCGTCGCCGCCGGGCCGGATCGCCCAGAGCTCCGGCCGCTCGTAATCGATGACCACGAAGACCAGCCCGTGGCCGGCCAGCGGCCGCGGCGTCACCGACCAGCCGAAGTAGCGGACCTTCCACAGCTCGCGCCCGGTGCGCGGGTCGTAACCCATCACGGCCTTCGCCCCGGGGCTGATCTGCTCCAGCCGGCCGCCGGCCTCGACGACGATCGGCGTGCAGAACGCCTTGCGCAGATTGGGGGGAAACGGGCTATAGTCGATCGAGCGGGGCGTCTTCCACGCGGTCTTGCCCGTCCGCTTGTTCAGCGCCACCACGTACTGCACGTCGCGGCCGTCGACGTGGAAGATCAAGAGGTCCTCGAAGAGCATCGGCGAGGCCCCGGGCCCCTCGTGATGGTCGCAGCTCAGGTCCCGCCGGCTCCAGAGCACCTGGCCCGAGCGGGTGTCCAAACACGCCGTGCCGTAGGTGCCGTAGTGGACGTACAGCCGCCCCTGCTCGATGACCGGGGTCGGCGAGGCGTAGCTGTTGACCGCCCCGACGTGCTCGGGCTTCTCGGTGTCGAAGACCTTGACGTCGTGGACGACGCGGCCGCTTTCGCGATCGACGCAGACGGCGTACATCCGGTGGCCGTCCTCCGTGGCCGTGGTCACCCAGACCTGATCGCCCCAGATGACCGGCGACGACCAGCCGCGGCCGTGGATCGGCGTCTTCCACCGGACGTTCTCGGTCTCGCTCCAGGTCAGGGGCAGGCCCGTGGCGTCCGAATGGCCGTCGCCGGCCGGTCCGCGGAACTGCGGCCAGTTCTCACCGGCCCTGGCCAGCCCCATCGAAAACCCCAGCAACAGGATTCCAAGCACGCTGCGCATCGATTGCTCCTTGAGGCCCGCAGGGCGCCGTAGGGTGGGACGAAGTCCCACCATCGTTGCGGCCTGACTGCGCGGATTCCGGTGGGACTTCGTCCCACCCTACGTCTGTCGGAGCCCCCTTCGCCCGAAGGAAACGCATGTTAGCACCTCTGGCGAGTACCCGCAATTCGCCAGTGCGTGCCTCCCATCCCACCTGCTGGCTCCATTTGGGGGGAGGTGGTAGAATGAACGGTTTGGCCGACTCCTACACCACGTCGTCTATTCGGGTTTCCTCCCTTGTCCACGTCGCGTCTCCGAGAAGCGGACATTGCCCGGGCCATGCCGGCCGATCGGCATCGGCTGCGCAGGCAACTGCGCGCTATCCGGGAGGCGATCGCCCAGGGCCGGCCGAGCGACGAGCGCCTGGCCCGCTGGAAGGAGGACCTGCGCCGCTCGATCGGCTTGCGCGAGGCCCGCCGGGCGGGCGTGCCGGCGGTCCGCTTCGACGACGAGCTCCCCGTCGCCCGGAAGCGGCACGACATCGCCGCCGCCATCCGCGAGCATCCGGTGGTGGTGGTCTGCGGCGAGACCGGCTCGGGCAAGTCGACGCAACTGCCCAAGATCTGCCTGGAGTTGGGCCGGGGGATCGACCGGGTGATCGGCCACACCCAGCCCCGCCGGATCGCCGCCCGCAGTGTCGCCGCACGCATCGCCGAGGAGCTGGGAAGCCCGCTGGGCCACGCCGTGGGCTACAAGATCCGCTTCACCGACGAAACCGGCCCGCGCACCTACGTTAAGCTCATGACCGACGGCATCCTCCTGGCCGAGTCCCAGGGCGATCCCTTCCTGGACCAGTACGACACGATCATCCTGGACGAGGCCCACGAGCGGTCGCTGAACGTCGATTTCCTGATCGGCTACCTGAAGGGGCTCCTGCCGCGGCGGCGGGACCTGAAGCTGGTGATTACCTCGGCGACCATCGACGCGGCCCGGTTCGCCGGGCACTTTGCCACGCCGGCCGGCCCGGCACCGGTCATCGAGGTGACCGGCCGCTCCTATCCGGTGGAGGTCCGCTGGCGGCCTCTCGCTGCGGACGAGGAAGGGCACGAGCCGGAGCTGGAGCAGGCCATCGCCGACGTGGTCGACGAGCTGGCCCGCATCGACCGCGGCAACGTCCTGGTCTTCATGCCCACGGAGCGCGACATCCACGAGCTGGCCAAGGTGCTTCGCGGGCGCACGATCCCCGGCGACGCTCCCGGCCGCCAGACCGAGATCCTGCCGCTTTACGCCCGGCTGTCGATCGACCAGCAGCAGCGGGTGTTTCACCCCGGGGCGCACCGCCGGATCGTCATCGCCACGAACGTGGCCGAGTCGTCGCTCACGGTGCCGGGGATCCGCTACGTGATCGACCCGGGCACGGCGCGGATCAGCCGCTATTCCGCCCGGACCAAGACCCAGCGCCTGCCGATCGAGCCGGTCTCCCAGGCCTCGGCCGATCAGCGCAAGGGCCGGTGCGGCCGGATCGCGCCGGGGATCTGCGTGCGGCTCTACTCCGAGGAGGACTACCTCGCCCGGGACCGCTACACCGCCCCGGAGATCCAAAGGACCAACCTGGCCTCGGTGATCCTGCAGACCAAGGCCCTGCGCCTGGGTCCGATCGAGGAGTTTCCCTTCCTCGACCCGCCGCGGTCCGACGCGGTGCGCGACGGCTACCGAACGCTCCTCGAGCTGGGGGCGCTCGACGAGGAGCACGAGCTGACCGAGGTGGGCCGGCAGTTGGCCCGGCTGCCGGTCGACCCGCGCATCGGGCGCATGATCCTCGCCGCGGCCGACGAGGGCTGTCTGACCGAGGTGCTCGTCATCGCCGCGGCCCTGGAAGCGCAGGACCCGCGGGATCGGCCGCTGGAGAAGCAGGAGGCGGCCGACGCCTGCCACGCCCGATTCGCCGACCCCGACTCCGATTTCCTCGTCTACCTCAAGCTCTGGGACTTCTACCATCGGCTCAAGGCGGAGCTTTCGCGCGGCCAGCTCCGCAAGGCGTGCCGGGAGCACTTCCTCTCGTACAACCGCATGCGGGAATGGGCCGACGTCCACCTCCAGCTCCGCGAGCTGGTCCAGGAGGCGGGGATGAAGCCCCGGCCCCGCACCGACGAGTACAACCGCATCCACCGGGCGATCCTCGCGGGGCTGCTCTCCAACGTGGCGGTGCAGGAGGAGAAGCACCAGTACACGGTGGCCGGCGGCGGCAAGGCCCTGCTCTGGCCCGGCTCGGGCATTTTTGCCAAGAAGCCCCGCTGGATCGTGGCCGCCGAGCTGGTCGAGACGGCCCGCCGCTACCTGCGCACGTGTGCCCGGATCAACACCCATTGGGTCGAATCGGTCGCGGCCCACGTGGTCCGGCGCGACTACAGCGACGCTTACTGGGACCCCAAGGCCGCCACGCCGATGGTGCTGGAAACGGTCTCGCTGTTCGGGCTGACGCTGGTTGCCGGCCGGCACGTCCGCTACGGGCCGATCGACCCCGAGGCCGCACGCGAGCTCCTGGTCCAGCACGGCCTGGTCGAGGGCAAGATGGCCCTGCGCGGCGACGACTTCCTCAGCCACAACCAAAAAATCCTTGCCGAGACCGAGCGCCTGGCGGCCAAGCTCCGCCGCAACGACCTGATGCTCGGCCAGTGGGCACGGTTCGAGTTCTACGATCGCCGCGTGCCGGCCGGCGTCTACGAGGGCTCGGGCCTGTGGCGATGGCTCAGCAAGGTCCGGCGGAGCGATCCCGAGGCCCTGTACATGTCCCGGGCCGATCTGTTGCGCGAAGACGCCCGCGAGCTGTCCGACGAAGGATTCCCCGACGTCCTGGAGATCGACGGCGCCGCGTTCCCGCTGGAGTACCGCTTCGAGCCGGGCAGCGACGAGGACGGCGTGACCCTGGCCGTGCCGCTCGATGCGCTCGGCCGGGTCGATCCCCGTCGCCTGGAGTGGCTGGTGCCGGGCCTGTTGGAGGCGAAGGTCATCGCGCTCGTCCGCTCGTTGCCGAAGCCGATCCGCCGCGGCCTAGTCCCCGCCCCACAGACCGCCAAGAACGTCCTCGGCCAAATCCGCTTCGGCGAAGGCGATTTCCTGGCGATGCTGGCCGGCCTCTTGGGCCGGATCGGGGGCCAGCACGTCCCGCGCGACGCCTTCCAGCTCGACAAGCTCCCCGCCGAGCTGCGGATGAACGTGCGCGTGCGCGGCGAGGACGGCCAGACGCTCGCCCAGGGCCGCGACCTGGCAGCGCTGCGCCGGCAGCTCAACGTCCAGGCCGCGGCCGCGTTCTCGGCCCTGGACGAGCCCCGCTGGCACCGCGACGGGATCACCGCCTGGGACTTCGACGACCTGCCCGCCGAGATCGAGCTGGTGCGGGGGGGCCTGAAGCTCCGGGCCTACCCGATGCTCGTCGACCGGCAGGACTCGGTCGCGCTCCGGCTGGCGGAATCGCCGGAGCGTGCGGCCCGCGAAAGCCGCCACGGCCTGCGCCGGCTCGTCATGCTGGGCGCCCGGCGCGAGATTGCCACCCAGGTCGATTGGCTCCCGGGGCTGGACCGGATGCTGCTCTCGGCGGGGTCGGTTCGCGATTTCGACCTGCGCCGGCAGCTTGCCGATCTGGTGGCCGATCGGGCCTTTTTCGACACCGACCGGCCCATCCCGCGGACCAAGCCCGGCTTCGACGAGCTCGTCGAAGCCGGGCGCGAGCGGATCGGCGTCGCGGTCCAGGAGGTGCTGGAGCGGATGGGCCCGATGTGGGAGGCGTATCACCAGGCCCGGCTTGCCACGGAGCAGGTCGCCCACACCAAGTGGCAGTACGCGGCCGACGACGTGCGCCGGCAGCTCGACTGGCTTACCGGGCCTGACTTCCTCACCGCCACCCCGTGGACGTGGCTGGTCCACTACCCCCGCTTCTTCCGGGCGATCCCGATCCGGCTGGACGCGCTGCGCAGCGGCGGGCTGGCGCGGGATCGCCGGGCCACCGAGGAGATCGACCGGCGATGGCAGGGCTATCTCGACGCGGCCCGGCGCCACGACGAGCAGGGCCTCGACGACCCCGAGCTGGCCCTGTACCGCTGGATGCTGGAGGAGTACCGCGTGTCGCTGTTCGCCCAGCGTCTCGGCACGTCGATCCCGGCCTCCGCCAAACGACTGGATCGGCAGTGGAGCAAGGTTCGCTCCACCGCATGACCAACGGGAAGTAGCATGAAGGGTGCGTGCTTGCACGCCCGGTCGCCGGCAGCCTTGGCCCTATTGCCCCCCCATGGGCTCCGGATACACGACCAGCTCGACCCGGGCGTTGCGCTGCCGGCCGGCCGGCGAGGCGTTGGAGAAGACGGGGTGATTGGCGCCGTGAGCGACCAGGAAGAGCTGGCCGGGTTGCACCCGGCCCTGGGTGACCAGGGCGTCGTACACCGCCGCGGCCCGGCCCATCGCAAGCTGATGATCGGAGCGGGCCGGGACGTTGGTCGTCGGGTCCAGCTCGGTATGCCCTTCGATGCCCACGATCTGGCGCGGATACGTGCGCAGCACCTCGCCGGCCGCGGACAGCAGGAGCTGGCTCCCGGCGGCCGAGAGGCGGCTCCCGCCAGGGTCGAACAGCCGATGGGCCGGCAGCTCGATACGAATCACGTCCCCGTCGCGACGGACGAACACGTCCTGCAGGTTCAGCGCCGGCAAGGTCGAGAGCAGGCTGTTGTTGGGCACGATCGGCGCGCTGCCCTGACGCTGAAGCGAAGCCGTCAGGGTCTGGACCTTCTGCTCGGTGCTCTTCTTGTCTTCCGCGAGCCGGGCCAATTGCGCGTTGGTGCTGCCGAGCTGGTCGCGGAGCACGGCCAACTGGTCTTCCAGGACCTTCGACCGCTGCCGCTCCTGGGTCAGCCGGGTGATCAGGTCCTGGTTGTCCTTGTCCAGGGCGCTGGCCCGGGTCTGAAGCTCGTCCTTCTGCCGACCCAACGCCACTTGCTGCTGCTGGAACTTGTCGAGCTGGCCCTTGAGCACCAGGGAATTCTCGGCGCAGCCGGCCACCGCAGGGAGGATCAAGACCACGAGCCATCGCGCGCCAAGGGACTTTCCCACGGCACCACTCCCCAGGATAGACTCAAATCCCCAGGACAGACTCCAACGACGAGAGCGACCGCGCCAAGCGGGGCGGATGGTAGCAGGGTTCCCGGGGGGTGGCAAGGCCAGTTCAGACCGTGACCAGCTCCGGCTCCTCCCGGGTTTCGTCGTGCCCAATCCATTCGGGCGGGGCTGGATAGCTCCCGTAGAACCGCCGGATAAAGAACCGATGCCACCTTGACGGGCAGTGCGGCTCCCAGCCCGAGCGGGCCATGATCGCGCTGGAGAGCCGCCAGTTCGCCACGTCGCACAGCAGGGCATCCACGCCCTTGATTCGCGCGATTTCGTCGAGGGCCTCCAGGGCCCGGCGTACCGTGGCCAGGCGAGTGCCGCGTGACGTGACTAAGTACTTGACAGCAATGAAGTTAGAGAAACGTCGCGGCTGGTTGTAGTAGATCAGGCATTCGTCGCCGTTGAAGTAGCCGTGGCGCGCCCGGCCGAGGAGGAGGATTTCCGGAGCCAAGACCACCTTGGGGAACGGCCGAAGCCGAACGCGATAGAAAGCCCCGTCGCGGGCCTCAATCACCCCGTACCGGCGGCTTCGGAGCACTTCCACCCCAAGACGCAGATCGCTAACGGTTTGGAAGAGCGGGCGCACGTCGATCTCCCCCGGGCGAGTCGTTGACCTACCCGAGGGAAACATAGCTTCCTTCCTCGACCGCGAGGACGCGAAGATTCTCAGGGGCCTTACACAACGGTCCTTCCTTCGGAGGGAACAGGGGATGGACATCTCGCCCCCCCTCCCGGGGGGAGTGGGGCAGGCGGACAGCCCTGCACAACGAGGTCTAGCGTCCAGACGAGGTCCCAGGGGGAGGCCGATCGTCGGGATCGATGCCGTGGGCAATCTTGGCCATCCGCTCCCGGTGCCTGGCTGCGACCTGAACCACCTTGATTATCATTCCGCAGATGACCGCGATCGCGCCGACCGAACAGCCGGCCAGGATGGCCACAACCGGCAGATGCCTGGGGTCTGCCAGGAAGGCGCCGAATTCAGAGATCGCCATGGGGATGCCTCCTACGGGGTGGGTTTGAATAGGTATTCGGCTTTTGGGGGGCGACATTGGCAATCCCTTGCTATGACAAGACGGGGACAGGCACCTCGCGGTCGCCGTTCTTGCCGCTGTCGGGCGAACTGGCTCGGAGCCAGTCCCCGTTTGGGGTAAGAGACGCGGGTTAAGTCCTGTCGGGGAAAAGGAATAGGCGAATCGAGCGGACGATCCACAAGAGCGGGACCATGGCCAGAAACATGGTCGCCAGAAACATGGGAAGCAGGAGGCCCAACTGGTCGAGGACGTTTTCGAGGTAGTCCCAGAAAACGGGGAACCTGAGGATCGTCACGGCCGCGGCCAGGCACAAGAAGGGGCCGTACGGGATCACGCTTTCGCGGCGGAGCAGGAGCGGCGCCAGCCCGCCGATTGCGCCGAAGATCGCCCCCAGGAAGAAGACGACGAGGCAGCCCTGCCAGCCGATGACCGTGCCGATCATGGCGACAAGCGTGACGTCGCCAAAGCCCATGGCCTCACGGCCCAGGGTGCCGCGGGCGATGATCCGGACGAGCCAGATCAGGCCGCCGCCTCCGGCCATTCCGGCCAGGGCGCTGAGCAGCCCGAGCCAGCAGAGGCCGCCCCGAGCCCAGACGGTCCCGATTGCGATGCTGCCTGCCACGCCCATCAGGAGGATCAGCGGGGTCCAGCGTGCCCGGACCAGCCGGGCAACCATCAGCGTGAAGGCCCGGCGCCAGCCGTGCCGCCCGTACCAGGTGCGGTGCAACAGCGCCACGCACCACAGCCACCAGCATCCCCAGGCAATCGCCAGGCCCCAGCCGCTGCGAAAGCCGACAAGCCACGCGGGCGGGGGATGCGGAGAAGTCAGGTGGAGGAACCCGGGTAGGCCGGCGGCCGGGGGCCAATTCACGGGGAGCAGCGAGAACGGATACACGGCAGCGGCCACCAGCCCCAAGAGCGTGCCGGGCACCGTAATCGAGTCCGGGATGGTCTTCTCGTCGAAATCGATCAGCGAGGCCACCAGCATCAGCCAGAACAGGGCC
>Ga0315290_10000094_pt1 | contig 48996 bp, 38 predicted proteins | sample YL17G12_0_MG_FD_203627 | JGI IMG/M metagenome (GOLD analysis project Ga0315290, IMG submission 203627) | Sediment microbial communities from Yellowstone Lake, YNP, Wyoming, USA - YL17G12_0 | ecosystem: Environmental > Aquatic > Freshwater > Lake > Sediment | place: USA: Wyoming | collected... | reverse complement strand
CTGGAGCCGCTGGCAAGCTCCCAACCCGGCGCGTTCGCAGCGCATTACGAACTGGGCCTTGCGCTTGGCGCCGCGCGACGCGGCGACGAGGCCGTCGCGGCGTTGCGTCGGACCCTGGATCTCAAGCCTGATTTCGGCGATGCCTGGCGCGCGCTCGCGGATCACCTGGGCGCCCTGGGCGATTCCGAAGGAGCAGATGCGGCCTATGCGCGGCACCTGAAGTTTGCCTCGCGCGATCCACGACTGCTCGAAGCCGGCGCGGCGCTCGTCGAAAACCGGATCGCACAGGCAGAGGTGCTCCTGCGCGCGCACCTGAAACAGCATCCGACTGATGTCGCCGCGATCCGCATGCTGGCCGAAGTCGCCGCGCGACTCGGCCGCTTCGGTGACTCCGAGGTACTGCTCGCGCGCTGCCTGGAACTCGCGCCGAGCTTCACGGCCGCACGGCACAACTACGCGACCGTTCTGAATCGCCAAGGCAAGGGGGCAGAGGCGCTCGCCGAGGTCGAGCGTGTGCTCGTCCAGGAGCCCGCCAATCCCAACTATCGCAATCTGCTGGCAGCGATCCTCGGGCGCATCGGTGAGTACGGCCGGGCAATCGAAACTTACGAAGGCGTGCTCGCCGAGTACCCGAAGCACCCCAGCGCCTGGATGAGCTACGGTCACGCGCTCAAGTCCGCCGGGCGCCGTGAGGACTCGATCGCGGCTTACCGCCGCTCGATCGGGCTGAAGCCGGGCTTCGGCGAGTCCTGGTGGAGTCTTGCGAACCTCAAAACTTTCCATTTCGAGGCGGCGGATGTCGCCATCATGCGGGCCCAACTCGCGCGTACCGATCTGGCCCCGGCGGATGGTTATCACTTTCATTTCGCGCTAGGGAAAGCGCTCGAGGATCAGGGTTCCTGGAAAGAGGCCTTCTCGCACTATGAGGCAGGCAATCGGCTGCGCCGGGCTCAGATTCAGTACAACGCGGACGAGAACGCGAGTCATGTGCTGCGCTCCAAAGCCTTGTTTTCAAAGGCGTTCTTCGCCGAACGTAAGGACTTCGGCGCGGCCGCGTCCGACCCCATTTTCATCGTGGGCCTGCCACGCGCGGGCTCCACCCTGCTCGAGCAGATCCTGTCCAGCCATTCGGCGGTCGAGGGCACCATGGAGCTGCCCGATGTCATCGCGATCGCCCGCGTGCTCGGCGAGCGCAAGAACCGATCGCAGGAATCGAAGTACCCCGACGTCCTGGCGACGCTTGGCGCCGCGGAGTTTTGCGCGCTCGGCGAGCGCTATGTCGAGCAGACTCGTATCCAGCGCAAGACCGATGCGCCGTTCTTCATCGACAAGATGCCGAACAACTTCGCGCACATCGGCCTCATCCACCTGATGCTGCCGCGCGCGAAGATCATCGACGCGCGCCGCCATCCGCTCGGCTGCTGTTTCTCGGCTTTCAAGCAGCATTTCGCGCGCGGGCAGGCATTTACCTACGACCTCACCGAACTTGGCCGTTACTACCGCGACTACGTCGAGCTGATGGCCCACTTCGACGAGGTGTTGCCGGGGCGCGTTCACCGGGTCATCTACGAACGCATGATCGAGGACACGGAAGCCGAGGTGCGCCGCCTGCTCGAATACTGTGGCCTGCCATTTGAAGAGGCCTGCCTGCGCTTCTACGAAAACGAACGGGCAGTGCGGACCGCGAGTTCCGAGCAGGTTCGTCAGCCCATCTATCGGGAAGCCGTCGATCACTGGCGGCATTTCGAGGCCTGGCTGGGACCGCTGAAGGAGGCGCTGGGCCCGGTGCTCGATGCCTACCCGGCCGCACCCGCATTGTGAAGAAACCGCGTCCGGGGGTAGACTCGGACTATCACTGGGGAGGAGTTACCGCAATGCAACGCTCCAAGAAACGCAAAATATCGCTCTCGCAGTCGATTGTTGTAAGGGCGCCACTCGCTTCAGCGGTGATGCTCGTGCTCTCTCCGGCCTACGCTCAGGAGGTCACCGGGCTGGAAGAGATCATTGTCACCGCCCAGAAACGCTCGGAAAGCCTGCAAGACGTGCCATTGAGCATCCAGGCGATCGGCACCAAGCAGCTTGAAGAGCTGCACATCGCGAGCTTCGCGGACTACGCGAAGTTTCTCCCGAGCCTTTCATACCAGAGCGGCGGACAGAGCGGCGGCCCCGGCTTTTCCAGGCCTTACATGCGCGGCGTCGCGAGCGGCGGCGACGGCAACCATTCCGGCTCGCAGCCGAGCGTCGGCACCTACCTCGATGAGCAACCGATCACCACGATCTCCGGCGCGCTGGACGTGCACATCTACGACGTCGCGCGCGTCGAAGTGCTGGCGGGCCCACAGGGCACGCTGTACGGCGCCAGTTCTCAAGCCGGCACAATCCGCATTATCACCAACAAGCCGGACCCGAGCGGCTTCGCGGCCGGATATGACCTGGAGGGCAGCACAGTCACCAAGGGGGAAAGCGGCTACCTCGCCGAAGGCTTCGTGAATCTGCCGATCTCCGATACCGCAGCTATCCGCCTCGTCGGGTGGGCTCAGCATGACGCAGGTTATATCGACAATGTCCCCGGAACGGTCACCTACCCCGAAGGCACGCTCCGTGACCCCCCATACACCTTCCGTGACACCCCTCTAACGATCGAGAACAGCAGCCGCGCCGAGAAGGATTACAACGATGGCGACACCTACGGCGGTCGCGCTGCGCTGAAGATTGACCTGAATGACACCTGGGCGGTCACCGCCGGCTTGATGGCCCAGGAGCAGAAGCGAAACGGCAGCTATGGCTATCGGTCCGATAGCGACCTCGAACTCGTGCGCTTCAATGCTGAGGATTCGAAAGATCGCTGGACCCAGGCGGCGCTGACGGTCGAGGGCAAGCTCGGCAATTTCGATGTCGTCTATGCCGGTGCCTACCTGGATCGTAAGGCTGTCTCTCACTCCGACTATGTCGATTATTCGGTTTATTACGACTATTACGGTTACTACATTTTCAATGGCGTCGGCGAATACATCGATCCCACCCAGTACATCAACGGCAAGGATGGCTTCACGAAACAGAGCCACGAACTGCGCATCTCCTCGTCGAACGACAGCCGGCTCCAGTATGTCGCCGGCTTGTTCTGGCAACGCCAGACGCACGACATCGAGCAGCAGTACGTCATCAACGGCATCGCCACATCGATCGAGGTCACGGGCTGGCCCGATACGTGGTGGTTGACCGAGCAGGTCCGGATCGATCGCGACGACGCCGCATTTGGCGAACTGACTTACGACCTGACGGACAAGCTGTCGGTCACCGGCGGCATCCGCTTCTTCGAGGCCGAAAACTCCATCGTGGGGTTCCTCGGATACGGCCTGACCAACGACTTCACCTCGGCGACCGGAGAAAAGAGCTGTGCCAACCCGGGCTCCGGCTCGGTCAATGGCGGGCCCTGCACCAATGTCGACGCAAGCATCAAGGAATCAGGCAATACGCCCAAGCTCAACTTTACCTACCGTTTCGACGACCAGCGGTTGGTCTACGCGACGTATTCGGAAGGTTTCCGCCCCGGCGGTATCAATCGGCGTCTGTCGTTCCCGCCGTATCACGCTGACTTCCTGACCAATTATGAAATCGGCTGGAAAACGGCCTGGGCGGACAACCGCCTGCGCTTCAACGGCGCCGTGTTCCGCGAAGAGTGGAAGGACGCGCAATTTTCCTTCCTGGGCGAGAACTCACTGACGCAGGTCGTGAACGCCGGTAATGCGCGCATTGATGGACTCGAGGCCGATCTGCTGTGGGCCGCGACCGACAATCTGCTGCTGGCCGCCGGGTTTTCCTATCTGGATGCGAAGCTCACGGAAAATTATTGCGAGCAACTTGTCAACAACCAGTCTGTCAACGATTGTGCCAATCCGGAGGCGCCCACTGGAACCCGGCTGCCGGTGACACCCAAGTTCAAGTCGAACCTCACGGCCCGCTACACTTTCAAAGTCGGCAGTTTTGACGCGCACCTGCAGGGCGCAATGGTCTACGTCGGCAGCCGCGAGCCGGACCTGCGCACACTGCAAGCCGGCATCCTTGGCGAGGAGCCTGCCTACACGATCGCCGACTTCACTGCGGGCATCGAGAAAGACAGCTACTCGGTGGAGCTATTCATCAACAACGCCTTCGACGAGCGCGCGCAGCTCGACCGCTGGGCACAGTGCGACGCGTCAGTCTGCGGCGTTAACGGCACGTACATCACGCCGACCACGCCACAGACCATCGGCCTCCGGTTCGGGCAGAAGTTCTAGGACCCACAGTGCATGGCCCCGCCCCCTCGGGGGCGGGGCTTTCATTTTCCGATGCAAAAACCCGAAAAGATCGCGCCCAACAGCGCGTCGTTCGTGACTTCTCCGGTGATCTCGCCCAGCGCCTGCTGAGCAAGGCGCAACTCCTCGGCAACCAATTCGAATGCCGCGCGCTCCGCAAGCCGCGCAGCGGCGGATTGCACGAGCCGTTCTGCGCGTGCGAGCGCATCGAGATGCCTTCGCCTTGCCGAAAACACGCCCGCGTCTCCCGCGCAGTAACCGGCGGCGGTTTTCAGGCGTTCGCGCAACTCCGGCAAGCCAGCCCCGGTCAGCGCAGAAATCGCAATGCCAGAATGGCCCGCCCGCGGCGCGGCGATGTCGGTCTTGTTCCACACGGCCAGGACCGGCGGATCGTTTGGCAGCGCTTCGAGTTCGCCCTGCAGCGGGCCCGCACCCGAATCGATCACATAGAGCACGAGATCCGCGCGGCGCATTTCGGCGCGCGCGCGGCGGATCCCCTCCTCCTCGATGACATCGCCGCTGTCGCGCAGGCCCGCCGTGTCGATCACATGGATTGGCAAGCCGTCGATGGCAATGCGCTCGCGCAGCAAATCACGGGTCGTGCCGGGAATGCCCGTCACGATGGCCGCGTCATGGCCTGCGAGCGCATTGAGCAGGCTCGACTTGCCCGCATTCGGCCGTCCCGCGATCACGACCGTGAGCCCTTCCGACAGCGCGCGGCCCTGGCTGGCGGCCCGGCCGATCCGTTCGAAGCTTTCGGCGATACCGGAGAGCCGGCCGCGCACCGCGGGGCTGTCCAGGAATTCGACATCTTCGTCCGGAAAGTCGATCGCGGCCTCGACGAAAGTGCGCAGCTCCATGATCTGGGTCGTCAGGGACGTTACCTCGCGCGAGAATTCGCCGGCGAGTGAACTGAGCGCCGCACGCGCCGCCTCGGCCGAGCCCGCGCCGATCAGGTCGGCGATGGCCTCGGCCTGGGCGAGATCGATCTTGTCGTTCAGGAAAGCCCGTTCGCTGAATTCGCCGGGTCGCGCCGGCCTCGCGCCGAGCTCAACGGCGCGCCGGATGATCAGGTCCATCACGACCGGGCCGCCATGGCCGTGCAGCTCCAGCACGTCTTCGCCCGTGAATGATCGCGGTGCCGGGAAAAAAAGCGCGAGGCCGGTATCGATTGCGCGGCCTTCGGCGTCCCCAAACACGGCAATTTCCGCGTGTCTTGGCTGCGGCACGTGGCCCAGCATGGATTCTGCGATCGCGCGCGTTATGGGCCCGGAAATCCTGACGATTCCGATGCCACCCCGCCCGGGCGGAGTTGCTGCCGCAACAATCGTGTCGCTGTCGTCGCTCATCGGCAGCGAGTATGCCCGCGCTAGCCGGTCCGCCGCTTCTTGTCCTCGGCCTCGACCACGCGGTTGATCTTCCACTGCTGGGCGATGGACAGGAGCGTGTTCGTGAGCCAATACAACACGAGGCCGGACGGGAACCACATGAACATCCCGGTCATTACGACGGGCATGAACGCAAAGATCTTGGCCTGCACCGGATCCGGCGGCTTTGGGTTCAGCTTGAACTGCCCGAACATCGCGGCGCCCATCAGGATCGGCAGGATGAAGAACGGGTCGCGCGCCGAAAGATCCTGGATCCAGCCCATGAACGGCGCCTGACGCATCTCGACGCTTTCCAGCAGCACCCAGTAAAAAGAGAGGAAGAACGGGATCTGCACGACCACCGGCAGGCAGCCCGCGACCGGATTGATCTTCTCGCGCTTGTAGAGCTCCATCATCGCGCGCGCCTGACCTTCGCGATCGTCCTTGTAGCGCTCCTGCACGGCCTTGAGCCGCGGCGCGACCGTACGCATTTTCGCCATCGAACGGCCGCTGGTTTCCGACAGCTTGTAGAACACCAGCTTGATCAGGAACGTGACGATGATGATGGTCCAGCCCCAGTTGCCGATCACCCCGTGGACCTTCGACAGGAGCCAGAACAACGGCTGTGCGAGGATCGTCAGCTTGCCGTAGTCCGCCGTGCGCCTGAGCTCCGGTCCGGTCGCCTGCAGCTGCTCCTGCAGCTTCGGGCCGACAAAAAGTTTTTCGGTCAGCTCGAGGCTTCCGCCGGCGGGCACGACCTGCGCAGGCCCGACCACGCGCAGCAGGAAATCGCGGTCTTTGACGCGCAATTCGTACTGGTAGGGTTGCCCCGCCGCCGGCACGATTGCGGCGACGAAATGATGCTGGAGTGCCGCGACCCAGCCGTTTGTGATCGACTTCGAGAGCGCCTGATCGTCCTTATTTCCGGTGTCCAGCTTTCGATAGGTCTCGCCGTCATAGATTGCCGGGCCGCGGAAGGCATAGGTCTCGACGTTCCACATCGACCGCTTGACCACCTCCCAGTGGCGCAGGAGCTGCGCATAGGAAGCAAGCTTCACGGGCGCCTCGCCCGCATTCGTGACGCGGTACTGGATGTCCACGGCATAGCTGCCGCGATGCAATACCAGGGTCTTTGTCACCGAAAGACCGGCGCCATCCGACCAGGAAAGCGGCACCCGCAGTTCGTCCACGCCCTCAGCCAGGCGGTATTCGCTGGCAGTGGCGCTGAATTCCGCCTTGTGGTTTGGCTCGGCGCGGCCCGCCTCGCCGCTCGTCAGGCCTGACTGGAACAGGAACTGTGAGTCCTTCGAGTCGGTGTTGAACAACCGGACCGGCGTGGTTGGATCGTCCTTCTGGCGCGGATATTTCGGCAGATCCGCACGGACAAATTCGCCCCCCACCAGATTCAGGTCGAGATCCAGTACGTCAGTGACGACATGGATTTTGCCCACGCTCGCTGCTGGTGCTTCTGCAGGTACCGCTTCCGGCGTGGTTGCCGCCGGTGTTTCGCCCACCACGCTTGGCAGTTCATCGGAAAGCGTGCCGCTCGCGAGTGTTGCGCCCGGCGCGCTGCCTGCAATCGCGGGCGCGGCCGCCGTTACCGCCGTGGGGGCGGCCTGCGGCGCAGCGGCATCCTTCATCCAGGCATCGACATTGAGCCACAGGACAAGGAGCAACCCGACCCAAACGAAAATGCGCTGCTGTTCCATCAGCCGCGCACCAAAGGCACCGGGTCATAACCACCGCCACCCCAGGGGTGGCAGCGACAAACGCGCCTGATCGACAGCCAGCTACCGCGCGCGGCGCCATGTTTTTCGATGGCTTCCAGCGCGTAGGTGGAACAGCTCGGATGGTAGCGGCAGTTGGCGCCGAGCATCGGGCTGATCAGCCAGCGGTAAAGTCGTATCGGCAGTTGCAGCAGCGCTTTCATCGTGCGGGCCGGATTCCCTGCCAGAGGCGTGCGAGGCTCGCGAAAATCTGTGCGTTGCTTGCGCCGCGCACACCCGATCTCGCGATGACGAAAATATCCACGGCTGGCAACTCCTGCCGGCGCAAACGGAAAGACTCGCGGATCAGCCGCCGCACGCGATTGCGCGTGACGGCCGCGCCCACGGCGCGCACACCGACGGCCATGCCAATCCGCGCGCTTGCGTGACCGCCCTCAATCCACTGGACCGAGAACAGCGCATCGGCCTGCCGACGCTGGCTCTTGCGCGCGCGCTCGAATTCGGCGGCGGTGGAGAGCTTCTGGCCGGCCCGCAGACGGGCGCGCCCTGACGTAAGTCCACTCGTCAGCGGAGTTCGGTGACGGCCAGGCGCTTGCGGCCCTTGGCGCGGCGGCGTTTCAGGACCCGGCGGCCCGTCTTGGTCGCCATGCGGGCGCGGAACCCGTGGGTGCGCCTGCGTTTGATCTTGCTTGGCTGGTAGGTGCGCTTCATGGCTAACGGCCCCAAACCTTTGAAAAATAAAGGCCTGCCGATGCAGGCAAAGGGCGGCAAGGTTACGGAGCGCCGCCGCCGCTGTCAACCGATGCGGGCTGTGGATAACTCTGGCGCGCCCCCGATCGCGGTTATAGACTCGGGCGCCTAAGAGGAGTTGCTCGTGCAGGGCTCGCTTTGGCACCGCTGTTTGCGTCAACTGGAAAACGAGGTGCCGGAGCAGCAGTTCAACACCTGGGTGCGCCCGCTGCAGGCTGTCGAGCGCGACGGCGCCCTGGTGCTGCTGGCCCCGAACCGCTTCGTCGTCTCCTGGATCGAGCAGAATCTCTACAGCCGCATCGAGCAGCTGGTCGGCGCGGCGAGTAATGGCGCCGAAACCCACGTCGTGCTCGAGGTTGGTTCGCGCCGCGAGGATGCGCCGCCCGCCCCGGAAGTCGCAGCGCCCGCGGTTCGCCGGCGCGAAACACAGGTCGTCGGCAGCCGTTTTAACCCGGATTTCACATTCGCGAGCTTTGTCGAAGGCAAGAGCAACCAGCTCGCTCGCGCGGCCGCTGTGCAGGTCGGCGAAAACCCCGGCAAGGCCTATAACCCGCTTTTTATCTACGGCGGCGTCGGTCTCGGCAAGACCCACCTGATGCATGCGGCCGGAAATCTCATGCGCCTGCGCAACCCGGCCGCGCGCATCGCCTACGTGCACAGTGAGCGCTTTGTCAGCGACATGGTCCGTGCCTTGCAGCACAACACCATCGCGGAATTCAAGCAGGCTTACCGCACGCTCGACGGGCTCCTGATCGACGACATCCAGTTCTTCGCCGGCAAGGACCGCTCCCAGGAAGAGTTTTTCCACACGTTCAATGCGCTGCTGGAAGGCCAGCAACAGATCATCCTGACCTGCGACCGCTACCCCAAGGAGGTCGCCGGCCTCGAAGAAAGGCTTAAATCCCGCATGGGCTGGGGCCTGACGGTGGCCATCGAGCCCCCGGAACTCGAAACCTGCGTCGCGATCCTGATCGGCAAGGCGCAGGCCAGCGGCGACGCCCTGCCAGAAGAGGTCGCCTTCTTTATCGCCAAGCGGATCCGCTCCAATGTCCGTGAACTGGAGGGAGCGCTGCGCCGGGTGCTCGCAACCGCGCGCTTCACCGGCCGCCCAATTACGCTTGAATTCGCGCGTGAGGCGCTCAAGGACCTGCTCGCCCTACAGGAGCGGCTCGTCACGATCGAGAACATCCAGAAGACCGTCGCTGAGTATTACAAGATCCGGATGGCGGACCTGCTTTCGAAGCGCCGCAGCCGCTCAATCGCCAGGCCGCGCCAGGTCGCCATGGCGCTTGCCCGGGAATTGACGAATCACAGCCTTCCGGAGATCGGTGACGCTTTTGGCGGACGAGATCACACGACCGTGATGCACGCCTGTGAACGCGTCAAGAGCCTGCGCGAGAGCGAGCGGCGCACGGGTGAGGATTATCTGAACCTGTTGAGAATCCTGACCGGTTGATGTGGATAATGTGTGGGGTTGCTCCGGACGCTTTTTGCTCCACAATCGATCCACAGGGGAGACAGAGGAAGACCGCAGGCAACATGTGTGCTTGTGCTTCGTGCAAGCCGTTGCGGTACGTCGATTTTCAGGTGTTTTCCACCGAAAATGCGCTGCTCTATTACTACTACAGTCATAAGAATCATTAATTAAAATCAGGTGCACAGATGAAATTCAGTGCTGAACGCGAACACCTGCTGGGCGCACTGCAGTCCGTCATCGGCGTTGTCGAACGCCGGCAGACGATGCCGATACTCGCGAATCTGCTGTTGTCGGCGAAACAGGGAAAGCTCTCGATCACCGCAACCGATCTCGAAGTCGAGCTGGTCGCGCAGGCGGAAATCAAATCAAGTGCCGATGGGCAGATTACGATCCCGGGCCGCAAGCTTCTGGATATTTGCCGCTCTTTGCCCGATGGCGTGACGCTCACGGTTTCCCAGGAAGGTGACAAAGTGACAGTCCGCGGCGGCCGCAGTCGCTTCGTGCTTACAACCCTTCCAGCGGCCGACTTTCCGGTTATTGATGAACTTGCTCAGCAGCAAACACTGGAGCTTGCGCAAGCCGATTTGAAGCGCCTGCTGGATAAGACCCATTTTTCAATGGCGCAGCAGGATGTCCGCTATTACTTGAATGGGATGTTGCTGGAAACGGATGGGAAAATGCTGCGAACGGTCGCGACTGACGGCCATCGTCTGGCTTTATGCGAAATGGATCTGCCGTCCAAAACGCCAGGCCAGCAAGTCATCGTTCCGCGCAAAGGCATCCTGGAATTGCAGCGGCTCTTGGGCACTGAAGGTAACGTCACGATCACGATAGGGACGAATCACGTTCGCGCCCAAATCGGCGATGTTCGATTCACTTCTAAGCTCATTGACGGCAGATTCCCAGAATATAATAAGGTAATTCCGCCGGCGCCCGCGAAGGTTATCGTGGCCGATCGGGAAATGCTCCGCGCGGCCCTGCACCGGACATCGATCCTGGCTAATGAGAAATACCGCGGTATCCGATTGGCCCTGAAAAAGAACTCACTGACACTGCAGGCGCACAACCCGGAGCAGGAAGAGGCCGAGGAGCAGGTCGAGGTCAATTACAAAGGCGATGAACTGGAAGTTGGGTTCAACGTGACCTATCTGCTCGAGGCACTGGCCGCAGTCGACGGGGCCGAAGTTGAGATCGGCGTGACGGATGGCAATTCCAGCTGCCTGGTGCGCGCGCCAGGCACCAGCAGCGCCCGCTATGTCGTCATGCCCATGAGGCTGTAAGGGGCGCAATGCCCCTCAGCTGGTTCCGCGCCGAACAATTCCGCTGTCTGGCGTCGATCGAGCTCGAGCTGGATCCGGCCGCCAACGTTTTCATTGGGCCAAACGCCTCTGGCAAGACCAGCCTGCTCGAGGCCGCCTTTTTCCTGGGCCGCGGCCGCTCCTTCCGCAGCCGTCAGCGGGATGCGCTGATCCGCCACGGCCAGGACTCGTTCATTCTGGCTGGCCGCAGTAGCGGTGGGGTAGTCCCCGTCATGCTGGGCGTGCGCGCGCGGCGCAACGGCACGGAGTGGCAGGCAGGCGGCACGCCGGTGGGCGGCGTTGCGGAACTGGCTGAGCAGTTTCCAGCCCAGGTCATCGACCCCGAGATCCACAAGTTGCTCGAAGAGGGCCCGGGCCGGCGCCGCCGCTTCCTCGATTGGGGGGTGTTCCACGTGGAACCAGCCTTCCTGACGACCTGGCGGCGGTATCACCTGGCGCTAAGACAGCGCAACGCCGCGCTCAAGCAGGATCGCCCCGATAGTGATCTTGCAGCCTGGGAACAGGAGCTGGCGATCAGCGGCGAGGAGCTTGCGCGGCAGCGAGGGGCCTATCTGGCGCGACTGCAGGGCCCGCTGCGGGCGATTGGCGAGGCCCTGCTGGGCAGCCCGATCACCTTGGTACACAGCCGCGGTTGGGACGAAAAGAGGCCGCTGCTGGAGGTGCTCGAGGCCGACAGGGGGCGGGACCGCCGTTATCGTGCGACCCAATCAGGCCCGCACCGCGGCGACGCGGCGGTCGAGGTCGGTGGGCGTGCCGCCAAGGATCACGTGTCGCGGGGCCAGCAGAAGATGGTCGCTGCCGGCCTGATGCTGGCGCAGCTGCAGATCCAGGAGCAGGAACGACCCGGGCGCTCAGCCCTCTTGCTCGATGATCCTGCAGCGGAGCTTGACCACGACAACCTGGTGCGGCTCATGGCGGCGGTGCGCTCGGTCCCGGCCCAGCTCTGGGTCACGTCCTTGCGCGGCGATATTCCGGGGCTGCCGGAGCGTGGCCGAATGTTCCACGTGGAACAGGGCGCCATCCGGCCCGATTGAGCGCGGCGGTTGTTTCATGTGGAACATACCGCAGCGGCGCATTTTGCAGCGCAATAAAACGGCGGCCGATGACCACGGAAATACCCGCGTTTTCCACAGATTCATCCACAAGCGACATCCGGGCACGGACAACCGGCCTGAGCCAAGCCAAGCAACTGAAAAACAAAGTAAAAACAGCGATTGCCGTGCTACAATTTCCGGATTATGCAGCCAGGCCCCCAGGTGTCCACTAAGGACAACTACGACTCCAGCAATATCAAGGTGTTAAGAGGCCTCGAGGCCGTCCGCAAACGGCCCGGCATGTACATCGGCGATACAGACGATGGCACCGGCCTCCACCACATGGTTTTCGAGGTCGTGGATAACTCCATCGACGAAGCCTTGGCGGGCTACTGCGACCGCATCGTCGTGACGATCCACGCCGATGAATCGGTGACGGTGCAGGACAACGGCCGGGGCATTCCGACCGACATCCACAGCGAAGAAGGCCGCTCCGCAGCGGAGGTCATCATGACCGTGCTGCACTCGGGCGGAAAATTCGACGACAACTCCTACAAAGTGGCCGGCGGGCTGCACGGTGTCGGCGTCTCGGTTGTCAACGCGCTGTCGGGCGCGCTGACACTGACGATCGCGCGCGACGGCAAGCTCCACCGCCAGCAATACCGCCTGGGCGAACCGCTTGGTCCGCTCACCGTTGTCGGATCAAGCGCCGAGCGCGGCACGACGGTGCGCTTCAAGCCGAGCAACACGATTTTCACGAACACGACGTTCTCCTACGACTGGCTGGCGAAGCGCCTGCGCGAGCTCTCGTTCCTGAATTCCGGCGTGCGCATCGAGCTGATCGACGAGCGCGAGGACAAGAACGACGTGTTCGAGCACCAGGGCGGCGTCAGCGCCTTTGTGCAATATCTGAATCGCAGCCGCACGGCCATCCATCCGAACATCTTCTATTTCCAGGGCCAGGAAGGCCCGATTTCGGTCGAGGTTGCCGCGCAGTGGAACGATTCCTACCAGGAATCGATGTACTGCTACACAAACAATATCCCGCAGAAAGACGGCGGCACGCATCTCGCGGGCTTCCGCGCGGCACTGACGCGCAAGATCAACGATTTCATCGAAAAAGAAGGCCGCGCCAAGCGCGAGAACGTTTCGCCGACCGGCGACGACGCGCGCGAGGGCATGACGGCGATCCTGTCCATCAAGATGCCGGACCCGAAGTTCTCGTCGCAGACCAAGGACAAGCTCGTTTCATCCGAGGTCAAGGGCGCGGTCGAATCCGTGGTCGCGGAAAAGCTCGGCGAATTCCTGCTGGAGCGGCCGGCCGACGCAAAAGCCATCTGCATGAAGATCATCGACGCGGCGCGTGCGCGCGAAGCGGCGCGCAAGGCGCGCGAGATGACGCGGCGCAAGGGCGCGCTGGACGGCTCTGGCCTGCCGGGCAAGCTTGCCGACTGCCAGGAGAAAGATCCGGGCAAGTCCGAAATCTTCCTCGTCGAGGGCGAGTCCGCCGGCGGCTCGGCCAAGCAGGGCCGCGACCGGCGCACACAGGCGGTGCTGCCGCTGAAGGGCAAGATCCTGAATGTCGAGAAGGCGCGCTTCGACAAGATGCTGTCGTCGCAGGAAGTGGTCACGCTGATCTGCGCGCTCGGCACCGGCATCGGTCATGACGACTTCGATGCCGAAAAGCTGCGGTATCACCGCGTGATTATCATGACGGATGCGGACGTTGACGGCAGCCACATCCGCACATTGTTGCTGACATTTTTCTACCGGCAGATGCCCGAGCTGATCGCGCGCGGCCACATCTACATCGCGCAGCCGCCGCTGTTCAAGATCAAGCGCGGCAAGCAGGAGCTTTACGTCAAGGACGAGGCCGAGCTCGACCAGCTGCTGCTGACCAGCGCGCTGGACGGCGCGGCGCTCCATGTGAACCCGGAGGCCCCGCCGCTGGCAGGCTCGGGACTCGAAATGCTGGCGAGGCAGTACATGGACGTCAGGGCCATTATCAGCCGCTGGTCGCGGCGCTATGACCGCCGCCTGCTCGAGCAGTTGCTGGCGATGCGCCCGGTCGGCGAGCAGCAGTTCGCGGATGTGGCATGGCTCGAGGGCTGGGCGAAAGAACTCGAGGCGCGCCTCAATTCGGATGCGAGCCTGGTTCACAGCTATCGGCTGTCGGTGCGCCGGAACGAGGAGGGCGTGCCGCTGCGCGTCGACGTCGCGCGCTCCGAGCACGGCGTGACTGCGGAAAAGCACCTGCAACGGGAATTCTTCGATTCCGCCGAATACGCACGGATCGCGGAGCTCGGCACGACGCTCAGCGATTTCATCGGCGCGGGTGCCAGCGTGACGCGCGGCAGCGAGCGGCAGGAGGTCTCCGCCTTCCCGGAAGCGATGGGCTGGCTGCTGGAGCAGGCGCGCAAGGGCCAGACGATCCAGCGCTACAAGGGCCTCGGGGAGATGAATCCGGGGCAGCTCTGGGAAACGACGATCAATCCCGAGGTCCGGCGCCTGTTGCAGGTGCGTGTCGAGGATGCGGTGGCGGCAGACGATATCTTCACGACGCTGATGGGCGATGCCGTCGAACCGCGCCGCGAATTCATCGAGAAGAACGCGCTCTACGTCGTCAATCTGGACGTCTGATCTTGTTTTTCAGCGGTTTTGAGATTTATCGGATGTGTATGCACATCCGAAACAGGCGGCTATTTAACGACCCGCGCCAGCCCAAGCGGCAGATTCCCCGACTGAGGCGCTGGCTGCGAGCTACTGATGGAAGTACTGAGTAAGCGGCGCGCTTTTGCATGCGCCATCGTTCTACTGCCGGACGAAGTCTAGATCTGGTTGACGCAGAAGGGGTGGGGGCTCCTCGCGCTCGCTCGCCGAGTACGCCATCGAGAATTTCCACTGATGCGCTCCGGTCAGCGCCTCGCCGTGCTGATCTCGCGCATCGTTCCTTCGATCCAGGCCTGCACTTCGGAATTCAGCTCTCGCGGATCACGGCCTGTGGTCTCTATCGGCGGCCCGATCACGACGCGGATCAGGCCGGGCTTTTTGAGCAGGCCGCGACGCGGCCAGAAATCACCGGCGTTGTGCGCAACCGGGATGAGCTTTGCCCCGGTCTGGGATGCCAGCAGCGCCCCCGACATGCCGTACTTGCGGGTCTCGCCCGGCCCGACGCGTGTGCCTTCGGGAAAGACCATCACCCAGACGCCGGCCGCCAGGCGCGCGCGGCCCTGGTCAAGAATCTGATTAACGGCGCGGTGACCCGAGCCACGGTCGATCGCGATTCCGCGCATGAACCAGGTCGCCGAGCCGACCAGCGGAATCCACAGGATCTCGCGTTTGTAAACCCAGGCTGACGGTGGCAGGACGACCATCTGGGCCATCGTTTCCCAGGCTGTGGTGTGCTTCCACATCGTGATGTGCGCGCCTTCGCGCGGGAGGTTTTCGCGGCCCTCGACGACCCAGTCGAGGCCGCAAAAAATTTTCGCGAGCCACATGCTGGTACCCGCCCAACCGCGCGCGAAAGGGTACAGCAGGCGAAATGGCAGCCAGCCGACGAGCGTGATCAACGTGCCCCAGGCAAACGATTCAGCGAACAAAAGCATCGTGTAGACGAGGGACGCGAGCCACTGCAGGGCGGCGATTCGACGCCACCTTGCGGTTCTGCTGGGCCGTCCAGGGGAATTGTCTTTGAATGCCATCAGTTAAATAAAATATGGATGTGTATAGACATCCTGAATCAGCCGCTTTTCAGCCGGGCAGGCGCGATAAATTAGCGGTGTGCTGGAACAATCGCTGCAAGGCTGCGAGTAGCGCCAGGCGATTTGCGCGGATGGCGGGATCATCCGCCATGACCATCACGCGGTCGAAGAATGTATCCACGACCGGCCGCAGCGTGGCGAGCCGGCGCATCGCGTCGCCATAACGCCGCCCGGCAATCGTGCCCTCGATTTCTTCGCGCAATGCGTCGAGCGCGGCAGCGAGCTGCCGCTCAGCCGGATCGGTCAGCAGGCTCGGATCGACACGCAACGCCGCCTGCTCGCCGGACTTCTTCAGGATGTTGCCGATGCGCTTGTTGGCAGCGGTCAGGCTCGCTGCCTCGGGCAGCGCGAGGAAGGCGACGAGCGCGCGCAGGCGATCGTCGAAATCGAGTGGTGACACCGGGCGCAGGTCGAGCACGGCGTCGAACATCTCGGTCGTGATGCCGGCCGTGCCCTCGAGATACCAGGCGCGCAGCCGCTCCATCATGAACCCGTAGACCTCGTCCACAATTGTGTCCGCGACCTGCGGCGACTTGCCATCCGCCAGGCGCGTCACGTCTGCGCGCACCGACTCCAGCGCCGCGATGATCAGCTCGCGCAGGTCCATGCCGACGCGCTTTTCGATCAGGATCCGGAGCAGCCCGAGCGCTGCCCGGCGCAGGCCAAAGGGGTCCTTGGCGCCGGTCGGCTTCTGGCCGATCGCGAAGATGCCGACGATGGTGTCAAGCCGGTCGGCGACCGCGAGCGCTACGCCCGCGCCCGTCGCGGGGAGCCCATCACCGGCAAAGCGGGGGAGGTACTGCTCGGCGATGGCGGCCGCGACCTCAGCGGGCTCGCCATCATGGGTCGCGTAGTAACGGCCCATGACGCCCTGCAATTCCGGGAATTCCCCGACCATTGCGGTCAGCAGGTCGCACTTGGCGAGCTCGGCGGCACGCTGCGCTGCAGGCACGTCTTTTCCAGCCAGGCCTGCAATCTGGGCGGCAAGCGCCGTGATCCGGGCGGTCTTGTCGGAAAGCGAGCCCAGGCGCGCCTGGAAGGTCACGGCTTTCAGGGCCTCGTGACGTGAAGCGAGCGTCTGTTTCCGGTCGGCGGCATAGAAGAACGCGGCGTCGGCGAGGCGCGGCCGGACCACACGCTCATTACCCGCCCTCACCTGGGCTGGGTCGCGGCTTTCGAGATTGGCGACGGCGATGAACAGCGGCAGCAGCGCCCCCGAGGCGGAACGGGCTGGGAAGTATCGCTGGTGATCCTGCAATGTGGCGACCAGCACTTCGGGCGGCAAGTCGAGAAAGCGGGCGTCGAATGTGCCCGCAATAGGCACCGGCCATTCGCAGAGCGCCGTCACCTCATCAAGGACGGACGGATCGATCAATGCCTCGCCGCCGGCCGCCTGCGCCGCGGCGATGACACTGGCGCGTATGCGTTCGCGACGGGCATCGAAATCCACCAGTGCGAAACCGCGCTTTTGGAGGGTCGCGACATAGCCCCCGGGCGCGCGCAGCACGATCGGCTTTGGCGCGTGGAAACGGTGGCCGCGGGTCGTGCGCCCGGCCTGGAGGCCCAGCAACTCGCAATCGACGACGTCGTTGCCATGCAGCATGACGAGCCAATGCACCGGGCGGACAAACTGGACTTCGCCGGCGCCCCAGCGCATGCGCCGCGCTATCGGAAGCGCATCCAGCGCGCGTTGCACGATGCCGGGCAATAGCTGTGCCGCCGGTGCGCCCGGCCGCGTCAGGGAGCAGAACAGGAATTCGCCCTTCGGCTCGGTCACGCGCGTGAGCGCGCCGACCGCGACGCCGCAGGAATCCGCGAAGGCCAGCGCCGCGCGTGTCGGTTGTCCATTCGCATCGAAGGCGGCGGAGATCGGCGGCCCGCGCCGCTCCAGTTTCTGCTCGCCCTGGGTATTGGCCAGGCGGCGCACGAATACCGCGAGGCGCCGTGGCGTCGCATAGGCCGCAGCCAGGCCGTGCGCGAGGTCGGTGGCATTGAGGCCCGACGTCACGCCGTCCCGGAATGATTCTGCGAGCGCCCACAGGCTTTTTGGCGGCAGTTCCTCGGTGCCGATCTCGACCAGGAAATCGCGGCGCGTCATTTGGCGGCCTCGCGCAGCATCGGAAAGCCGAGCGCCTCGCGGCTCGCGTGGTAGGCCGCGGCCACGGCGCGCGCGAGCGCCCGGACCCGCAGGATGTAGCGCTGCCGTTCGGTGACCGAGATCGCCTTGCGCGCATCCAGCAAGTTGAAGGCGTGCGAGGCCTTCAGCACCTGTTCGTAGGCCGGCAGCGGCAGGCTCGCCTCGAGCAGTTTCCCGCAGGCCTGCTCGCGATGCTCGAACTCGGCGAATAGCGCGACCGTGTCGGCGTGCTCGAAGTTGTAGGCGGATTGTTCGACCTCGTTCTGGTGGAACACATCACCGTAAGTCACGCGCCCCGTTGCACCGTCGGTCCAGACGAGGTCATAGACGCTTTCGACGCCCTGCAGATACATCGCGAGCCGTTCGAGCCCGTAAGTGATCTCGCCGGTGACCGGACGGCAGTCGAGCCCGCCCGCCTGCTGGAAATAGGTGAACTGGGTGACTTCCATGCCATTCAGCCAGACTTCCCAGCCGAGACCCCAGGCGCCCAGCGTCGGCGACTCCCAGTTGTCCTCGACGAAGCGGATGTCGTGGATCAGCGCGTCGATGCCGAGCGCGGCGAGCGAGCCCAGGTAGCGTTCGATGATGTCGTCGGGCGACGGCTTCATGACGACCTGGAACTGGTAGTAGTGCTGCAGCCGGAACGGGTTGTCGCCATAACGCCCATCGGTCGGCCGCCGGCTGGGCTGCACGTAGGCGGCATTCCAGGGCTCAGGGCCCAGCGCGCGCAGGAAGGTCGCGGTGTGGAATGTGCCGGCGCCCATTTCCATGTCATAGGGCTGCAGCAGCACGCAGCCTTCGCCTGCCCAGTAGCGCTGCAGTGCCAGGATCAGGTCCTGAAAATTGCGCGGAGGCTGTGCTTTCGGTGTTTTCGGCATTCGATCGCGGTGCTGCAAGAGGCCGCCAAGTATAGCGGCGACCCGATCAGCCCGCGGCGGTCCGGGAGGCCCTGGCTGCAAGCAGGGGCCGGATTTCGGCGTCGGTCAGGTCGCGCCAGTGCCCTGGCGCCAACGTCCCGATGCGAATGTGCATGATGCGCACGCGCTGAAGGCGCTGCACGCGAAACCCGAGCGCCGAGCACATGCGGCGGATCTGCCGGTTAAGGCCCTGCGTCAGCACGATGCGAAATGTGTCGGGGCCAGTTTTAGTCACGACGCAGGGCTTCGTCTTCTCGCCGCCGATCTTGACGCCCCCGGCCATCATTGCGAGAAATGTTGCCGTGACCCGGCGCTCGACGGTCACGAGGTACTCCTTCTCGTGGCCGTGTTCGACGCGCAGGATCTCGTTGACGATGTCGCCATTGTTGGTGAGCAGGATCAGGCCTTCGGAATCCTTGTCGAGCCGGCCGATCGGAAATATCCGCTCGCGATGCCCGATGAGATCCACGATGTTGTCCGCCACGTGGCGCTCGGTCGTGCAAGTGATGCCGCGCGGCTTGTTGAGCAAGAGGTAGACCTCCTTGCGGCCGGCTGCAAGCGGCTGGCCGTCCAGCAGCACGACATCCTCCCCGGTCACTTGTGTGCCGAGCGCGGCCCGCTTCCCGTTGACCGTTACACGTCCCGCGGTGATCCAGGCATCGGCCTCGCGTCGCGAACAGACTCCGCTCTCGCTGATGAATTTGTTGAGACGCATCGACCGGCGATTGTGGCGATGGCCAGCCGAAGGCGGGAAGATTTCAGGTTGCACTGCATTAGTGCGAGAGTGCTGACGGACGCGCTATTATCGTGCATAAGGGTCTTCAGGTGCAATCTGGTATAATTATAAGTAGTTGATTATAGATGATTTATGTATCATCTATGGCTTGGCACGCGATTTGCACCGTGAAGGGGATCGCGAGCACAAACCGCAAGAATTCTGGAGATGAGCATGACCCCCGCTGACGTCGTAAAGCTGATCAAGGAAAAAGAGGCCACGTACTGCGACCTGCGTTTCACGGACACGCGAGGCAAGGAACACCACATCACGATCCCGACGCGGATGGTCGACGAGGATTTTTTCGTCGACGGCAAGATGTTCGATGGTTCGTCGATCGCCGGATGGAAGGGCATCAACGAGTCGGACATGATCCTGATGCCGGATCCATCGACCGCCATCATCGATCCGTTCTTCGAAGAAACCACGCTGCTCTTGCGCTGCGACATCGTCGAGCCGACGACCATGCAGGGCTACAACCGCGATCCCCGCTCACTCGCGCGGCGCGCCGAGGCCTATCTCAAGTCGACCGGCATCGCTGATAGCGCGCTATTCGGACCCGAGAATGAGTTCTTCATCTTCGACAGCGTGCGCTGGACCAACGAGATCAACGGCTGCAGTTACCACATCGATTCCGTACAGGGCGCGTGGAATTCGGGCGCAAGTCTGGACGGCGCCAATATGGGTCACCGCCCCGGCGTGAAGGGCGGCTATTTCCCGGTGCCGCCGGTGGATCGCTTTCAGGACCTGCGCACCGCGATGTGCCTGGCCTGCGAGGAACTGGGCCTCAAGGTCGAGGTGCACCACCACGAAGTTGGCACTGGCGGCCAGGGCGAGATCAACGTCGGCCCGAACACGCTCATGAAGAAGGGCGACGAAGTCCAGCTGCTGAAATACGCACTCTGGAATGTCGCGCACGGCCACGGCAAGACGCTGACCTTCATGCCGAAGCCGCTGGTCGGCGACAACGGCAGCGGCATGCACGTGCACCAGTCGCTGCAAAAGGACGGCAAGCCGCTGTTCGCGGGCGACCGCTATGCGGGCCTGTCCGACATCGCGCTGTACTACATCGGCGGCATCATCAAGCACGCGCGTGCGATCAATGCCTTCACCAATCCGGGCACCAACAGCTACAAGCGCCTGGTGCCGGGTTTCGAGGCGCCGGTCATGCTCGCCTATTCGGCGCGCAACCGCTCGGCATCGATCCGGATTCCCTGGGTGCCGAACCCGAAGAGCCGGCGTATTGAAGTGCGTTTCCCGGATTCGACGGCGAATCCGTATTTCGCATTCGCGTCGATGATGATGGCGGGACTCGATGGCATCCAGAACAAGATCCATCCGGGCGAGGCCTCGGACAAGGATCTTTACGACCTGCCGCCCGAGGAAGCGAAGAACATCCCGGAGGTTTGCCATTCGCTGGACATGGCGCTCGATCATCTCGACCGCGACCGCGAATTCCTGAAGCGCGGCGGCGTGTTTTCGGACGATCTGATCGACGCTTATATCGGGCTCAAGCAGGCGGAGGTCACGCGGTTCCGGATGTCGACGCATCCGGTCGAGTTCGACATGTATTACAGCCTCTGAGGCCTGAAGCCCCGGCGGCAGGGACGGCGATCACAGAATGCCGCCCCGCTTTTGTCATTCCGACGGGGTCGGGGCTATGCTGTGCTCATGCGCACAGTCCTGATTCTCGCCGGAATGATGTTTGCCCTGGCGGCCGAGCCCCAGGAGATCTACCGGTGGGTGGACAAGGATGGTGTCGTCCATTACGCGGACCAGCCCGGCGCGGCCGATGCCGAGCAGGTGCAGATCGCGCGCGGCAACGAATACGAGGCGACGCCGGTGGAGTCGGGGGATGTTACGAGGTACAGGCAGCCGCCGACTTCGCTGCCCTACGATTCACTGACCATCACACAACCGACGCCGGATCAGATGTTCTTTGGGGCGGATGCGAGTGTCACGGTCAGCGCCGACCTTGGCGGCACGCTGCAGTCCGATCACACGCTCGTGTTCTTCCTGGATGGCAACCGGGTGCCGACAGAAAACGGCGGGTCAGCGCAGCTTTCGAACCTGGAGCGTGGCTCGCATGTTCTGCGCGCAACCGTGCTCGACGAGAATGGCGCCGACCTGATCTCGAGCCAGCAGATCACGTTCCATGTCCAGCAGCCGTCGATCAACTCTCCCCAGAGCCCGCAGGCTCCCAAGCCTCCGAAGCCGGCGCCGAAACCGAAACCCGCAAGCTGATCGGCGCCGTCGCGGCGCAGGGATCATGCGATGCCGCATGATTCCACTGCGGACAGCGGGATCGATCCCCCTGCAATTCTCGACATGCTGGCCACGGCGGTGCTCATCGTCGACGCCGGCGGCATCGTCCGTTTCCTCAATTCTGCGGCCGGCGACCTGCTGGCAATCGGCCCCGCCGCAGCCCGTGGGCGGCGCCTGGCGTCGCTGCTCGCGGATGGCACGCAGGTCGAGCCGCTGATCCTGCGCAGCCGCGCCAGCCGTGAGCCACTCGCGATGCGCGGCTTCGAACTCGCGCCCGCGGCACGAAGCGATGTGCACTATCAGGTGGACATTACCCTGACACCACTTGCCGGCGCCGTGCCGGTCGCAGGTTCCGTACTCGTCGAAATTTCAGATACCACGCAGCCGAGCCGCATCACGCGCGACACCGCGCTGCTTGCCCAGCAGGGCGGCAGCCGCGTGATGGCGCGACAACTGGCCCACGAGATCAAGAACCCGCTCGGCGGATTGCGCGGCGCAGCGCAGTTGCTGGAGCGCGAGTTGCCGAATGAGGAACTGAAGGAGTACACGCGCGTCATCATCGGCGAGGCCGATCGATTGTGCGCTCTGGTGGACAGCCTGCTCGGCCCCGCGCGGCCGATCCGGCGCGAGCCGGTCAATGTCCATGAGCTGATCGATCACGTTTACCGGTTGGCGCGTGCCGAGGCGCCTGCCGGCGTCGTGATGGAGCGGGATTACGATCCGAGCCTGCCTTTGCTTGCACTCGATCGCGATCTCATGGTGCAGGCCATGCTGAACCTGGCGCGGAACGCCGTACAGGCGCTGGGCGAGGGCGGCTTGTTCACCCTGCGCAGCCGCGCGCTGACGCACGCGACGATCGGCGCCGAAAGGCACCGCCTGGTGGCCTCACTGCAATTCGAGGACAACGGCCCGGGCGTGCCCGCGGAACTGGGCGAGACAATTTTCTATCCGCTGGTGACGGCGCGCGCGGGCGGCACGGGGCTCGGTCTTGCCGTAGCGCAGGACATCGCCACGCGCCATGGCGGAATCATCGAATTCGACAGCCGGCCGGGACGCACCGTGTTCTCGCTGCTGCTGCCGATGGAGGAGCGTCATGAGCAAGCCGCTTGATGTCTGGCTGGTGGATGACGATGCGTCGATCCGCTGGGTCCTGGAGCGCGCACTGCGCCAGGGCGGCCTGCTGCCGCGCTCCTTCGAGCAGGCGGATGCAGCGCTCGCGGCACTCGCGCGCGAGCTGCCGGACGTGCTGATCACCGACATCCGCATGCCGGGCACCGGCGGGCTCAAGCTGCTGGAGCGCGTGCGGCGCGACTATCCCGGACTGCCGGTCATCGTGATGACGGCGCATTCGGATCTCGACAGCGCAGTTGCGGCTTATCAGGGCGGGGCCTTCGAGTATCTGCCAAAGCCTTTCGACATCGACGAGGCCGTGGCGCTGGTGCGCCGCGCGGCGACACAGGGTGGGCCGCGCCGCGACGCGGAGGTTTCTCTCGCCGCGATCCCTGGCATCCTGGGTCATGCGCCGGTGATGCAGGAGGTGTTTCGCGCGATCGGCCGGCTGTCGCGCTCCAGCCTGTCCGTGCTGGTGATGGGCGAGTCCGGCACCGGCAAGGAACTGGTCGCGCGCGCCCTGCATCGTCACAGCCCGCGTGCCGCGGGACCGTTCATCGCGCTCAACACTTCCGCGATCGCATCCGAACTGCTGGAGTCCGAATTGTTCGGACACGAGAAGGGCGCGTTTACGGGTGCGGACGCAGAGCGCCGTGGCCGCTTCGAGCAGGCGGATGGCGGCACGCTGTTTCTCGATGAGATCGGCGACATGTCCACCGCGCTGCAGACGCGGCTCCTGCGCGTGCTCGCCGAGGGCGAGTTCTACCGGGTCGGTGGCAACGCGCCGATACGGGTGGATGTACGCGTGATCGCCGCAACCCACCAGGATCTCGATGCGCGGGTCCGCAAGGGACTATTCCGCGAGGACCTGCTGCACCGGCTCAACGTGATCCGCATCCATGTGCCGACCTTGCGCGAGCGGCGCGGCGACATTCCGGAACTGCTCGTGCATTACCTCGCAGGAGCCGCGCGCGAACTCGGGGTCGAGCCCAAGACGCTGACACGCGACGCCGAACGCCGCCTGGTCGCCTTCGACTGGCCGGGCAATGTGCGCCAGCTCGTGAATGCCGCGCGAAGACTGACGGTCACCGCCCCCGGGCGCGAAATTCGCACTGAAGACATCCCGGCCGATCTCGGTGGCGAGAGCGCTGAGGCCCCGGCGCTGGATAGCTGGAGCCGCGAACTGGAAGCCTGGGCGATGCGGCAACTTGCTTTGGGCGGCGCGCCGCTACTCGAGCTTGCGGGGCCGGAATTCGAGCGCACACTTGCGCGTGTCGCGCTCGCGAGTGTGCAGGGGCGCCGTCAGGAAGCCGCGAAGCTGATCGGCTGGGGCCGCAATACCCTGACGCGGAAGCTGCGCGAACTCGGCCTGAGCGAAGTCTGATGTCAGGAGAGCGCATGGGATCGCGAACCAAGAGCATGATTCTGGTTGTCGTGGCCACAAGCTTGTTTGCTACCCACGTCGTCGCCGAGCCACCGTGTGAGTCCGCACGGCTCCTGAAGGTCCGCGCCGTGGAAATGGCGGAAGCCCGGGTCGGCGGGCCGGTGGCGCCGACCGACGAAGGTGGGGCACGACCCGCCGGCGTCGCTTCGAGCACGACCTATTACCTTTCACTCGACTGCGGCGGGAAACTCTACGTCGCCCGCGTGGCGGGCGGCACGCCGGGTTTCCATTCGGACGAGTTGGAAGCGGCCTCCACTCTGCTCCTGAGAATGGAGGACGGAAAGTTATTCATGAGAAGCGAGGGCGGGACCGAGTTCGAGGCGACACTCGCCGCCACCCCGCCGGATGGTCCCCCTTCCGGACAATAAAAAGGGCAGGCCGCATACACCGGCCTGCCCCGTCGAACGACTGCGCTGAAACCGCGGCCCTACTTGACCACGGACTTCACGACGACGTTGTCAAAGAAGACGCCGCAACCGGCGCTACCGGGCCGCACGTCCGTGCAGACAAAGGGGTCTTGCGTGTATTCGAAACGCAGTTGCACTCTGCTGCCCTGCATGCCTGGCAGGCGCATGCGCACGTGCTTCACGCCGCCCGAATCGCCCGCCCAGGCCGACATGTCCTCGAAGTAACTGGGATTGCTGCTTCGCGGAAAGTGCTTCGGGTAGTGGAAGACACTGCCGGTCGTGAACTCGTCTTCGAAGGCTTCGGCCAGCACCGAACGCACCGTCCGGCCCGGCGTCAGGTCCGTCACGCGCAGGAAGAAGCCGTCATACGCGAGGGTCGGCAGAACAAAATCATCCTCTGTGTCGTAGCAGACGTCGAACTCGACGAGCACGTACTGCGCGTTGGCAGGGACGTCGAACAGTGGACTCCGGAGGCGCTCCCAGCGCGTGAACGGCGAGCCGACACCATCGGCGTGGAAGGCTCCGTTGGACGCTCCGCCGCAGAAGGTGTTGGAGGTCGTCCACGGAACCGTGATGTCTCCCGCGCCGTGAACTGCAGTCCAACCTGCTGGCAACGCTCCCGGCGCCACGCCGTCGAAATTCTCGCTCAGAATGGTCGTGCTGACTGGCGTGCCCGTGTCGAGCGACATCATCAGCGTAGCGGCATCATCGCGCGAGGACACGAGGAGACGCAGATTGATCGGCGTCCCTGGTACAACGGAACGATCGACGCGAATGCGATACGGCTTTGAATTGGAGCGCGTGGCCCCCGGCTCAATCGTTTCATAGTTTCCTTCGCTTTTGATCACAGTAACACCGGGCGTGTCGCTGACCAGGACGGCAGTCGGCGAGCGCACTTTCTCACGGTTCAGCGGATTCGTCACATAGTTGAACAGAGGCACCTTGATGTCGACTGTTTCGCCCGGATCGACGAAGCCTTTACCCTTGCCGCGACCATCCTTCAAGGTCACAGCGCCGACATTGAGCGAAGCATAGTTTGAGCGCTTGGACAAACGGACCCGTCGTACCGTCGCATCAATGCCCGTCAGCGCGAGGTCGGGCTGCCCGTCGGCGAAGCCGAGCTCCGGACGGTTGGCCAGGGCGAACCCGGCATAGTATTCGTCGTCCTGCGACACGGCCTGGATGTAGTCGCCCAGGTTCGGCTGACCCGTGTCGTTGTTGTGACCGGCATGGAACGGCTTGAAGGTCAACGGCTGCGGCTTGCTCCACTTGCGACCGCCATCGTTCGAGAACGTGTAGGTGACCTCCGACAGATCGCCACTGGAAGCGATGCCCTGGTCATAGTAGAAGACCGACACCCGCCCGGTCACGTTGTCCACCGTCACCCACGGAAACCACTGTGCACGATCCGTGCCCGGCCGACTGTTGAGCAGAATCGGCGCCGAGAACGTCAAGCCGCCGTCCGTGCTGCGCTGGAACGCGATATCCGAGCCGTCAAAACCATTGTTGTTCGGGTGGACCAGATAGATGTGCCCGCGATCGTGGCCGTGCGAATTGTCGACCGCGAGACTCGGCGACGTGTTGGAGCGATCATTGCCGAGGATGTAATCCTGGGTCAGGAACTCGGCTGAAGTTTCGATCGGCGCCTGCCAGGTGTTGCCGTTGTCGGTCGAGCGGGCGAACCCCACGGTATTGCCGTACCCAAACAGCGTGCCGGGGAACGGGAAGCGGCGCCAGGCCACGTACACATTCGAACTGCCATTGCCCGCAAAGCGCGGGACCGAGGACTGCCCGTCCGAGATCGTGTCCGCGATCGTCCGGCGATTTGCCGCCGGCCAGGTCAGGCCACCGTCATCAGAGAATGCCGACAGGATGGCGACGTTTCCGTCGCCCTGGAAGTTCGTCCAGGTGATCATCAGCCGGCGCGTATCCGGGTCGACGTCCATGAACTCCTTGTCGGCGCCATCGAAAAAGCTGGTCGGGTTGGTGGCCGCGATGACCTCAAAGGGCCCCGTCCAGGTGTGGCCGCAGTCAGTTGACCGGTGCACGCCCATGGTCTGGGCGACAAAGCTGTCCGGATTCGTCGCGAGAATGATGGACGAATAGACAAAAGTGCAGCCGCCGAGATATTTGACCTCGGGATCACCGAAGACCTGCGGCAGCAGAGTCCCACCGATGTCCGTATCGCCAGGCGACGGCAGCTGCCCGCCGTCGACAAAGGTGTTGCCACCGTCGTCCGAATACATGAAGCCCGAGACACTTAACGGGTTGAGCGCAAATCCGCGCTGATCGTTGAACCCGACCACGATGTGCTGGCCAGTGCTATCGATGGCGATGGAAATCTCTGCCTGCCCGCCTCTTGGGCCGTCCTCACGGAAGCCGCGTCCGCAGCCCGGATCGTTCTGACACGCATCGTCGTCCTGCGGAACTCGCAAGGCCGCAGCATTAACCGCCGGGGCGCCCGCAATCGCCGCAGCGCGTGCCGTAGTACCGCCCTTGACCGCAGCCCGATTGCGCTGGATGCGCGCCACTTCGGCCGCTGCACGAGCGCCCATTGCCGACGTGCGCGTTGCACGCGGGTTCGCGCGCTCCGCGCTTTCGAGCGCAGCGCCATGCGGGATCGCGCGCTTCGCCTGTTGGAGCGCCGCGCCGCGCGACGTCTCGGTCGCTCCCATCGCGGTCGCCGCCGCCATTGCGGCCCCCGCTACCACAGTCAGGACGATCGAAAGTCTGCGCCATGTAAACGACATTGATCTAACCCCTATTTTGTTGTGACGTCATCCAAAGCAGGTTTGGTCGAACGGCGGCGCCGTCCCGATTCGCCGCAGCCGAGAAATATTTGCATCGAACACACGATGCGTTCAAACAGGTTCATCCCCAAGTCAGGCTGGCGGCTTTACATCGTGCCGCTCACTCTGTCAGTGTGATCTATACCACCAACCGGGGACTGCGTCACATTTTTGGCAGTGCGGAGGTGACATAAGATGGCAACTGTTAGCCACAATCTCCTGCCGGGCCCGCAACCAGTGAGCCGCTCAGCTCCGAAACCGATGCGAAGCCCGCCGCTCGCAGATAGCCGGCAATACCCGCGTTGATCTTTGGACACAGCAGCGGATCGTAGAAGAGGCCGGTGCCGACGCCGACCGTGGTCGCGCCGGCGATGAGAAACTCGAGCGCATCATTAGCGCTCGCGATACCGCCCTGGCCGATGATCGGCACGCGATGTGGCTTTGCGACTTCGTAAACCTGGCGCACCATCAAGAGCGCGATCGGCTTGATCGCCGGCCCCGATACGCCGCCCTGCACATTGCCGATCACAGGCTGGCGCGTCTTCAGATCCACTGCCATGCCCGAGATCGTATTGATGACCGCGAGCCCGTCGCTGCCCGCCTCGATGCACAGGCGCGCGTTCTCGCGGATGTCGGTCTGGTTGGGCGAGAGCTTGGTGATCAGCGGTTTCTTCGTGACCTTGCGGCAAGCGGCCACGACCTTCGCGCTCATCTCGGGGTAATTGCCAAATTGCACGCCGCCTTCCTTGACGTTCGGGCAGGAGATGTTGATCTCCATCGCGTCGATGGGCGAGTCATCGAAGCGGCGTGTGACCTCGACGTACTCGTCGATCGTCGAGCCGCAGACGTTGGCGAGGAAGCGCGTCTCGTTAAAGTCCAGCGTCGGCAGGATATTCTTGACAACATGATCGACGCCGGGGTTCTGCAAACCGATCGCGTTGATCATGCCCATCGGCGTCTCGGTCACGCGATGCAAGGGGTTGCCGAGACGCGGCGCGAGCGTCGTGCCCTTCAGGACGATCGCGCCGACCTCGCGGTTCGAAAATCCCTCGACCCGGGTGTACTCCTCGCCGAAACCGACGCAGCCCGACAGCAGCACGATCGGGGATGCGAATCGCAGCCCGCAGAAATCGAGCGCCAGCGAGGGGTCCGGGAGGGGGGAAGCCGCGGCCATGGCGCGAGTATAAAGGGGACGCTACCCTTTTCCTTTCAGCGAAAAGGGTAGCGTCCCCTTTTATCATGTTTCACCTGATCCTGTTCGAGCCGGAGATCCCGCCCAATACCGGCAACATCATCCGGCTGTGCGCGAACAGCGGCGCGACGTTGCATCTCGTGCAGCCGCTCGGTTTCTCGCTGGACGACGCCCAGCTGCGCCGCGCGGGGCTCGACTATCGCGACCTCGCGCGGGTGCATGAGCACCGCAACCTGACCGTCTGCCTGCAACAATTCGATGTCACACGCGTGTTTCCGGTCGAGACACGGGGTGGCAGGCGCCACACCGAGCAACACTACCAGGCCGGTGACGCGTTCCTGTTCGGGCGTGAGACCAGCGGGCTCCCGGGCGAGGTCCTCTCGCAGTTTGCCGCCGATCAGGTTATCCGGCTGCCGATGATTCCCGGCAACCGCAGCCTCAACCTCTCCAACGCCGCGGCCATCGTTGTCTACGAAGCCTGGCGCCAGCTCGCCTTCGCCGGCAGCGAGTAGCGTTCGGTCGAGTCGCGCGGGCGGGATCCGGGCGGGAGTTAACCAGCGCCCGCGGGATCCGACGGGGTGTCCCCTCGCTCCGCCGGAACTTTATGCTTCGCTCGGGGACACCCCGTCACCTCGCGGGCGCCGGGTTGCGGCACGACTCGTCGCGCGGGCAAGGTGGGCGGGTCCTTGCGAGTGCCGCGCTGCGCCGGCGCGCTCGAGGTGGCCGGGCCCTCGCGAGCAAACTCGTAAGTTCCGGCGGAGTTTGCGAGCGCGGGGCTCGGCCGGATCCCGAGCGCGCCGGCTCGATGGATCAGTTCTCCGAGCTGACTTCGCGACTGAGCATCGACTGGACGACGTCCGGTATGGGCATGCCCTCGTAGAGCACCTGATAGACGTACTCGCAAATGGGCATGTCGACGCCCAGCTTCTTCGCGACCATGTGCACGGCCTTCGCGGCGTAATAGCCCTCGACGACCTGGCCGATCTCGGCGATCGCCTGGTCGATGGGCTTGCCCGAGGCGAGCGCGCGGCCGAAGCGGCGGTTGCGCGACTGGTCGTCGGTGCAGGTGAGCACCAGGTCACCGAGCCCCGCGAGGCCCATCAACGTCTCCTGCTTCGCACCCAGCGCGACGCCCAGGCGAACCATCTCGGCAAGACCCCGCGTGATCAGGAATACGCGGCTGTTGGAACCATAACCCATGCCGTCGGAACCGCCGGTCGCAATCGCGATCACATTCTTGACCGCGCCGCCGATCTCGACGCCGATGATGTCGGACTGCGTGTAGGCGCGGAAACTGCCGGCAGAGAGGCGTTTCGCAAGCTTGAGCGCAAAATCGGCATCGGGTGAAGCGACGGCCAGCGCGGTCGGGAGGCCCTCGCCCACTTCACGCGCAAAAGTCGGGCCAGACAGCACTGCAATGGGCACGTCCGGTCCCAGCACTTCGCGCGCAACCTGGTGTGGCAGCTTGCCGGTCGAAAGCTCGAACCCCTTGCTGGCCCAGGCAACGCGCGCTGCCGGCTGGAGCAGCGGTCGCAGCTGCTGCAGCACCGCGCGCAATGCGCTTGATGGCACAACCAGCACGAGGTCATCGCCGCTGGCGACGGCGCGGGCAAGATCTGGCTCGATGACGAGCGTGGGCGGGAACTCGATGCCGGGCAGGTACTGCTCGTTGCGGCGCGCGCGCGCGAGCTCGGCCGGGTTGTCCTCGGCGCGGCCCCACAACACGGTCGGCCGGCCGCTGCGCGCGAACTGGATCGCGAGCGCCGTGCCCCAGGAGCCGGCGCCAAGCACGACGATCGCGGGCATTGCGCTCCTCAGTTCGTCTGTTCGGGCGCCGGTCCCTGCTGAGCCTGGCGCGCGGCGCGTTCCTGCATCGAGCGCTCGAACAGCGCATCGAAGTTGACGTGCGGCAGCAGGAACGGCGGGAATCCACCCTTGGTCACGACGTCCGACACGGTCTGCCGGATGTACGGGAACAGGATGTTCGGTGCGAACGAGCCCAGGATGCGCCGGGTCTCCTCGGGACCGAATCCGCGCACGACGAACACGCCAGCCTGCTTGACCTCGGCGAGGTAAACGGCGACTTCGCCGTTCTTGGCCTCGAGCGTCACGGTCAGCACGACCTCATGGGCATCCTGGCCAACGGTGTTCGATGTGGTGCTGAGATTCAGCGAAATTTTCGGATCCTGTGCCTGCGCCGGCAGGAACGGGCCCTTGGGGGACTCGAATGACAGGTCCTTGATATAGACCGTCTGCAGCGCAACCGCCGGACCCTGGCCATTGGTGGAAGGGTCGCCCGCGCCGCCCGTCAGGGGGATATTTTCGTCAGCCATGTTCTTTCCTCACATTACATTACAAGTGTTGTTGCGCTTCATGCGCTTTCCGCCAGCAGGCGGTCAAGTTCGCCGCTTCGGTCCATGGCTGCGAGCTCCTCGGCATCTCCGAGATAGCGCTCGCCCAGATAGATCTGCGGCAATGAGCGCCTGCCACTCCTTGCCACCAGTTCGTCACGGAGCCCCGGGCTGTCCTCGACGCTGATCTCCGTGTACTCGATTCCGCGCCGCTGCAGCAAGTTGAGCGCGCGCATGCAGTAACCGCAGAAGCTGCTCGTGTAGACCGTCACCGGTGCCACCGGCACGGCTCAAGCCTTCACGACCGGCAGATTATCCTGACGCCAGGCCGCGAGTCCCCCGCGCAGGCTGAAGACATTCTTGAGGCCCGCGCGCTTCAGCGTTCGTACCGCGGCGCTGGCCAGCGAGCCGCTATCGCAGTACATGATCAATGTCTTTCCACTCAGTTTCTCGAGCGCCTTGGCGTTGTCGGCGATCTGGTCGCCGGGCACGTTGCGCGCGCCCGCGATGTGGCCGTCCTTGAACTGGTTGGCCGGGCGCACGTCCACGAGTACGGCGCCTTCATTCATCATGCGTATCGCGTCGTTTGGCGCGACCGCGGTCGAGCCCTGGCCCTGCCGGCGCATTTCATAGGCGGCGACGACCAGCGCCATCAGCACCAGCCCACCGGCCAGGAGCAGATGATTGGTGAAATAATCGAGCAGTCGGTCCATGGGGCGGGTCACGGGTCGGCCGCGTGACCCAGGGCAAAAAAACGGCCGGGCATTATATCAGCGCAGGAAGAGGCGGCCCGGGGCCGCCATGGAAGAGGGTTTAACCCTGAGAAAACAAGGACTTGCCTGCATCGGCTGCCTGTTACTGCTCTTTGGCATGTCCGCGCTGCCTGCCGCGCGCGACCCGGAGAAGCAGTTGCAGCAGGTTCGCGAGCGCATCGAGGACCTGCAACGCTCGATCCGTCGCGACACGGACCGACGCGACACCCTCTCTGCCCAGCTGCGCGACGCCGAAGAAAAGGTTCGCGGCGCGCGCGTCCGGCTCGACAGCGTTCGCAAGCAACTCGCCGCGAGTGACGTCCGTCTTTCCGAGCTGACGGCCGAACGCGAACACACCGAGCGGGCCCTGCGTGATCAACGCCTGGCGCTCGCGAACCAGCTGCGCTCCGCCTACATGAGTGGACGCGAGGAACAACTCAAGCTGCTGCTTTCCCAGGAAGACCCGGTGGCGTTCGGGCGCATGCTCGTTTACTACTCCTATCTTGGTCGCGCACGCGCCGGAAAGATCGCGAAGATCGAGGCAGCCGTCGCGACGCTCGAGCAGGCCGCGGCGCAGGAGGCGGAGGAACGCGGGCGTCTGGCGGCACTCGAGACCGATAGCCGCAGGGAATTGACGTCAGTCGACTCGGCGCGCGCAGAGCGGGGCAAGGCTGTCCGCGCCATCAATTCCCAGCTTCGGAACAACAGCGACACGATTGCAAAGCTCAAGCGTGAAGCTGCGGCGCTCGAAAAACTGGTCGCCGATTTGCGCCGCGCGCTCAAGGACCTGCCGCCCGGCGCTGGCCAGGCCTTCGAAAAGGTGCGGGGCAAGCTCGCCTGGCCGGCGGGAGGCCGGATTGTTGCGCGCTTCGGCCAGCCACGTGGCGGCGGCCTCAAATGGAATGGCGTGATGATCGAGGCGGGCCGCGGCACTGAGGTTCGGGCGCTGTACGAAGGGCGGGTCGCCTACTCCGACTGGTTGCCCGGAATGGGGCTCCTATTGATCATCGACCACGGCGGCTATATGAGCCTGTACGCCCACAACGAGCAGCTCTTCAAAGCCGTCGGGGACCGCGTGGAAGGTGGCGAGGTCATTGCGACCGTGGGCGACAGCGGGGGTCGCAGCCAGCCGGGGCTTTACCTCGAAATCCGCCGCGGGGCGACGCCCGTGGACCCCGTCCCCTGGTTCCGGCGGCCGGCGCCCTGAAAACCGGGTCAAATTCGAACAAACTGCGGATTACGTCAAAGACGGCCCGGGCCGGCATCGGCGACCCTGCGCTGCAAGCTTGGCATTGTGCCGGACAGGAACCCGTACCCATGGCCTCGACCGCCCTGGAACTGACGTTACATTTAGCGAGCGTGAAGTCGAACCTGGATCCGTACGGCCATTTGCTGCGGATGCTGATGCCACGCGCCGTTGGCGTCGGCATCTATGACGCATACGGCGTACCAATCTGGGTCGCGGACGGTTATGACGGTCCGGACCCGCTGCCGCTGGTGAACGCGGCACTCGCGGAAGTTCCGCCGGCGACCACGGGGCGCATCGACGGCTTCAGCCAGGACCACGAGGGCGCGCCCGCCTACATTTTCCGGCTGCGCAACAATGCAGGCGACGTCATCGCGATCACGGCGCTGCTGACCCGCGACGGCGAGGACCGGCCTTATTCATTCGTACAGTCTCTGGTGCAGCCGGCGCTCGAATGCCTGCAACGCGAACTCGAGGCACGCACCAGCGTGGGCGTGCTGACGCGCGACCTGGAATCGCGTGATGCGGACCTTGAGCTGCTGCTGCGCATGGCGCCGCACGATCCCGACAGCCCGCTGCAGGGCGACGAGTTGGGCGTACTCGTGCAGGGCTGCGTGGATCATCTCGGTTGCATGCTGGGTGCCCTGGTCGTGCCGGAACGCAATGTCGCGATCTGCATGGCGCCGGCAGGCGAGAAACCTCATGTCGAGGTGCTGACCAAGATTCACCGCCACCTCCTGAACTGGGCGCAGCTGCAGCGCCGCAATCTCGTCATCAACAGAATCAAGCCGCGGCCGATCGATTTGCCGCCATTCAAGATCCTGTCCACGCCCGTGCGTCATGCCTCGGGCCGGGTGATTGGCTTCCTCGCGCTGTTCCGCAAGGGGGACGGACCCAGTTTCGAGCCGCGCACCGAGCGGCTTGTCGAACTGCTTTCGCGCAAGGCCACGGCGATCCTGCAGGCCAACTTCGACGCATTGACGGCGCTTCTGACGCGCCCGGCGTTCGAGACACAGGTGCGGGCCATGATCGGCGGGCGCCGCGAAAATGCGCCGGATTGCGTGCTTTACATCGATGCCGATCGCATGCATGTCGTCAACGACAACTTCGGCATGCACATCGGCGACGAGCTGATCGGCAAGATCGCCGAGGTGCTGCGCAAGAAGCCGCGGCCCGCGGCGCTCGCCGCGCGCATCGCCGGCGATCGCTTTGCCGTCTACCTGCCGGACTGCAAGCTGGAATTTGCGCAACAGATCGCCGAGATGCTGCGGCGCCAGTGCGCCGAACTGACCCACACGCGCACCGACGGGACAGTACAGGTGTCGATCAGCGTCGGCGTCGCGGAACTGCCCGAATCGCAGAACGCGCTCGCGCACGGCATGGCCAATGCCGAGCTCGCCTGCAAGGCGGCCAAGGACCGCGGCCGCGACCGCGTCGAAATTTTTCAGGACAGCGACAAGAGCATCATGCGTCGGCACACCGACGTGCTGATCGTGCAACGCGTACACGAGGCGTTGGAAAAAGACCACTTCGTGCTCTACGCACAGCCGATGCTGTCGCTGGGCTCGGATCGCAGCGCACCGCGCTTCGAGCTGCTGCTCAGGATGCTGTCGGAAACCGGCGAAGTCCTGCCGCCCGCGAAGTTTCTGTCGGCGGCCGAGCGCTACCAGATGATGCCGGCCATCGACAAGTGGGTGATCAAGAATGCCCTCGCGACGCTGGGCAAGCACGCTGAAGCGCTGCGCGGCTGCGGCATGCGTTTCTCGATCAACATCTCTGGTGCGTCGATCGCGTCGGAGGAATTCCTGGAGTTCCTCGAGTCCAGCGTCAAAGGGTGCGGATTACCGCCGGAGCTGCTGTGCTTCGAGCTGACTGAGACATCGGCCGTGTCGAACCTGACGCGCGCCGATCGGCTGATGCAGTGCCTGCGCGCGCAGGGCTGCAGCTTTGCGCTCGACGATTTTGGCACTGGATTGAGTTCGCTCGCCTACCTCAGGGCGCTGCCGGTCTCGGTGCTCAAGATCGACGGTAGCTTTGTGCGCGACTCGGGCACCAACCAGCGCACCGAATTGATGGTCCGCGCGATCGCCCAGCTGGCTCACACGATGGGGATGGAAACCGTGGCCGAGTATGTCGAAACCGACGAACTGCGCACACGCATGGCCAGTCTCGGCGTGGATTTTGGTCAGGGCTACGCGATGGGCCGCCCGGGCCCGCTGTCCGACGTACTCGCTGATCTGGACCTCTATGTGGAGCTGGCGGCGCGAGAGGGCTGATCGCGGGTACCATGCGGTCCATGATCAGCCGTGAGCGCACGCTTCTCGCCGGCCTCGCCGGTGGAATCCTGGGAATGGCACTGGCAGGTACGGGCTTCTGGCTCGCCGGGCGCGAGCGTGCGGCCACCGACCTGCCTCGCGAGGACGCCCAGCTGCTTGCTGAAGTGCTCGACCGCATCCAGACGGACTATGTCGAGCGCACCGATGACCATCAGCTCATGTCGAGCGCCATCCGCGGCATGGTCGGAGAGCTCGACCCGCATTCTGCGTTCATGGACGCAGGAGAGTTCGAGGACCTCAAGATCGCGACCGAGGGCAATTACTCAGGCATAGGCGTCGAGGTGACGCTCGAGTCGGGCGCGATCATTGTCATTTCGCCGATCGACGCATCTCCGGCCGCGCGCGCGGGCATCCACGCCGGCGACAGGATCGTCGCAGTGGATGGCCAGGCCGTCGAAGGCGCCGCGCTTGCCGTTTCCGTCGCGCGCATCCGTGGCGAGCCGGGCACCATCGTGAATCTGGGCATTGGCCGGAAGTCCGTCACGGCGCCGCTCGAATTTGCGATCGAGCGTGCGGTCGTCTCGGTTCATTCTGTGCACTACGAGATGCTGGAGCCGGGCTACGGCTACCTGCGCATATCCCAGTTCAGCGAAACGACCGGCTCTGACACCGGCCAGGCGCTCGGCGCGCTGCAGAAACTGGCGGCTGGCCATTTGCGTGGCATCGTGCTCGACCTGCGCAACAATCCGGGCGGCGTGCTGGATGCGGCGGTCGAAGTCTCGGATGCCTTTTTGGAGCGTGGTGTCATCGTGACAGCCGAAGGCCGCGCGCCGGAAGCGAGCTTCCGCATGGAGGCCGCAGCCGGCGATCTTGCCCACGGCGCGCGCATCGCAGTGCTGGTCAACGAAGGATCCGCATCGGCGGCGGAGATCGTCGCGAGCGCATTGCACGACAACGGTCGGGCGACGCTCCTGGGGCGCAAGACATTCGGCAAGGGCTCGGTGCAGACCGTGCTGCCGCTGACCGATGGGCAGGCACTCAAGCTCACGACGTCGCGTTATTTCACACCGTCGGGGATTTCAATCCACCACCGCGGCATCGAGCCGGATATTGCACTCCCCGACGTGGCGACGCCGGATGGCCAGCCTGCGCCACTCGCTGAGAGGGATTCCGACGTGCGCGCGGCCGTCGCATGGCTCAAGGATGAAAACCCCTCGCTCGTCGCGGCGAAAACCGCGCCAGCTCGTCGGTAGCCGGCCATGACGGAAACGCCGGGAAAGCCCGCGGCCGAGCCGGAGACCAGTACGCACAGCACCGACATCCGGCCCGCCGTGCACACGAGCATCCGCAGGAGCCTGATGCGGGTGGACTGGCTCGTGCTCCTGGCCGTCGGGCTGTATGCGGTGGTTCCGCAGTCCCAGCCGTCCTCGCCGCGGCTCCTGTACGTGGCGATCGCACTGTTCACGAGCTTCGTGCTGGCGCTGCGATGGCAGGGATTCCCGGTGCGCGGAACGGGCGAGCGGATCGTTCTCTCGGCTGCGGCGATGGTCGCATTCATTACGGTCGCCGCCATCCTGACTGGCGGCACGCGAAGCCCGCTGATCAACCTGTACCTGTTGCCGATCGTGGTGGCCGCGATGACGCTGGGCGCACGCGGCGCAACGGTCGTGTTCGCCGGCGTCGCGCTCGCCTACCTTTCCGTAATCGTGGGCGACGGCCCGCTTCCGAAGACGCCCGAGCTGCTGGTAGGGTTATGCGGTGTACTCGGCCCCTATGGGTTGGTCGCATACCTGACGCAACTGCTTGCCAGTTCAGTCGTGACTGCGCGGCGGCGCATCGAAGAGATGGCCGAGCGGGACGCCCTGACCGGGATGCTGAATCTGCGCGCATTCCGGGCTCTCCTGCACCGAGAGCACGAACTGCGTTCGCGCAGCTACCGCGGCTATGGGATCCTGATCGTGGATATTGACGAGCTCAAGCAACTCAACGACGCGCACGGACATCAGGCCGGCAACCGCGCGATCACGACGGTCGCGGGCGCGATCCAGCGGGCGCTTCGCACCAGCGATGTAGCCGCCCGCTACGGCGGCGACGAATTCGTGCTGTTCCTGCCGGAGGCGACGCCCGAGGTCGCGGAAACCATTGCGCAGCGCGTGCGCAACAATGTCCATAAGAGCCTGTTTCCGGTCGGCGAGCGCCTGCAGCGCATGACCGTCAGCGTCGGCGCAGCGAGCTATCCGCAGGACGGCAAGCAGGACGAAGACATCATCGACGCTGCGGATCTCGGGATGCAGCGCGACAAGGAACTGCGTCGCCGCAATGCCGCCGATGCCATTGCAAAGGTTCCCTGATGCGATCGCTGACCAAGGGGTACATGCAGAGTTTCGATACAACGGTGAGCGCCGCGACCCTGTGGCGAGCAGTGGTGGAGCCTGAAGCGCTCGTGCTCTGGTACGGCGATCAGGCGGTGGTGGAGCCGCGCGTCGGGGGCCGATATTTTGCGGTGTCGCGGCTTTTCGGGCGGCGCGAAGCATTCATCGAGCGCTTCGAGCCGGGCACGCGGCTGCAACTCCTGCTCGAGCCCAGCCCCGATTGGCCGCCGCTCACCGAGGGTGCGTTGGTCGAGGACTTGCTGATCGACGAACACAGGGGACAGCGGATATTGCGCGTGATTGGTTCCGGAATTCCGTCGGGCGCCGACTGGGCGCCGGTGCTGAAACAGTTGAAGACCGGCTGGGCGCTCGCCTTCGGGTTGCTGCAGACACGGCTGCGCAGCGGGGAGATCAAGGACTCTGCCGCATGAGGCGTGCGTTTCTGGCGCTTGCCGCCTGGTGCTTGGCCGGAACCGCCCAGGCAGCGACACTGGTGCTCTCCGGCGGTACAGTCATCGATGGCTACGGCAATCCGCCGATTGCCGACGGCGTGGTCGTCATCGAGAACGACCGGATTCTGGCAGTGGGTGGCCGCGGCCAGGTCGTGGTGCCGGAAGGTGCCGAGCTCATCTCCACCGAAGGAATGACCGTGCTGCCGGGGCTCTGGGACATGCAGGTCAACCTGATGCGCCTGGGCCACGGCGACATGGCGCGCTGGAATGAAACCTACGGGCCGCTCGCGGAGCGGGTGATCATGCCGATCGCAGCCCGGCAGCTCCTGCAGGCGGGTGTCACGAGCGCCCGCGACACCGCGGCGCCGCTCGAAGCCGCGATCAACGTCCGTGACCGCGTGCAGGATCATCTGATCAACGGGCCGACCCTTTATGTGTCAGGCCCATTGCTGCGCAAGCTCGTGCCGCCCGGCACCGAAGAATGGCAGTGGGCAGTCAATGGTGCCGAGGACGCCAGGGCGAAGGTCGCGCGGCTTGCGGGAGCCGACGTGGATTACCTGTTGCTCGCCGAGGTGGATCTCTGGAGCGCCGAGGAACTCACGGCAGCCGTCACCGAGGCGCGTGCCCGCGGGCTTCCGGTGCACGCCTATGCGGATCGTCCCGCCGACGTCGAGCGCGGCGTCGAGCTGCAATTCGATGGCTTCCTCGGCACCGGCATGGGTGTCGCCGCTTTCCCGGACAGCGTGGTGCTCGCACTGCACCAGCGGTTGCTCGAACCTGCGGCGCGGCCTCTCGTCTGGAGTCCGGCAATCTCTGCAATTCTGAACTTTGAGTCCTTGCGGGAGAACGCGGAGCCGCTCGACGATCCGCGTACGACGGCGGAACTGCCGCCACTGGTTGCGGCCGATATTCTGGGTTCGCTCGCGGATCCCGATCGCGTGACCGGACTCGACATGCCGGCGGTGCGTGCCCTCACACTCTGCGCCAAACTCCACCAACTCGATGATGCCAAAGTGCGGCTGCTGCTCGGCTCTGACGCCGGCGCGCCGGGTCATCTGCATTCACGGGCGACCTGGCAGGAAGTCGATTTCTGGGTGCGCCGCTGCGGCATGCCGGTCGAGCGCGCGATACAGGCCGCGACCTATGACGCCGCCATGGCCATGGGTGTTGGCCACGAGTCAGGCACGCTCGCGCCCGGCAAATACGCGGATGTGATCGCCGTGCGCGGCGACCTGCTGCGGCACCCGGATCTGCTGCAATTCGTGGACATTGTCATCAAGCGCGGTCATCGCGTACGCTGACGCCATGGCGTTTTTCATCCTGCGCGCGCTGATTGCCGCACTCGGCCTGTGGCTCGCGACCGAATGGGTTGACGGTATTTCGGTCAACAGCCCGACCACGCTGATCCTGGCGGCGCTGCTGCTCGGCATCGTCAACGCCATCGTGCGGCCGCTGGCGATCCTGCTGACGCTGCCGCTGACACTCGTGACGCTCGGCTTCTTCCTGCTGGTCGTGAATGCCGCCATGGTAGGTCTGGTCGCGGCATTCCTCCCCGGCATGACGGTGCAGGGTTTCTGGGCGGCATTCTGGACCGCGATCATCGTCAGCATCGTGAGCTGGATCGGGAACGCGATGTTCAAGCCCGGCCAGCCGAAACGAATAGACTGACCCTCAGGCCGTTCGCAGGGCCGTGCCGTGGGCCAGGTAATGATTGATCCGCGTCTCCCAATCCCGCATGAATTGCCGGTAGTGTTCTTCCGTGAATGACGCGACTAATGTGTCACCCGCAGGCCCCAGACTGGTATGGGAGTAGGTGATGGTCGCCTCCGATCCAGTCGCGGACTCGCGCAGCTGAATCGTCAGTCTGCAGGCCGTGACGGCCGGCGTGATCTTGATCATTTCCACGAATCCGCTGCCCGGCTCATGACGCGTGATGTACCAAATCGCATGGCCCCCATCGGCATCGGTGAGGAAGACGCAATCGGGTTCCGCGAAGCCCGAAACACTGAATACGGCGGGCGGATTCCAGCCCTCGAGCCAGTCCGCCTCGCGCACCGGGCACAGCAAGGGGAATACTTTCGCGGACGGGGCGACCAGCTTCTGCGTATATGTCCGCGTGACGCGGTTGGGCATCGTGATGTTCATGGGCCTTTTCTCCTCGTGGCACCCGATTTCTGCTAGTTTTGCCTCTCAAAGCCGGCCCGTCAAAACAAGAATCACCCCACCATGAGCGTCCAACTCCGCCTCACCGTGATGAACTTCATGCAGTTCTTCGTGTGGGGCTCGTGGCTCATATCGCTCGGCGCCTACATGATCGTCACGCTCGGATTCTCGGGCGGCCAGGTCGGCAGCATCTACGCGACGATGGGAGTCGCTTCGCTATTCATGCCCGGACTGATGGGCATCGTGGCGGATCGCTGGGTCAATGCCGAGCGCGTATTCGGCATCTGCCACCTGGTCGGCGCGGGCCTCTTGCTGTGGGCCTCGACAGTCAAGGACTTCGACACCCTCTACATGATCATGCTGCTGAACGCGATGGTCTACATGCCGACCATCGCGCTCAACAACACCGTTTCCTACAAGGTGCTGGAGCAGAAAGGCCTGAATGTCATCACAAGTTTCCCGCCGATCCGCGTCTGGGGGACGGTCGGCTTCATCGCCGCGATGTGGATGGTGGACTTCGCGGGCTGGACCAAAAGCGAACTCCAGTTCTACATCAGCGCGGGCGCGGCCCTCTTCCTGGGTGTCTACAGCTTCACGATGCCGGCCTGTCCGCCGGCGCGCGACGTGGCGAAAAGGAGCATTGTCTCGGCGCTTGGGCTGGACGCTTTCGTCCTGTTCAGACGGCGCCAGATGCTGGTGTTCTTCATATTCGCGATGATGCTGGGCGCGGCGCTGCAGATCACCAACGCCTTCGGCGGCGCCTTCCTGGCGGACTTCGCGCCCAAGTATCCGGAATCCTTCGGCGTGCAGCATCCGAATATCCTGATCTCGATCTCACAAATATCCGAGACGCTCTTCATCCTGACGATCCCGTTCTTCCTGCAGCGGTTCGGCATCAAGAAGGTGATGCTGCTCAGCATCTTCGCCTGGGTGTTCCGCTTCGGCCTGTTCGCAATCGGCGACCCGGGCGCGGGGCTCTGGATGCTCGTGCTGTCGATGATCATCTACGGCATGGCCTTCGACTTCTTCAACATCTCCGGTTCACTGTTCGTGGACCGTGAGGCGGAAGCGAATATCCGCGCGAGCGCACAGGGGCTCTTCATGATCATGACGAATGGCCTCGGTGCCTTCGTCGGCAGCATGGCGGCGGGCATGGTGGTCGATCACTTTACGGTGAACGGCGTCAAGGACTGGCAGAGCATCTGGTTCATGTTCGCGGGCTATGCGGTGATCCTGGGACTTGTCTTCCCGCTGGTGTTCAAGTACCGGCACGACCCCGAAAAAATGGGGAAGGTCACGCACGCCTGAACGGCGGACATTGGTCAGGCGCCGACGTGCGTCGCCTGGCCCGCAACAATGTACCAGGTGACAAACAAGGCGCAGATGAACGCACCCGGCAGATAGCTGTTCGTGCGCCGGTACGTGAAGGTCGCGATGATCGCGACGATGCTCATCAGCGGAACGAACTGGATGGCGATGATGGTTCTGAGGACGTCGCTGTCGAAGAACATCAGCATGCTACCGGTGGTGAACAGCATTCCGTACTGGATCTTCACGAAGGCGGCAAAACCGCCCGCCAGCGCCGCGATGTTGATCAGATATTGGGCAGCGGGCCTCGCCGTTGCGCGGGTGATGGCGCTGTGCAAAGCGCGCAGCGTCACGACGAAAAACAGCGTGAAAGGAATGAGATAGGCGAGGAATGCGGTCCATTGCGGCCGGCTCAGCAGCTTCAGCGCGAGTACCCAGAAGCGGAAGTCCACGGTGAACAGGAAATCGCAGACCGCGAGCGCGGCGTAACCGATGGCGACGGTGACTATTGCGATCGCGATCGAACGCCTGGTGTGCGTGTTGAATTGCGGCCTGGCCCCGCCCGGCACGAATGACAGGCCGAGCACGATCAGGCTGTTCAGCACCGCCCAGACGGCGATCTGATTGGTGAGGCTCTGGGGAAACAGACTTACAGCAGGTGCAAGCGCTTCGGCGAGCTGGAAGAAAGGCAACAGCGTCACGGCCGGGAGCGCGGCGCCAATGATGAGCGAGATCCACCAGCGGCCGTCACGGCGCGAGCCTGACATCACGGGCTGTGCAGCCAGCGGCGCGAACCAGGGTAGCAAAAGCAACCCGGCGAAGGCCCCGAGCAGCAGCGCGATGCAGCCGATGAATGCGACCAGCGTGCCGATCTCCTTCCAGATCCAGATCTGATCGTCCACGGGCAAGGGCTTGCCACCGGAAAGCGTCTTCTGGAACCAATCGATGCTGTATCCGATCGCTTCCGTTGACAGATGGTCCATCGCATGCGTGACGGCGGGCGCATACAGGACGCGGGCTGTGCCATTCCCGGCCGAACCATAGACCTTCCCCGGCTCAACCGGCGCATTCATGCCGAAGAGGCTCCACAGCTTCGGGCTCTCTGCAATCTCGCGCGCTGATCGGACGCCCCACATCAGCCGCGAGAATTCGTCATACCGGCTGAACACGACTGCGACATTGCGCGGGAAGGTCGGCGTACCCTCGGCAGCAAATGGCCCACCTGTGCTGGAGCCTTCCAGCACCATCGACTTGTAATCGTTCGGGAAGACCGCCGCGGCGGCGAGCACGGTCCATCCACCCATGCTGTGGCCCTCGAGGCCGATATTGTTCCTGTCGACCATGGCGAGACTGCGGAGATAAGCGAGGCCATCCGGCCCGCCAAAGCCGGCGGCAAACGCGGGCGGCGCGCTGTAGCCATGGCCCCTTTGATCGAGTGTGAGCACGACATAGCCGCGTCTGGCGAATTCGATCGCAAAGCCGCTTTGAGTCTCCCGCGAGTTGATGTACCCGTGCACCGCGAGAATGCCCGGGGCGGGGGTGTTGGCAGTCGCGCCCGGCGGAACGTAGAGCAGCGCGCTCATCGGCGATCCGTCCGAGCCTATGAAGCGAACATCCATGACGCGGATGCCGCCGGCGGTCTGTACGAAGTGCGCGAGCAGGGCGCCGGCCAGCACCAGGACCAGCCCGATCGAGAGGAGGCGCCGATGCCCCGGCATGAATTCATGGCGCACAAAAGCAAGCCGATGCCGCAATCTGATCACTCCACTGTATTCTCAGCCACCATACTGATCAGTATGCGCCCAGCCTAGCAGCGACAGGAGAGTCACCATGGATGAAGAAAATGCCGTGCCTGCGGCAGGCCGGCGCCCCAGCGCGCGCAATGCCAAGCGTGCAGCCCGCGCCGCACGTGCCGGAATATGGATTCCGTACATTACCCGCAAGATTCCCTACTACGAGGTGCTCGGTGAGGAGGGGCTGACCACAATCGAAAGCAATGCCGACACGATACTGGAAGAAATCGGCATCGAATTTCGCGAAGACCCCGAAGCCCTGTCGATATGGAAAGCCGCGGGCGCAGACGTACAGGGCGAAAGAGTGCGCATGCCGCGGGGCATGTGCCGCCAACTTATCCAGGCGACGGCGCCGCGCGAATTCGTGCAACACGCCCGCAACCCGGCGCGCAATGTGTTGATTGGCGGCAAGAACACCGTGTTCGCACCCGCCTATGGCTCACCATTCATCCGCAGCCTTGACGAAGGCCGCCGCTATGCGCGCATCGAAGATTTCCGCAACTTCGTCAAGCTCGCCTACATGTCAAACCCGCTGCACCATTCCGGTGGAACCATCTGCGAGCCGGTGGATTTGCCGGTCAACAAGCGCCACTTCGACATGGTGTACAGCCATATCAAGTACAGCGACAAGCCGTTCATGGGCTCGGTGACGCATCCGGAGCGCGCCCAGGACACCGTCGAGATGGCAAAGATACTATTCGGCGAGAACTATATTGATCCAGCCACCGGTAAACCGAACACCGTGATTGTAAGTCTGATCAACGTCAATTCACCGATGACCTATGACGCGACGATGCTGGGCGCGCTAAAAGTGTACGCACGCGCGAACCAGGCTTGCATCGTGACGCCATTCATCCTGGCGGGCGCCATGTCGCCGGTCACTGTGGCTGGCACGGCGACGCAGACCCTGGCCGAGGCGCTTGCCGGCATGGCGTTCATCCAGCTGCTGTACCCGGGTGCGCCAATGGTGCTCGGCAGCTTTGCGTCATCGTTGTCGATGCAATCCGGTGCGCCGACATTCGGAACGCCGGAGCCCGCACTGGTCCTCTACGTCATGGCGGCCATTGCGCGGCGGCTCGGCGTTCCGTTTCGGTCCGGCGGCAGTCTGTGTGCGTCGAAGATCCCGGATGCCCAGGCGGCCTTCGAATCAGCGCAAACGCTGCTGCCCACCTGCTTGGGCGGCGTGAACTTCGTGTTGCACGTGGCCGGCTGGCTCGAGGGCGGGCTCGCGATGGGTTACGAGAAATTTGTCATGGACGTGGACCAGGCGGGGATGATGCACACGCTGCTCGAGGGCGTGGACCTGTCGGACAACGGCCAGGCAATGGATGCCATCCGCGAGGTCGGCCCCGGCAAGCACTTCCTGGGTTGCGCGCATACGCTGGCAAATTTCGAGACGGCTTTCTATCGGTCGCCGCTTGCCGACAACAACAGCTTCGAGCAATGGGAAGCGGAAGGCGGCACGGACATGGCCAGGCGCGCGAATGTGCTGTGGAAGAAACAACTCGCCGAATACGCCGCGCCAGCGCTTGATCCGGCCGTAGACGAAGCGCTGCTCGATTTCATCAATCGACGCAAAGCTTCGTTCCCGGACTCGGCTTTCTAGGGGAGCGCCTCGACCCCGCGTCTCTCCGGCAACCCGGCTCCTGCACCACTACACAGTGCAGGCGCATCGCAGGATTGGGCTCCAGGAGGGCGTAAAGACAAGGAGTGGAGCGATTGCGGTCATGAGTTACCGCTCACGCGCGAGGCCTGCTATGTGCGAGGCCTGCTATGCGCGAGGCCTACGACCGCCCTCGCGACGGCCGCGACCGGGCTGACCTTCTGCTGCCGGCGGCGTTGCTTCGCGAAATCTCCTGATCCAGCGCGCGCAGTCGGGATCGTGCCCCATCATGACGTCTGCTCCCATACACGCGCGCACCGTTGCAACGTGCAGCGGATTCGTTATCGCCGACGTCAGGCCAGCCGCGATCGCCATGGTAAGAAACGCGCTGTTGATTCCATCGCGATCCGGCAATCCAAAGCTGACATTCGACGCGCCACAGGTAGTGTTCACTTTCAATTCTTCGCGCAAACGCCGCACGAGCCGCATCACCTGAACGCCACTCTTGTTGATCGCACCGATAGGCATCACCAGCGGGTCTACCACGATATCGCTCGCAGGAATGCCGTAATCGGCCGCGCATTCGACTATTTTCCTGGCCACCGCAAAGCGCACATCCGGATCCTCGGAAATGCCGGTCTCATCGTTGGAGATGGCGACCACGGCGGCACCGTATTTCTTTACCAGCGGCAGGACTTGATGCAGTCGCTCATCCTCGCCGGTGACGGAATTGACCAGCGCTTTACCCTTATAAACCGCGAGCCCAGCCTCCAGCGCCGCGACAATGGAGGAGTCGATGGACAGTGGCAGGTCAGTGATCGACTGCACCAATTGAATGGCCTTTGCCAGGATAGCCGGCTCGTCAGCGAGTGGTATTCCAGCATTGACGTCGAGCATGTGCGCACCGGCCTCGACTTGCGCGAGCGCGTCTGCTTCGACGCGGCTGAAATCGCCAGCCGCCATTTCTGCCGCGAGAAGTTTTCGCCCGGTAGGATTGATGCGCTCGCCGATGATGACGAAAGGCCGGTCGAATCCGATGACGACCTCCCTGCTTGCGGAACTGATGACGGTATCGGTCATGATGCCTCCAAAGTAGATGGCTGTGTGGTATCGCGTGGAGCTGATCCCGCGCCGCAGGCACTCACGAGTTTTCTGGCGGGAGTGCCCACCACTGCGGATACCCGTTCAATGCACCCGCGCAGCAGCGCGGCGTGCGGCGATGAGTGCCTTCGCCGTCTCCACCGCGATCGCGGCGTCGCGGCAATAGGCGTCAGCGCCAACGGCCTTGCCGAATTCCTCGTTGAGCGGCGCTCCGCCAACCAGCACGATGTACTTATCGCGCAAGTTGTTTTGCTTCAGGGTGTCGATGACCACTTTCATGTAAGGCATCGTGGTTGTCAGCAGCGCGGACATGCCCAGAATGTCGGGCTGGTGCTTGTCGAGCGCGGCGAGATACTTTTCGACAGCGTTGTTGATGCCGATGTCGATGACTTCGAACCCCGCCCCTTCGAGCATCATCGACACAAGATTCTTGCCGATGTCATGGATGTCGCCCTTGACGGTGCCGATCACGATCTTGCCGATCGGTTCAACGCCGGTTTCGGCGAGCAGGGGGCGCAGGATTTCCATGCCGCCCTTCATGGCATTCGCGGCGAGCAGGACCTCGGGCACGAACAAGATGCCATCGCGGAAATCGATGCCGACGATTCGCATACCTTCCACCAGCGCATCGTTGAGCACCCGCTCCGGCGGCCAACCACGCTCCAGAAAGATGCGGGTCGCGTCCTCCACTTCGGCCTTCAGGCCGTTGTAGAGATCGTCATGCACCTGTTCGGCGAGTTCCGCGTCATCGAGCGTGCGCAGATCAAACTCGCCTTCCGCTGATTCAGGCATTCACGCTATCTCCGGTCGTATCGAATGGCAGAATGGTAAGCGGCAAACCGGGTAGCGACTGGCCGCTTCGCGACAGCAACGTGTCCACAGACGACATGCGATGTGGGACGCCGGTTCACGCTTTCTGGCCGTTGAAGGCGCCACGGTCCCTAGCGCACCGCTCTTGGCCCCGGCGTCACGCCGGATTTCTGAAGCTGCCGTTCCGCGCTCGGCGGATGGCCAAAGTGGTTTCGATAGCACCTGGAGAAATGCGGCGGCGACTTGAAGCCGCAGGACGTGGTGACGTCCATGATCGGCATCGCGGTTTGCAGCAGCAGCTCACGAGCCCGCCGTAGTCGCATCTCAAGATAATACCGCTTCGGCACGCAATCCAGGTGCCGCTTGAAGAGCCGCTCGATCTGCCTTCTCGACAGCCCGGTGGTGCGCGCGATCCGGTCCAGCGACAGCGGTTTTTCGATGTGCTCTTCCATCAGCTGTGCCACTTTGATCATGCTGCGTTGTGACGCGCCGATCTGCGCGCGCAACGGAATGTACTGACGATCCTGGTCGCTGCGCACGCGTTCGAGCACGAACTGCTCGGACACCAGTTGCGAAATGCGCAGGCCAAGCTTTAGCTGAATCAGGTTGAGCATCAAATCCAGGGGCGCCGTTCCACCGGAACAGGTGTAGCGCTGACGATCGATGCTGAACACCTGGTCGTTGATCTGTACTCGTGGAAATTCCTCGCGCAGCGCGGACAGGTTTTCCCAGTGGATGGTGGCGCGATAATTGTCGAGCAGCCCGGCGCGTGCAAGCGCATAACCACCGGTGCACAGTGCGCCAAGCGCAACCCTGCGGTCCGCCAGGCGGCGGAGCGCGGTAAGCAGGGGTGCAGAAACCGCCTCGCGGACATTGATACCGCCGCATACGAACAGAATTTCCGCTTTCCCCAGCTTGTCGAGGGCAATGGTTGGGGCGAGATCGAGACCATTGCTCGCCAGCACCGGACGGCCATCCAGGCTGACGATCGACCATTCGTAAACGGCCTGACCCACGACTCGATTCGCCATGCGCAATGGCTCGACCGCGTTCGATACCGCGATCAGCGAGTAATTCGGCAAGGTCAGGAAAGCGTACCTGCTCCTGGGCAGGGCGACGGCAGAATCCACGCTGTCACCGGGGTTCCGCATGGGGCTTTCAGTATGCCACCTGCGCAGCCGCGGATGTCTGATTCCGACATAAAATTGTCGCTTTTTGGGCTGCCGACGGCGCGCCAGCGGCTACACTGCCGGAGTCAAAATGCAGGAGCTGGCTGCAGATGAAAACTCATGCGCGGGTGGTCGTGATCGGCGGCGGTGTTGTCGGCGTCAGCACCCTCTATCACCTGGCGCAGAAGGGCTGGTCGGATGTGGTGCTGGTCGAGCGCGCGGAACTGACCGCCGGTTCGACCTGGCATGCCGCAGGCCTCTTGCCACTCTTCAACATGAGTTACACCGTCGGCCAGCTGCACAAATACTCGGTTGACCTGTACAAGCGCCTGCCGGCCGAAACCGGCCAGGACGTGAGTTTTCACGTGACCGGCAATCTGCGCCTCGCGACCTGCCGGGAGCGCATGGACGAATACCAGAAGTACTGCGGCACGGCGAATACCATCGGCGTGCCGTTCCAGGTGATCGGACCGCAGCAGGTCAAGGAACTCTGGCCCCTGGTTGAACTCGGTGATGGCGCCGACCTGCCTGCGATTGTCGGTGCCCTTTATCATCCGGACGACGGCCACATCGCCCCCGCTGACCTCACGATGGCGCTCCGCAAGGGAGCGCGGTCACGCGGTGCGGAGATTTACGAACAGACCGAAGTGACCGCGGTGTCTCGTTCCCGTTCCGGCGAATGGCAGCTGCAAACCAGCAAGGGCGACATCGTGGCCGAGCACGTCGTCTGCGCCACCGGGAATTACGCCCGCCAGGTGGGACGCATGTTCGGGCTCAACGTGCCGGCCATTCCGGTTGAGCACCAATACATCGTTTACGATGAATCGCCCGAAC
>Ga0315290_10000093_pt1 | contig 49004 bp, 36 predicted proteins | sample YL17G12_0_MG_FD_203627 | JGI IMG/M metagenome (GOLD analysis project Ga0315290, IMG submission 203627) | Sediment microbial communities from Yellowstone Lake, YNP, Wyoming, USA - YL17G12_0 | ecosystem: Environmental > Aquatic > Freshwater > Lake > Sediment | place: USA: Wyoming | collected... | reverse complement strand
AAGCCTGCGCCCCGACCCCCAACTCTGACCCCCGGACCGCCCTCTTCTGTCTTCTAATTTCTGACCTCTGAAATCTGAAATCTGACTTCTTCTCAGTGTCTCAGTGTTTCAGTGGCTAATCTTACCCATTTTAACATCAAAACTCATCAAAACATACTACAAACATAGTACAAACCACATACAAACATAGTGCAAACCGCATCACTTTTCATCAGAATTCATCCAAATCTCGCCGAATTTCACACTTTTTTCTTACCCATCTTACCTAATCGTTATAATCGTCACGCGAAAATAAGCACTTACATCAATTCCAGCAACGCAAAATAAGCACTTACAACAATTCCCAACCACCAAAAATAAGGAGTTACATCAATTCCAACAACGCAAAATAAGCACTTACAAACGAAAAATTCCCTCCCACCTCGCGCCCTTTGACTTCGTGATTTGTTATTGCCGGAAAGCGGCGATATGCTGGTAAAGCTGCTCGGCGTCGGAACTCTCGGTGATTAGTTGTCGATATTTAGAGTCGATCATCAATCGGGAGATAAGGGCAAGCGCCTGGATGTGGGGACCGGTCTTATCGGGCGGGGAGATCAGCAGAAATATCACGCTAACCTTTTGTTTGTCGATACTTACGAAATCGATAGGCTCGGCTGTTTTGCCGACAGCCATTATCAAATCGTCAACAGATGAACATTTACCGTGCGGAATGGCAAAGCCCTGGCCGACACCGGTACTACGGACCAATTCGCGTTCCATGACGGTTTTGAGGACGCTGTAGTAGTCTTTGATCAGTCCGGCCTGGTCGAGAACATCGATAAGTTCAGTGATAACCTCATACTTCGTAACACCTTGCAGGGGAACCTTCACGCACTTAACATCAAGTATATCAGTAAGTTGCATCGGATTGCCTTATAAAAAAACAGGAGTCACCGACCCCGTTTTTGATCCAGGCTTTCGCTGGAAAACTAGTAAAAACACTATTTTAGCAGAAAAATCGCCATTATCAACATCCAACCCGAATATTTTGCCGTTTTGCCGCCAACGGGCAGAAATGGGTGGTAATTGAGGTTGAAACATGCTAGACTACCGGGCTGTCGTAAAAACTGCCCCTGGTAAACGGAGTTTTATCGATAAAAAACGCGAAAAACAACTAATTTTCGCGATAAATTTGCAAAAAATGACCGGTTCGCCTACAAAAGGCATAAGAAATGGCAGGTTTTACCTATAATAAGGCATAAGAAATGGCAGGTAAAGTAAAAAAGATTGTCCTGGCGTACAGCGGCGGGCTGGATACCAGTGTTATATTGCCGTGGCTGCGGGAGAAATATAATTGCGAAGTGATCGCATTCGCGGCTGAGCTGGGCCAGGGCAGTGAATTGGCAGGGGTCAGGAAGAAGGCGTTGGCCAGCGGCGCCAGTAAGTGTATTGTAGCGGATCTACGGCGCGAGTTCGTGGAAAATCACCTTTGGCCGATGTTGAAATCGGGAGCGATATACGAAAACGGTTATTTGCTCGGTACGGCTATTGCCCGGCCGTTGATCGCTAAGGAGCAGGTGCGTGTGGCCCATGAAGAAGGTGCCGACGCGGTGGCGCATGGGGCAACCGGTAAGGGTAACGATCAGATACGGTTTGAACTTACGTACCTGGCGCTGGATCCGAAATTGAAGATCATCGCGCCGTGGAAGGATCCGAGTTTTGAGCTTACCAGCCGGGAGGCGGCGGTCGATTACGCGAAAAAACACAAAATTCCCATAAAACAATCAAAAAAAAAGATATACAGCCGGGACCGGAATATCTGGCACATCAGCCATGAAGGGGGTGAGCTGGAAGATACCTGGAACGAGCCGCACGATGAGATGCTGGTGATGAGCAGACCGATCAGCAAGACGCCTGCTAAGGCTGATTACATAGAGATTGGTTTGGACAAGGGGATTCCAGTGCGGCTCAACGGTCGAAAGATGCCGGCGGTGAAGCTTATGGAACAACTCAACGTCCTGGGCGGAAAGCACGGCGTAGGCCAGACTGACATGGTCGAGAATCGCGTAGTAGGAATGAAAAGCCGGGGCGTATATGAAACGCCGGCTGGAACGATTCTCTATACCGCTCACCAGGCAGTGGAGATGCTTTGTCTGGACCGGGAGACGTTGCACTATAAGCAGCAGGTAGCCCTGCGGTACGCGGACCTTATATACGAGGGGAAATGGTTCACTCCGCTGCGGGAAGCGCTGGATAGTTTTGTCGATAAGACACAGGAACCGGTCAGCGGCACGGTGCGGTTGAAGTTATACAAAGGGCACTGCCGACTGGCGGGCGTGACCAGTCCCAACAGTCTTTACGCGGCTGACCTGGCGAGTTTCACTATGGGGGCTGAATACGATATTACCGATGCGATTGGGTTTATACGGCTGACTGGGCTGCCGATGAGGGTGCGGGCGTCTGTGAAACAAAATCGCTCATAAGACAAGGATGTTGTGGTTTGTTGATACCGGCTGAAATATGGATGGTATTTTTGTTCGCGTTGGGTGCGTCGGTGGGTAGTTTTCTCAATGTGGTTGTGTATCGGCTGCCGCTGGAGATGTCGGTAATCAAGCCGGGCAGTCATTGTCCGTTGTGCAAGAAAGCTATCGCCTGGTACGATAATATTCCGATTTTTGCCTGGCTGCTGCTGCGTGGCAGATGCCGACATTGCGGGGCGGGATTTTCGATACAGTATCCGATGGTTGAGCTTCTCACAGCTTTGCTGTTCGTTGGTTTATACTGGGTATATTTTCGTGCGGATCTGCGTGGGGTGCTGCCGGGGTTTGAGCAGGGCGGCTGGCTTGTATATGGTGGGCATATAGTATTGGTTTGCGCTCTGTTGGCGTCGTCATTGATCGATGCCAGGCACTGGATTATACCACTGTCGGTCAGCTACCTGGCGGCGGTGGTTGGGGTGGTATTGAGCATGATTTGGCCTTATTGGCTGGAGGTTGAGCCGGGGCAATTGTGGCGGCTGGTTCCTTACGCCACGGCAAAAAGCGGGGCTGCCGGGCTGGGAGCGGCCCTGGGATTGGCTGCGGGGCTGATTATGCTCAAGCTGGGCCTGCTGAAGCGGAGTTTTGCCCAGTTGGATGAGGCCCATGCCAAACTTGCGGAAACCACAGAAAATGGTCCTGCCGAGGGTTCTGTGGATCCGATCGATCCGGCGGGAATCGAGATAAATGTACGTCGGGAGATGATGTTGGAGGTTGGTTTTCTGGCACCGGCGGTTGGGGGCGGGCTGATTTTTATGTGGATTTTGACCGCTGGGGACGGTGAAAGCGGGTTGAGCCGATGGTGGCAGGAAATTATTCAACAAAAATGGTTAGCAGGGTTGCTTGGAAGCATATTTGGCTTTATGATAGGGGGTGGCATCGTATGGGCGACCCGGATACTTGGCACACTGAGCTTTGGGCGAGAGGCGATGGGGCTGGGAGATGTGCACCTGATGGCGGCAGTAGGTGCGGTGTTGGGCTGGGTAAGCCCGACGATAGCGTTTTTTGTGGCGCCGTTTTTCGGATTGGGCTGGGCAGTGGCGCGATTGGCCCTGCACCGCAGCCGAGAAATACCTTATGGGCCGTTTTTGTCAATGGGAACGCTGGCGGTGATGGTGTTTTACGAGCCGATAGTAAATTACTTTATTAACGCCTTTACCGTGCCGGGCGGGATGGCCTGGAACGGCCAATGACCCGAACACAAGGAGTATAGGCAATGTCATTGCACAAAATAAAAGTTTATGTAAAATTGATCGGGATTGGGGTGGTGTTTCTGGCGGTACTGATATTTATGGCCAGTAACCGGCAGGAGGTTACGGTCAGTTTTTTGGTATGGGAGATATGGAGTACGCCGTTATTTGCTTTTATTTTCACAATGGCCGGTATGGGTATTGTGGTTTTTCTGATCGGCCGACGGGTTCGTAAAGTAATCAGCCAGGTCAGGCAGTTGCGGCAGGAGGAGAAAAAGCGACAACAATTGATTGAAAAGACAAAAAAAGAAGTTGAGCGAAACGCAGGTTCTAGTTAGTATTTGTTGCGGAAAGCGGATTTTTTGAAAAATGTGTTTTCACGCTCACCTTAAAGGCATGTGTTTTTGCGCCAAAATAGTGGATTTGCTAGCGAGGCTTTTCGCTTCGCTTCGTGTCCCGCTTTCGCGGGAATGACAGTTTTTTGTTTGTGCAACAGGAACTAGTTAAGGAGTTTTACCAATGCAGCGTATTAGAATGATAGTGGTGGCGGGATTAGTGGTTGGAATAGGTTTGGCAGGCGGTTGTCAGCCCTGGAAGCAGAAGTATCAGACGTGTAATGCAGATTTGGAGAATCTTAAGGGGCTATTTGACGGTGCTCAGGGATCGCTGGCCCAGTGTGAGGCCGAGAAATCGCAGTTAGAGATGGAGTTGCAGAAACGGCAGTCGTCGCAAACCGAAGGCAGGCAGAAGGGCGGCCTGGAAGAGCTTGGCGGAAAGTACGACCCTGCCAGTGGCACAATCACCGTGACATTGGCTAATGACGTATTGTTCGATTCGGGCAAGGTGACACTGAAATCGGCGTCCAAGACGCAATTAGGGCGCATCGCTTCGATTATCAAAAAGGAGCACGCCAATAAAGAGGCATTGGTAATAGGACATACCGATACGGACCCGATCAAGAAAAGTGGATGGAAAGACAATTGGCAGCTTTCCACCGAACGAGCCCTGGCTGTGACCCGCTATCTGATCGATCAGGGCGTCTCGGCCAAACAGTTAATAGCAGGCGGACGTGGAGAACATCATCCGACCGGGTCGAACAAGGCAGCGAACCGCCGAGTGGAGGTTATTGTCTCTACGAGATAAATGAAGAAGGCACGAGACACCAGGGGGAGGACGTGTGGGGATGTGCGCACTGAATAGATGATAGGTATAATTGATTATGGTATGGGGAATCTGCACAGTGTGCAGAAGGCGTTTGAGGAAATCGGGGCCGCGGCCGAGATCGTAACGGACGGCTCGGCGGTGGCCCAGGCGGACAAGATTGTGCTGCCGGGGGTTGGAGCGTTTCGCGATGCGATGGATACGCTGGGGGAAAAGGGGCTGATCGAACCGATTTTGCAAGCCATCGAAAGCGGCAAGTGGTTTTTGGGGATATGTCTGGGTTTGCAACTGTTGTTCGATGTGAGCTATGAAGACGGTGAGTACCGGGGATTGGGTGTAATCGCAGGCAGCGTGAAGCGGTTTGACTTCAGCGGCAGAGCTGACAAGGCCCAACTGAAGATTCCCCATATAGGCTGGAATTCGCTGAAGATACACGGTGATGTGCCGTTGTATCGCGGCCTGGAAAAGGACGTGTACGTTTATTTTGTTCATTCCTATTACGTGGCGCCGACCGACAGGTCGGTGATCGCCACTACCACTGATCACGGGGGCCAGTTCGTATCGAGTATCTGGCGGGACAACGTGTTCGCGACGCAGTTTCATCCGGAAAAGTCACAACGTGTGGGTCTGGCAATGCTGAGGAATTTCGCTGCGATTTGATCGGTCTAGTGGGAAATACTTTTCGCTAATAACAGTGTATTCATTATTGTATATAGCTTAGTGTGGCGTTTCCGCGAGTTTTTTGATAGCTTTTCCCGTCATTTGAACTGTCAACAGTTTATCCGGTCCGGCCAGCATCTCTCCAAACTGTGCCACCGCATCATAATATTTTTGAGGTGTATCAGATGCCCGACCGTGTTCCACTACTGCTTTGCCCAACTGTTTCATTGTTGTTATGCCGGTCATTACTTCCGACATTTTTGCCTCGCGTTGAGTTGACGGCAGTGCCACGAACTCTTGTTCACTTAGTCGAAAAACCGACGATTGAGAAAAATGTTCCGTCTTGTTCCAGTCAACAGTGACAAATTCCTCTATGGCCTCGGTGCGTTTGCCCTGGTCCCACAGTTGCATCGCATACTCGATGCGACCCTGTTTGGTCGAGTCGCCCGGCATAGCTTGACCTTTATCCGGCGGTGTGGTTTCAGTTTGGTCATTTTCGGGCTTTGAACCGTTATCTGATTCTGAAGAACATCCCCATAACCCTATCGCCAACACAACTCCAAGCAACAAAACGATCGACTTACTTGTTGTAAACACTTTTTTCACAACGGTCTCCTTAGCTGATTCATGTAAACGGATATTGTTCATTTCAACCTGTTCGAACACTGTTTTATTCCGTATATCATGGAGACACAATCTTGTCAAGTGCCATATCAGCAAGAATTCGGTTACTTGAAATCGTCTGCGGAGAAATGCATTGTTCGATAATCATGACGCCATCTCTGACCGGGTCAGGACAGCCAATGATACAGGGGCAACATCGCGATTATTCGGCCGGTTTTTCGGGTAATTTCAATTTTCGGCGGAGTTCGTTGTCGAGTTCGATTGCTTTGCAGAATTCCTCTTGTGTCATTGACTCTACCTGCGTGCCACAAAAAACGACGTTTCGACATTCGCCCTGATGGTATTCCAGTTTGTCGTAAGCCAATATCATATTGCTGCTTGCATGGGAATCCAGGTCCGCACCGCGGTAAACGTACTTTTCATTGCTGCTGGGGCACAGAATCATCTGTGGATGAACGTTCGCCTTTTCAATCAAGGTCTCCAGGTTGGGCGGGCACTTCTCTCTATAATCATTCTGATACATCATAATTGCCTGGCCGAGGCCTTTTAACTGGTCTATGCATTTTTTCCGGTTGACTAGTTCGCCTGCTCTTCCTACTCCTAGAGATGCCGGTAGAAAGATATCGGCCATAAGCGAGTTGATCTGGTCATCTTTTAAGAGCCAATGCAGACGATCTCCTTTTACGGTCGGTTTGAGCAAGGTGAGATGTTTTTTAAGATCGAGATGTTTGTTTTGCTTTACGATAATATCTATAATCTGGCCCACTACATTGTTGAGGGCGTCTGCGTCTGTGGCGTTTTGTGATTGCACTTCCAGCTTGATTTGCATTTTCGGCGGCGCATCAAGACCCAATGCAGCCCACATCAGGCCGCGTGAGACGGCAGTGGCGGAAATATCACCGGGGAGCTGGGCCAGAATGGGCAGTGTTTCGTCAATAACGCGGCGGGCGTCGGCATCGAGAATTATCAGCAGTTGCACGGCGGTATCGCCGGCGGCCACGAAGGCGGCGGATAGTTCGGGCCGATCAGCCGGCGGGCTGGTCTGCAAACGTTGGAGAGTCTCTTTAGAGCCGCCAAACGCTACATTGCCAAATTTCTCAAAGCAATCCAGATATATGGGTGAACCTTCACTGCTGCCGGCCGGTTGAGCTTTCCGCAAAAGGTTGGCAATCTCTTGAGCGTCGGCCTTTGGCCCAAGAGGTGCGATCATAAAAAAGCGGGGAAGGTCGGCCAGGTTCAGGACGAGGTAGATGTCTTCTCCACCTGCCGTGGTAAAATCGGTAATCCATTGGCGGATGATCTGACGGCATTTCGTCAGTTCGGCAAGGGTTTTATCTTTTTCTTGCGGTTCGGCAATTTTAATCGCATTCTCGATTACTTTCTCGAAGATGGCGTCGGAGTTTATCCGACTGACGTCCGCATGGGCCACGGCGATAGTTTGGGCGTCGATAAAAGGGGCGATGGTCCGGGCGGTTTTGGCGGGATCGTATTTTGCCTGGGCTGTAAGTGTCGCAGTACATAAGAACACTATTGGGGCTATCAGTATTAGTTTGATTCTTTTCAACATGTTTTGTTCTCCTGGTGAAGTTATTTTATTGCCTGATCGCCAATTCGTAGCGCAGGGCGAGTTTGGGCTCGGCATCGGGGCCTTCGATGATGGCTTTGCCGTCAGTGATTTTGTAAATGAATTCGTTACCTGAGAGTGGATCGAGCGGGACAGGGACTTTGGTTATCTCACCCAGTGTTGCCGGCAGTTTGCCGCTGTGGTCGGCGGCATACATACGCACGGCTTCCACGCAGCGCAGGATGGCGATGTCGAGATCGAGTTGTACTCCCACATAGTATGCCCTACCCAGAGCGGGTAAGATGTCCAAAAAATAATTGCGCATCATGTTTTCGCGTGTTTCAGATACGAGATGGCTGAGGTGTTGTTCCGCCTTTTCAAGACCGTCACGGGCCTGCAGATAGGGAACGCTGAACCACTTGAATATCTCATCTGCCATGTGATTGTATTGCTGCAATTGATAGATGAGAACGACCTGAACGACCGGCATGGCCTCCACCTCTTGTGGCGAGCGCCCCTGGACGATCAGTTGGCGTTTGGCCTGCGGGTATAGTTTCATCAGCGTTGCAAAGTCGGCCGTTTTTTCATCCAGATCATACGCTTCTGAGTTACCCCCTATTAGACCGACTATTTCATTCCACAAGGCTAACGCCTGCTGTTTCGTCAGTTTTGTTGTTTCGATATCGCGCAGTTGGGGGAATTGTATATAGAGCATCGACTTTTCCGTTTCCATGGAGTTGCGCATATCGATAAAGGGGCGTGGCAGGCTGGTTAAAGCCCAATAAAGGTTGGGAGCCTGGGGCGCCTGAACAAAATTTTCGATCTCCCTGATCAATAATCTGGTGATGCCTATGGCCACCAGGTCCTGTATCAATACGGGGTTGTTTTCGCCGATGTGTCCGGCAAAAGCAAAGCCATTTCGCAACGTATTCAAAGCTTCGTCGTATTGTTCCTGAGCAATTTGCAGCCGAGCCTTTAGAGCGAGAGTTGTGCCGAGAATTCTGAATTTGCCTAACGACGGCATCAATAGACTATATCCTTCGGTGCGTATGGGTAACTGCCAATCGCAGTATTCGCGGTGCGCGGCCAGATTGAGTTGATACAGGGTCTGGCCAAAATTGCTTATGACATCCAGGGCTTCCTTCTGCGGGAGCTTCTCTATAGGCATATCCAGCCAATCTCTCATTTTTTTGATAAGTTCCCCATGGTCGTTTGGCATTTCTGCAGTAGCCACGTGATACAGCAAGGCGGCATTGCCGGGGGTTTGGTCGAGGAATTCGGGCAGGAGCTGATACTTCAGCGCCTCGGCCAACTGGGGGGCCGGGGTAACGGTCATTTGTACCACGCGCGGCGCATCTTTATTTTCGGCCCAGGTGATCTCGGTCGCAGTTGTAAGAACAACTACGCAAACAATAAGAATAAGGAACATAACTTTACGTATCATGGTTTGTCTCCGTTGAGTAATAATCCTGTGGTTTTCTGTTAAACCAGACGAAATATACTGATTGATAACACGATTAAGATGACAGCATCATTTCCAGCAATTGTTGACGAGTCATGGGCGGCTCGCTGGGGCCGGATGAGGAGTGTGCCTCGGGCAGCTCGTCCAGTCCGCCGATCAATACCCTGTTTCGCAATCTGATATAATTGCCTGGCATTGGGCTGCGGGTACGAGCAGGGCCGGTGGGCGCCTCTGTCATCGTCATCATATCGGACGGCGCGGCCTGTTGTTCATCTGTGACATATTGGACCCGTTCTATCGGCCCAACTGTCGGGCTGTGCAGCAATGAAACGGTCAGCAGCACCGCCAGCACGGCGGTGCCGCCCTGCCAAATGCGATAATGCCTGCGTCCCGATGCCCGTCCGGCGCGAAACATCAGCAGATCGCGATCAATTGAGGTCGCTACGGGACGTAAGCTCCCAAGGGCGGTTTCCAGTTCCCGCTGAGCCGGTGTTATGTTTTCTTCGTTTTGCATGACGATAACTCCATTTTGCTTTTGATCTGGGTCAGGGCCGTACGGTAATGGTCGTGTACGGTCGAAAGCGGCAGGTTAACAAGGCCGGCCATTTCCTTAAAGGTCATTTGGCCCCATATTCTCAGCATAACTATTTCCCGCTGTCGGGGCGGCAGCGACTCCAGGACGGTTTGAGCCATCTGAGCGTCGATCAGGTCGTCGGGATGAGGCTCGAACCAGTTTTGTTGCTGGGTTGCGATGCAATGGTCACGTTTTTTTCGGCGTATTTGGCGGCGCAGGTGACTGATCGCCCCGTTGCGGACAGCACGGAACAGCCAGGCTCAAACGTCACGTATTTCAGTCCGCTGGCCCATCAGGCGGACAAATACCTCCTGCACCACATCCTCAGCCAGGGCCGCATCAAGCCAATTACGTCCGTAGAGGACTAATTGCGTCCCACAAGCCTGGTACCAAAAACTCAATTGTTTCGGGTCGATCGCTCCCATAACATCCTTTTACATCACATATGCAAGACGCCTGCAAGCAGAACTTTTCCGAATAATTATATGTAATAATATTATACGCAAAATAGCTGCTTGACCTGGCAAAGAAAAGCTGGTAGTTTCTATACCGGTGCATATATGATGGAATACGTATAAAGGCTGTTATTCAGGAGAGTTATGGCAGAATCGCAACCAGAACAACAAAACGTTAAGCCGATTTATCTGGCAGGGATACTGGCCTGGCTGGTACCCGGAGCGGGTCATTGGTATTTGGGCGAGCATTTCCGCGGCGGGGTGATATGCGTGGCGATATGCGGTATCTTTCTGTTGGGCGTGATGCTGGGCGGAGTAGAGATAATCGATCCGCACAATATCGAAACCATCACCGCCAAGGCCTGGTTTTACGATCAACTGATATGCGGTGTGCCGTCTGTGATAGGGATGTTGGCACAGGATTCCGATGCCGCTATGGGTTTCGGTCGGGGCGTTGACCTTGGCCGGCTTTACGTGGGGGTGGCGGGGCTGTTGAACCTGCTGTGTATTGTGGATGTTCTGATGCCGCGATTGGTCCGCCAGCCCACAAGACAAACTACAACAAGAAAGGCATAAACAGCTTTGCTGCAATCATTTTTCGTACTGGCACAATTGTTTCGTCAACCAATGAACATTTCCACAACAGCGACGTCGCTATTGTGGGTTCTGCCGATAGGTCTGGGTATCTCGTTGGTGTATAAGGCGATAAAACTCGAAGATATCACCCCAAGACTATTCGTGCGGGAAGTAGCTCTGCTGTTCGTAACCGGCCTTGGCATGTTGCTGGTTACCATGGTGATCCTGTTGGGTATAGCGCGTCTGGCCGGTCAGATATAACAAGCGTCAACGCCACAGGCAGCGAAAAGAGGCTATGTTGGTTTCTTCTCGGCGAGTATATCGGCCAGGGTCAATTTGCCCAGCGTGTTTTTTGTCTGGTCTTTTACCTGTGTGACGAGTTGGGTGATTTCTTTCTCGTATGGACTCGGCGTTGAGGGGGCGCCGGCGGGCAGGTCGAACTCCAGAATCTCAAGCAGCGGTATCTTGTCGGCCGGCCTGGCCAGGACGTACGTATTGGCATTTTCGTTTTCCACGGGGCAGACTAATTGATTTTCAATGAGCCGATCCAATAATTTTTGTACCGATTCATCCGGCAGATTAAGTTTTGCCGCAATATGCTCGAACCGCACTGCACCGGCCCCGGCCTGATATATCCTGGCAAGGGCAACCACAGCGGCCAGCATATCCACAGGTCGCAGACTAATCCGCCCGGCCAACTCCGCCGCCTGCATACGCGAAAGATTCGCGGCGGTGTGAGAAAGCTCCGCTCCGAAAAGAAATATGGTCCATGAAAAGTTCAGCCAAAACAAAAATATCGGCAGTAACCCCAATGTTCCATACAAGCTGACTTTTCCGATGACCATCTCACTTACGTAAAGGGAAAACCCGTATTTGGCCAACAGCCACAGCGGTACCGCTACCAACGCGCCGCCCACTGCCGAACGATAACTGACCTTGGTATTGGGCATCAGTTTATATAGGGCTGCCAGTAAGATAATCCCCACCAGTGCCGGGCCAAGCCATCCCAACAGCCAAAACAGACCCGAAAGAACAGATACATCCGTAAACGATTCGGTCGCCTTGTCGCCTACGTAACCGGCCGCCACCATTACAATCGGAATCAGGGTCAATACCGACCAGTAAAGCATAACCCGTTTGCCCAAACTACGGCTCTGCCGAGCGCCGTAAATACGGTTCAGGGATCGCTCCATGGTAGTCAGCAGCGTCAGTGCCGTCCATATCAGCAGTACTACTCCCACCGGACCGAGCGTCTGAAAGGTTAGTTTCTTTTCCACAGACTCGACCATTTTTATGATCTCGTCAGCAACGCTGACCGGTTCTTGCTCGGCCTGATCCTGTCTTGTTTGGTCCGATTGAGACTCGTCGGCCTTACTGACAACAACCATATTCGCCATGCCTGCTTTTGCGAGGCCCTCGCGCAGGAAATCCCTGCTGCCGGACGGACCGGCAATCAATTTCAGCACCAGCAAGGCCAGCACCAGCGCCGGAATCATTGCAAAAATCGTACGGAACGACAGGGCCGCACTCATCGCCATAGCGTTATTGACCTGCAGCCGGCGCATACAGAACCGCCACAACTGGATTTGAAACCTGGCAAACAACGCCCAGCGGCCCAGTTCCTGGCCGGGAGCGGTAAGCAGATTTTCAATACGTTTGCTTATAGTTTCGGTAATCTTCATATTCGAAAGGATACCCTTGTTAACTCGCAGTTTTTTTACCCAATTTTCATCCAGCAGAGCTGGTTACACGAGAGCATTTTTTAGAGGCTTCCTACAATTGTCCGGTGGCTAATTTGACGATATCGTAATACGTAACGAATAAAACGAACCCAAGAATCAGAACCAGACCGGCGTAGCTGATTACCTCCTGCACCTTAATGGAAACAGGCGAACCTTTTACTTTTTCGACAATCAACAGTACGAAATGGCCTCCATCCAGAATCGGCAGCGGCAGGAAGTTGAACACCGCGATACATATATTTATCATAGCCATAAAGTAAAAATAAAAGATATATGATTTTTGTTCGACGATGGTGTAACTCATTTTGAGAATGCCGACAGGTCCGCTGGCGCTTTTGGGTGAGACGGTACCTTTTACCATACCGCGCAGCATCAGATAGGTTTGAGCGGCGAAAACATAAGTTTGATCCAGTCCCATTCCGAGTGACTCGAACCAGTTTTCGCCTTTGAAGGTTTTTTTCATCGGCGTTAAAGGCAGATCCAGTAAGTCTCCCAAGTCGGGCACATAAGCAAAACCGATCCAGTCTTCGTTGTCAGGAACAGTGGTTGACAACGTCTGCAGTGATTGATCTTCACTGCTGCGATAGGTGATTTCGACTTGCAGGCCTTTTTTCTGATCCAAAAGAGCGATCATATCCTGCCAGTTTTGAACGGGTTGATCCGCTATGGCGGTTATGGTTACGCCACGTGGAATGGGCATGAGTGGAGTGTCTTTGTCGAACTCTTTACAGTCGGCCACAATGGGAGTATCGGTATCGCACCCGGCCATAAAACCAATAACGGGCGAGGGCTTTTCGCCAAAGATTGTCTGCCACCAGTTCATTTTTGGTTTTTGTGGCGTGACCTGCAATAGTTTTTCCACCCTTCGGTCGTTTCCCCCTCGTAAAACGAGGATATCGACCGACTGATCCTCATGGCTTTTGCAATATTCTTTAAACTCTTCCAAAGTGGGGTTACTGAGGGAACCAAACCTCAGAATAATGTCACCATCCTTGATGCCAGCCTGCCTGGCGGGTGAATCTTCCGTTACCGTCGATACTTTCAGACGGGGAATCATGCCCAGAACCTGAGAGTTTCTTTCTTTGCCTCCGACCGCGGTCAGGAATATGCCGAGGTCTATATCGTGTGGCGTGGTGTTTCCCAATTGATCGGTGCGGTTGACGGTCAGGGTAATGGCTCCGGGATTCGACACCCCCACGGGCGGAAACATCTTTTCAGCAAGTTGGTCGTAGCGGGAAATTTCCAGGCCGTTGACGGCGACGATCTGATCGCCGGGTTCAAAACCAATTTTTCTCAACTCTTTCAGAGTGTTCTTTTCGCTCAGGTCGGCAATGGTCAGAGTGCTGGGTCGGCCTATACCAAAACCCTTTATTCCTATACTTGGGTTCATTTTGGGTTCCATGGAGACGATTTCCTCGGACCCGTCGGTGTGGCGGACTTTGAAATTAACCTTTTCGCCGTCGTCGGTGAATACGCCGGCAACCATCATCTCGAAGAAATCGACATTTTTCTTGCCGTCGATAGCGATTATTTCGTCGCCGCCCCTGAGTCCGGCCTGTGCGGCGGGTGACCCGTCAAATACGTCGCCCACAATAGCCGGAGGTAATTCTATGCCTTTACTAAAGACGATCATAAACACAATGGCCCCGCAGATAAGGTTCATGGTCACCCCGGCAGCTATGACGATCATTCGCTTCCAAACCGCTTTGTTGCCGTAAGCCCGCGGGTCGTCGGAAGGTTTGTCGGCTCCTACGTCCTCCTGGCCGAGCATCTTTACAAAACCACCCAGGGGAATGAGCCTTATTTGATATTCGGTTTCGCTGGCCTGGGCTTGGGCGTAAGGAATAATAAAGCCAAGAGGGCCTTTGTCTTCCTGGCCGTTCTGAGTGTTCTTGCCATGAATAAGCTCTGGCAAAACGCGTATCTGGAAGCCATGCCCAACTCTCTTAATGCCGATAACCACCGGGCCAAAACCGATGGCAAACGCCTCGACCATAATTCCAACCGCCTTGGCGGCGGTGAAATGGCCCAATTCGTGCACAAAAATAACAGCACTGAAACCTAAGATTACCATGAATATGTGCCAGAAACGCTGTGGATCCCTGGCAATAAAGATTGCCAGGGCCACCGCCAGGACCAGGAAGATTAATTGCGATTTTTTGGGATTATCAGCGTTCGATTCTGCTTTTTCCGGCATTTGTTGTTCCTTGATCTAAACCAGTAGTGAATTTTTCGACGCCTTGAGGCAAACATACAAAGTTATTATCAGTTTTCTAATCTGTCCCTATTACGCCTGATAATTGCTTTTTGTTTTATCCTGCAGGGACCGATAATTAATGTTGTCGTCAGTTTTATGTATTTCTCGCACATTGAAAGTTTTTGATACAGCGTTTTACCTCGTCGCAGGCCCACTGGTCGGCCTGCATGAGTTGCTGTAAGTCCGGGTTTTCAAGCCGGTTATGATTATTGAGACAGTGCTCGGCAAGTTCGGTAATCTGGGCGAAGCCGATCTCACCGGCCCGAAAGGCCTCGACCGCGGCTTCGTTGGCCCCGTTGAGCACAGCGCCGGCGGCACCGCCCTGCCGGGCGACTTCGAACCCAAGACGGATCGCGGGAAACCGTTCCAGGTCCGGCGGTTCAAAGGTCAATTGTCCCATTTCGCGGAGATTCAGCCGACGAGAAGGGCCGGGCGCCCGGTTTGGATAGGTCAGGGCATACTGGATCGGCAGTCGCATATCGGGACTGGACATCTGGGCGATTACCGAACCGTCGCAAAACTCTACCATGGAATGAATTACGGATTCGGGATGTATGAGCACTTCGATTTGATCAGGCGCCAGGTCAAAAAGCCACCGGGCTTCAATGATCTCCAATGCCTTATTCATCATGGTGGCTGAGTCGATTGTGATTTTAGGCCCCATATTCCAGATGGGGTGATTCAGGGCGTCCGCCAGGGTGGCCTGGGCGATTTCCTCCGACGAAGCGGTGCGAAAGGGGCCGCCCGAACAGGTAATAATGACTTTTTTGACCTCAGTGCGGTTACCGGAGTGCATTGCCTGCAGGATGGCTGAGTGTTCGCTGTCGATTGGCAAAATGGTTGCGCCGCACCGCTGAGCCAGGGGCATCACAAGAGAGCCTGCACAGACGAGCGATTCCTTATTGGCGATGGCTACGGTTTTGCCGGCCTCTGCAGCGGCCAGCACAGCCGGTAGTCCCACCGCACCGACCACAGCCACGATAACGATATCCAAAAGCGGATCGACCGCCAGATCAACAAGACCTTGTGGGCCGCTCAAAACCTCGGTATCGCTGTGTTTAAGGGCTTCTTTCAGATGGGTCAGGTGGGTCGGGTCGGTCAAAACAACCTTCCGCAGACCGTATTTGACCGCCTGGTCGGCCAAAACCTTCCAATTGCGGTGTGCGCCGGCCGAGATCAGTTCGTAATCGTCGCCAAGTGAATCGATTACCGAAAGACTGTTCAGGCCGATGGAACCGGTCGAACCCAGAATTGTTATATGTTTTTTGTTAGTATCCACAACCTTGGTAGTTTATGATAGACCAGCTTGTGTTACAACGAAAAAATAGGCATCACCGGATACTGAACCATCAGTATTCTGGAGCCGACAGTTAATTTGGCCGACAGTAACTATATCATTGATATAGTGGAGGCGTTATTGTGGTATTTCAGGATCGTCCCTACTACCGAGAGCAACCATCATACGGCCCCGGCGGCGGGCAACCGCGTTTTGGTCTGCCGCGTCTGACACCGATGGTTAAGTATCTGCTGATTGTCAATTGCGCTGTTTTCATATTGCAATTGATTTATCGCAAACAAGCACTACCCGGTGAGATTCCAACTATCGAAAAATGGTTCGCCGCTATTAATGGGCATTCTCTGGAAATCTGGAGGGTGATAACGTTTCAGTTCTTACACGGTAGTACGGGACATCTGTTTTTCAACATGCTGACGTTGTACTTTTTCGGTACGTTTCTGGAGAGTAGTTGGGGCGGGAAGAGATTTTTGCGTTTTTATCTGATATGCGGGGCGGTTGGTGGTTCGTTGTTCCTGTTTCTCAGCTATATGATTCCTTCCTTCGGCGGCATACTGGTGGGCGCCTCGGGTGGATTACTTGGACTATTGACCGCCTGCGCTGTTCTTTTTCCGCAACTAATGGTTTTTATATTCTTATTTCCTATTCGCATCCGGATATTGGTGCTCATATACCTAGTTTTATACATCTTCAATATTCTCGAAGGAGACAACGTGGGTGGTAATTTGTGTCATCTGGGCGGTATGGCAACGGGATTTGTCTGGTTGATGGCGCGGCCATATTTTGCCTCGCTGCAACAAAAACGCAACAAATACGCGCAGCAGCACAACCAGGAACAAAATGAGAAGCTCAATTACGAGTTAGACCGCATCCTGGCCAAGGTACACGAACAGGGAATACAAAGCCTCAGCCGCAGTGAAAAACAATTCCTTCAGAAAGCCACCCAGCAGCATAAACATAAGTAAACTCATAACAATAACAATTGAGTTTTCGCTTACGCGGCTTTACGTGTCCCGTTTTCTTATGTACTTAAGGTTGCGAAATCGCTGGATTTATCGCGGGAGTGGTCGGCCGATCAAATAGTGACGCGGTTATTTGTCAGAAGTGGCAGGGGTGGTGTCGGAAACCGGCAGTACAATGGTAAAAGTCGCTCCCTGGCCGGGCCTTCCAGAAGCACTGATACTGCCGTTGTGCGAATTGATAATATCCTGACATATCGATAGGCCGAGTCCTGAACCACGTTGATCCGGCCGTTTAGCGTCAGTTTTGGTGGAAAAGAACGGTTCGAATATCTTCCCGACAATATCCGGCTCAATACCGCAGCCGGTATCGCTCACTTTTATTTGTACAGTGCTATCGTTCAGCTTGTGAGCTTCTATAGTGAGCGTACCGCCACAGGCCAGCATAGCCTGACGGGCATTGATAATCAAGTTGAGCAATACCTGCTGTAATTGGCCGGGATCGCCGAAAACGGTCAGGTCATCGGGAATATCGACTTTGACGTTAATGTTATCCTTGCCAAGGTCGCGGCCCATACAATGGAAACATTCCTCGACCTGCCCCGCCAGCGGAACCATCTGATGCTCTTGACGGTGACAGGTGGCCGCGCCGAGCATACTCTGGATAATCACAGCGGCACGGTTACCGTTTGTGATGGTTTTTTCCAGCGCCTTACGCACCAAATCAACATCATCCTGCTGTTTCAAAGCCAGCTCGGAATAATTGATAATGGACAAAAGAAGGTTGTTGAACTCGTGGGCGGCCAGGCAGGCCGTAGTACCGATCAGGGCCAACTTCTGAGTGACATGCAGTTGCTTTTTCAGATCGCTCAGACGCTGTTCGTTTTCTTTTAACTGCTGATGAATATTCTTACGGCGTTCAATCATACCTATGGCCCGCTGCCGACAGCAATCTGGAATAATCCCTGGATTTACGGATGCATAGCTGTTAATATACACGTACCGGATAAAAATGCCGGGCAGCGAAAATTATATTCACATAAACTACAAGACGTTACGATTGGCCCTGCCATGTACAACAATACCCATTAGCTGTATCTACAATGCGGATTGAGCAAATGGTTTTGACAAACACAAAGCAGGATACCGCAAACGGATAGTCCATTGGAAATATCGGGTCACCGTTGAGAAATACTTAAAACGATGGATACGCAGGCTCTTTTAGCAGAATTATTGGACCTGGCTGAACAACTCGATATCGAAGTGCGTCGCGCTTGGCTGGGCGGTGATGGTGGAGGATTGTGCCGACTGCGAGATAAATGGGTGCTTTTTGTGGATGACGCGGCGTCTCTGACCGATCAGTTGGCCCAAACAGCTCATGTGTTGGCCGACCGGAAAGAGCTGGAAGAAAAATTTCTCCTGCCACAAATAAGACAAATACTTGAGCAGTATAGGTAGAGAGAATGGGTAGTGGGTCGAGCAGAAAGGTCAGCCCAAAACTGCGCTGGACGCCGTAAAAAAATGTTATTATAATCAGTTTTTTCCAGATTGGACGCCAGCGTCAAAAGGATTGTGAAACGTTGATTCTGATACCAAAGCAGCATTTTTACGCGTGAATATCGACTTTTGACGCCAACACCCCATTGAATGGAGTTTGATTTTTATGGCAGGATCGACAGACAAAGCGAGGCCATCAGACAGTCACAGTGAAATACTGATTGCCGAGGACAATATTCAAAACGCTGAGTTATTACAGGCTTATCTCGACGAGTTGGATGCCAACATTCGTGTTGCCGTTGATGGTGTGGACGCCATGGAAAAGGTTTCCGAAAAGATGCCCGATATCATACTGCTGGACATTATGATGCCGCGGATGAGCGGATTCGAGGTTTGCCGACGGATCAAAAGCGATCCAAGGACGAAAAATATTCTCATTGTCATAGTTACCGCCCTGAACGATCTGGGCGATATCGAACGCGGTGTGGACTGCGGCGCGGACGACTTCCTCAGCAAGCCGGTCAATAAACTGGAGTTGCTCACCCGTGTTAAGAGTATGTTGCGGGTGAAAAATCTGCAAAGCGAACTGGAGCGAACCCTTTCATATCTGGCTGATATCGAAGGGACGGAACACGAGGACTAAACTTCGAAAGCTTAAGTGTCGAGAGTCGAGAGTTGAGAGTTTACCGGGTTTATTTGGGGAACCAGATTTATGAAAAATAGTCTTACGTATAAGTATTTGCTGGTGATGTTATTTGTTTTGGGCGGCTGGGCCTCGGCCCAGGAAAAACCCCAGAAGCCGCAAACACAAACAAAAGCTGAAGTGCCCTGGACCGCCAGATCGTTTCGTCTGGTCGATCGTCCGGACGAAATTGTGGAGGTTCTGCCCAATGGCATGGTCGCTATAGTCAAAGAAAACCACACTACCCCGGTCGCCGCGGTCCGTTTTTATGTCAAGGCCGGCAGTATATACGAACAGGACTATCTCGGCGCAGGCTTGAGCCACATTTTTGAGCATCTGCTGGTCAGGGGCGCGACCGAAACCCGTAGCGAAGAAGAATCGATCAAGATACTCCAGCAGATCGGAGCGGACTGGAACGCCTATACTTCCAAGGACCAGACCTGCTATCATCTTACCGTTCCGGCTCAGCATGTCGGCAAGGCTTTGAATCTGTTGGCCGACTGGGTCACCCGGCCGACCTTTCCCGCCGATGCCTTCGATCGCGAATGGGGAGTTGTCCAGCGAGAGCAGGAAATGGGAGCCGACAATCCAGATCGGCAGTTATATTATCTATTCGACGAACTCCGCTACAAGGTGCATCCCGGACGCTATCCGGTGATTGGTTATCAATCGGTTCTTCAGCAGGTCACCCGTCAGGAGATTCTTGATTATTATCGGCGGATGTACGTGCCTGATAATTCGATCATCGCGGTGGGCGGCGACATCAACGCCGTGGAGATGCTCAATGTGATCAGAAAGGAGTTTGCCGATTTCACCCGCCGAGCCAAAACTAATATCGTTTTGCCGGACGAACCGGAAATAACCGCTCCGCGTGAAATGGTCAAGGTCTTACCCTCCATGCAGGGCCCGGCCAAGATGATGATCGGGTTTCCTTCGATTAAACTGCAGCACGGCGATCTTTATTCGCTTGACGTCCTGGCCGCTATTATGGGTTCGGGCGAAAGCAGCCGTTTTTATCGTTCGTTACGGGAAGATCAACAATTGGTCTTTTCTGTTTACGCGTACAATAACACGCCTCATTGGGCGTGTGGCACGTTTACTATTGTTTGTGAGTTGGCGCCGGAAAAAATAACTGAAACACGCAACGCGGTCTGGCGTGAGATAGAACGGATCAGGGAACAACCCGTCAGCCCCGAGGAACTGGCTCGTGCCAAGCGACGGTTACAGGTAAGCCATATTCGTTCCAATCAAACAGCCAGCCAGCAGATCAGCACCATGGCAGAGGACTATCTGTCTGCCGGTGAGACGCATTTTTCGGATCATTACGTCGAAAACATCCAGCACGTAACCGCCAAGCAGGTCCGCGGCATGGCCCAAAAGTACCTGCAGGCCGAAAAGCAGTTAACCTTGACTCTGACCGGCCAGCCGTTGGCTCAGACCACCCAGACCAAGGCCGACGTGCCGGCGGAATCAGCCGTCAAGAAAATTGTGCTTGATAACGGCTTGCGGGTCCTGCTCAAGCGTAACGGAGCTGTGCCGCTGGTCAATATCCAGCTTTATGTTTTAGGCGGACTGCTCGACGAAACAGATCAGGACAACGGACTGACTAATCTGATGACCCAGCTTTCCGTCAAAGGAACTACCAACTATACCGCCGAACAGATCATCGATTATTTCGACAGTATCGGCGGCACGATCGAGACCGCCGCAGGCGACAATACATATTTTTACACCGCCGAGGTAATGGGCGTGGATTTGGCCAAGGCCTTTGAAATCTTCAGTGAGATTGTTCTTGAGCCGACTTTTCCCGAGGACGAGCTTGCCAAACTCAAACAGCAGATTCTCGTGGCCATACCACAAATTGAGAATTACTGGTCGAGCCTGGGTAATCGCTTCTTCCGCTCGAAGTTTTTTCTCGACAATCCTTACCGCCGTATCAGTTTGGGCACAACCCCATCCGTGACGGCCATAACGTGCCCACAGTTGCACAGTTTTCATAAGAACCATACCGTCGCGTCGCGAGCAGTTCTCACGGTTTTTGGGGACATCGACTTGGCGGTTGCCGAAAACATGGTACGCCAACGTTTCGCAGCCTTACCCAAAGGCGAACCTTTCGATCCAGGTAAGTTCAAGCCGGAACCGGCGGTCGAAGGAGACAGACAATTCGTCGAAGCAACCACCATGAACGGCGCTATGGTTTACGTAGGTTTTCCCGGAATGAAGCTCACTGATATTCAGGATCGTTATCCGATGGAGGTTCTTACCGAAATTATCGGCAGTACCAGCAGCTCCGATTGGCTTTTTGGTAAGCTGCGGGGCGCCCAACTGGTTTACTACGCTCGTGGTTTCAGTTTCGCCGGACTACTGCCGGGCTATATTGCCGCCAACGCTCAGTGCGAAGCCGAAAAGGTCCCACAGGTTATCCAGGTCATCAGGGAACTACTGGCCAAGGCCGCCAAAGGGCAGTTTACCGAGGAGGAACTCGCTCGCGCCAAAAGCAGTTGCATCAATGCCGAAACATTGAGCAGACAAACCAATGCCGCCACGGCTATGACCGCGGCTTTGGACGAGCTATACGGTTTTGGTTACGACTGGTCCAAGGGATATGCCGACCGCATCTTAGCGGTCACCCTGGCCGATCTCCAGAGTATCGCACGGAAATATCTGTCCGTTCCTGCGACCATAACTGTCAATACGTCCAAACCGGAAATCCTCAACAAAGACAAAAAACCGGCAGAAACCAAAACGCCAAACAAAAACAATGGGAAGTGATGAAAGAAGCCTCTGAAAATTCATTTTTAGAGGTTCCCTGAAGTCAGTACGTGCCCATTCAAAGGAGTTTCTATGGCCCCGTGCATTGGCGTGAGCATGAATTATAATCTTACCGATGAAGGGCCTGAACGGGCCTATCTTAACGGCGAATACCTCGACTTTTTGCTGGATTCCGGCGCTTTGCCGTTTCCGATCTGTCCAGCCAAAAACCCCGACCAACTTGACGCGGCGCTCGATCATCTCGACGGCATATTATTTACCGGAGGTCTGGACCTCGACCCATCTTTATGGCAGGAAAAGCCGCACCCAAAAACCAAACTACTCCACGCCCGCAGACAGCAGTTTGAGTTTATGTTGTACGAAGCGGTTCAAAAACGGCGTCTGCCAATAATGGGAATATGCCTTGGCATACAGATGATAAACGTCGCTCACGGCGGCAGCTTATACCAACATGTTAGCGAGTTCCCGGGAAAGATCGATCACGGCCAGGAGGGTCGATCCACCGAGCATAAGGTTACCCTTGACCGAGGCAGCCGACTTTTTTCCTTGCTGAAAACCGACAATCTTACCGTTGCGAGTTGTCATCATCAGGGCATCAATCGCCTGGGTAATGGTTTGCTGGCCGCGGCTGTTGCCGATGACGGCGTGGTCGAGGCTGTTGAGCGGGTGGAATATCCTTTCCTTATGGCGGTTCAATGGCACCCTGAACGATATCCGGATAGTCCCATCAGCCGCACCATTCTGGAGGCGTTCCTCTCGGCCGCAAAGTCATTCAGAACCAAGGTTCTGCAAAATTGAGGTTACATCGCTTTTCTGGGCATGTATTTTTTGATGAAGTTGATAAGTGATTGCGGCAGAACCGATTTGATTCGCTGACGCATCCGATAGGAACGATCGAACTCACTCAGCAGCAGTTCTCTTCTTCGTACAACTTCGTCGGCATCGAAGTCCTCTGTTTCTATTTTCGGCTTGAGGACCGTGAGAAACCTGTTGTCCCGGCTGTTGTCGAGATAACCTTTTTCGCAACACATCCGATACAGCTTTGTGCCTGGATAAGGCTGCGGATAGAAAAAGTGCAGCGTACCTGCTCCCCAGTCCGCAAGTTTTCGATAATATTTATGCGCGTTTTCAAACCTTTCCATCGTTTCGCCCGGATAGCCCACCATAATAAAAACTTCCGTTTGCAGACCTGTTTCAATAGCGTTTAACATGGCGGATTCGAATTTCTCGATGTCCATTTTTTTCCCCATAGCATTGCGAACATATTCATCGCCGTGTTCGAGAGCAAAGGTCACACGGACACAACCGCTTTTTTTCATCAACTCAAGCATTTTGCGGTCAACCGTCTCGACTCTTATCCCATTTGGCGTACCCCATGTAAGCTTCACATTCGATCTGCTCTGTAACTGACAGAGTCCCTCGAAAATCTCCATCGCACGATCATATTTGAGAGTAAGATTATCGTCCTCGAACTCGAATTGGCGAACGCCGTATTTTTCCGCCAATTCAGCCACTTCAGCAAGGACGTTTTGTGCGGACCTTTTTCTCCAGTTGTATCCATACATCGGGTGAATGGAGCAGAACTCGCAATCCCACGGACACCCACGGCTGGTAAGGATACTTGCCGATGGCTTATGACTCACGCCACGGGCAGACAGCTTAATATATAAATCCATCGGCAGAAGATCGCGTGCCGGGAATGGAATCTCATCCAGATCGGCAATTTGCTCAGCCATTTCCCCATCAGTGAGCACCGTCCTTTCCCGGCTGAGCAGCCCGGGTATATTTCCAGGATCGACGCCATCGGCCAGAGAAAGCAGCGATTTTTCACCTTCGCCAATCAGCCAATAATCTGCTGCTGATTTCGGGAATTCCCAAGGGCATGTTGAAGGATGAACACCACCGAGAATAATCGGAATCTCGGGATAAGCCGATTTGACGGCCCGGCACAAACATTCCACAACACCAGCTAAATGAGAAAACGGGACTGTAATACCTATCAGATCGGTTTGGTTGCCGACCGCATCGACAATCTGCCGATCGGTCAACCCGACCCTCAGACAACCGTTGGGGCCGGAACGCCTTTGCCCAAACCCCATCGCCAGGGCATCTATAATCTGAACATCATGGCTGCCATTACTGCGAAGATAACCACCAAGATAGCCCAATCCCAGATTATGCGACAGAACAACATCTCCGGAACTGCCAAACAACCATGCGGGATTTATCAAACATATTTTCACTTAACAACTCCAGTGAACTTATCCTGGCCTCACCCATAAGGCACTCGACAGACACGAATCTACATTAGGCGACCCCCTTGTCAACACCTTTCTATTTGTTTGTGTGATTTTCACTTCTATCTTAATTGCTATAAAACACGCAATTACAACGGACCGCCCAGCAACAAAGGTCGAATAAAATTGGAATCGCTTACTCCTTTATTGACAACTACTTACAAGCTAAAACCCCACCAGGCTACAAGAAAACTCTTGCAATTTGACCGCTAATCCACTACAATAAGGTCGGCTGTGTAGTCTTTTTGTAAGGAAAGTTGTGGCCCAGCCATGAGGCTGATATTTGCGTAAGTATAATTCTTTACGTAGCCGGTGGTTCCGGATTATGTCGGTTCAGGGATAGAAGAATATAGCCAGGGGGACAGCCAGACCAGATGTGTATCCACACTGAATGAAAATGCCAGGTAGCAAAAATTGTATTCACATAAATAACAAGATTTTACGATTGGCCCTGCCAGGTACAACAGTACCCGTTGGATATATCATTACGTTTTTGTAGTCTGTTTTGCCACACTTAGGAGTAAGAGATGAAGCGATTACGAGGAAAACTTAAAAAATCGACTCATTCAAACAGAACCAGACAACCGCTCCACCAAGATCCATCGCTTACGCTCGAAGCATTGGAAGCGAGGGTGCTGTTATCGAACCTCACAGATTACCTGCGCATCACCGAGATCAATTACCATCCGGGTGACCCGACACAGGATGAGTTGGCTATTAATCCCGCATTCACCGACAACGACTTCGAATACATCGAATTGCAAAACATAAGCGATACCAAGACCCTGGACCTGCGAAATGTCGAGTTTACACGGGGCATCGATTATACTTTCACTGGTTCCTACATGCTTGCTCCGGGTGATTATGTAGTAGTCGTGCGAAACCGGAACGCGTTTGAAGCCCGGTACGATACTACAAATATCAACATTGCCCCGGGCGCCTTCATCAACAGTGGACTCAAAGACGAGGGTGAGTTGATCAGGTTAAAGACCCAGTCCGGGGCCTCAGGCGAAGACATTCTGGAATTTGTTTATAACGGTGAGTATTTCAACGATCTTAATGATGATCGCGTTAAGGACAATAACGAACCGTACCTGTTATTTGATGATATAAACGATAACGGCAGTCAGGATCCGGGAGAGCCGGATTTATGGGAGGACGAAAACAACAACGGCGTCTATAATCTCGGCGAGGAACTATTTGAGAACTGGTATCCGGTGACCAACGGGAAAGGGTTTTCCCTGACCATTGTCGATCCGTATAACTGGGATGTAGCTTCCTGGGACACAAGAAGCTCATGGCAACCCAGCAGCGAACGCGACGGCACACCGGGCAGGGAAGATATTTATGAAAGAGAAATAGTGATTAGCGAGGTGCTCGCCCATTCGGATGACCCGGGCGGTGACTGGATAGAACTCAACAACGTCTCCGACCATACCGTTGATATCGGCGGCTGGTTTCTAAGTGAAGACGGTGATAGTTTAAAAAAATACCAGATTGGCCTGCAAGCCGATAATTCGGTTATTCCCGTACTCATTGAACCCAACAGTTACATTGTGTTCTATGATAGTACAAATTTTGGCGATACATCGACAGACCCGGGCGCAAGAAATCCTTTTGGTTTAAGCGAGAATGGCGAGGATGTCTTCCTCTCCTCGGCCCAACATGATCCCGATCTGAACGAATGGGTTTTGGACGGCTTCTTCGAGGAAAAGGACTTTGGCGCCTCGCAAGTGAATGTCGCCCTCGGACGATATGAAAAAAGTTACGATACGTTCAATTTCGTCGCTATGAGCTCGAACACGCCCGGTGCTGAAAACGCTTATCCAAAAGTCGGCCCCATCGTCATCAACGAGATTATGTACAATCCCGGCAATTTGCTCAATGATGCTGACGAGATATATGAATATCTCGAACTCTTTAACATCTCCGATCAGCCCGTAACCTTCCTCGATGAAGTTACAGGTCAGCCCTGGAAGTTCGTCGGAGGCTTGGATTATACCTTCCCGACCGATACGCCAATAACTCTACAGCCCGGTGAATTTCTCTATGTGGTAAAAAGTGAAGCCGGTTTTAATTCCCTATACAACGTCCCTCAGGGTACGCAGATAATCCAATGGGGACCCAATCCAGCGACAAGCAACAGCTTGAAAAACAGCGGCGAACGGATCGAGCTTGCCATACCAGGCGATATCATGGTAGATTGTGCTGACGATAATTATGACGTTTATTATTACATCCGGACCGACAGGGTCAATTACAGCGATGGGTCGCATCCTGTTGGTGACGATCTTTGGCCTACCCAACCGGACGGACCTGTTGTCTTGGCGAGCTCTGCGCTTATTCGAAATTTCGCATTCAATTACGGCAACGACGTAGCCAACTGGAAGGCAGGTAATCCTCTCAATTCACCACCGCGAATTGTTTCACTGCAGGCCCAGCCAGGTTCGATAATTCGAGGTGATCAACTGACCTTGACCGCCACCGGCGTTAGTGACCCCGGCGGGTCGGTCGATAAGGTGATCTTCTTTCACGACACCAATGAAAACGGTATCTGGGACAAACCTGATACTCAATTATTCGAGGACAATAATCCAGCCGCCGGCTGGCAGGCGAACGTCTCAACCAGCCAACTCCCCATCGGCACAAACTGGTTCTTTGCCGTCGGATGCGACAATAACGGAAAATGGAGCAACTGGGCCTCTGTCACCACTACAGTGAACAACAACCCGCCAACCATAGATACGCTTAACGATAGTCCCGACCCGGTAAAATATGGCGATAACCTTACGCTTTCCGTAACGGCCGATGACAGCGACGGAAATATAACCAAAGTGCAATTTTACCGCGACGCAAACGGCAACGGCAGCCTGGATATACTAACCGATAGCTTATTGAAAGTTGACACCGACTCCTCCGACGGCTGGAACTGGACAGGTTCGACAAACACCTTCACGATCGGAACGAATACTTATTTTGCGCGGGCGCAGGATAACAACAACGCATGGAGCAACACCGCAACAACAACCGGCACGGTCGGTGAACCGCCCAACTATCTTCCAACGATCACCTCGCTTACAGACAGTCCAGACCCGATAGCTCAGGGCGATAATTTGACACTGACGGCAAACGGCGTAAGTGATGGTGATGGGTCAGTTGTCATGGTAGAATTCTACCGCGATAGCAACGGTAATGGTTCATGGGACGCATCCGATACGACCTTGGGCGCCGACTCCAGCGCCTCCGACGGCTGGAACTGGACAGGTTCGACAAGTAGCTTCACGGCTGGAACAAATACTTATTTTGCACGAGCGAAGGATAACGACAACGAATGGAGCGGCACCGTAACAACAACCGGCACGGTCAACCAGCCTCCGACAATCGCCTCATTTACCGACAGTCCTGACCCGGTAGCCCGGGGCGATAATCTGACACTGACGGCAAGTGGCGTAAATGATGGTGGCGGGTCAGTTGTCATGGTAGAATTCTACCGCGATAGCAATGGTAACGGTTTATGGGACGCCTCTGATACGATCCTGGGAACCGACTCCAGCGCCTCCGACGGCTGGAACTGGACAGGTTCGACAAGTAGCTTCACGGCTGGAACAAATACTTATTTTGCACGAGCGAAGGATAACGACAACGCATGGAGCAACACCGCAACAACAATCGGCACGGTTAATATCCCGCCGACAATCGACTCGCTTACGGCTGATCCCAACCCGGTAATCCATGGCGACGACCTGACCCTGACAGCCGACGGCGTAAATGGCGCCGGTGGTCCGATTAGCCAGGTTGTATTTTACCGCGACAGCAACGGCAACCATTATTGGGACGCCTCCGATACGACCCTGGGCACCGACTACAGCGGCAGCAGCGGCTGGACGGTAACCATTCCGATTGATAATAATTTCCCGACAGGCACCTATGTTTATTTTGCCAGGGCCAGGGATAACAATGGAACATGGAGCAACACCGTAACGACGACCGGCGCGGTTGAATTACCCAATATCCCACCAACGATGGACTTGCTTACTATCGACCCCGACCCCGTAATCTGGGGCGATGATCTGACACTGACAGCCGGCGGCGTAAGTGACACCGATGGCTCGATTAGCCAGGTTGTATTTTACCGCGACAGCAACGATAATGGTTTGTGGGACGATTCCGATGCGACACTGGACACCGACTTCAGCGCCAGTGGTGGCTGGATGGTGACCATCTCGACCAGTGATTTCCCCACAGGCGATAATAGTTACTTCGCACGCGCCAGAGACAATGGTGGGGCATTCAGTGAGACAGTAAGCGCGACCGGGCGGGTAGTCATGCTGCCAACAATCGATTCGATAACTGTTGATCCCGATCTGCTGACGCTGGGTGAAGACCTGACACTGACCGCCGTTAATGTCACCGACAGCGACGGTACCGTCGAGAAGGTGGAGTTTTACCGTCGAACTGCGTATGCCGACGTGCTGCTGGGAACGGACATTGACGGGGCCGACGGCTGGTCCTGGAGCGGTTCTACCAGCGGTTTCGCGGCAGGCGATAATGTTTACCTTGCCCGCGCTCAGGATAACGATCAGCTCTGGAGCAATTCCGTCAGTGCTGCCGGCAGAGCCGAAACATTCCAAGTGCCAGCCGGCCAGGCCGACAGCAAAACCGTCCAATATACCGATGCCGACGGCTCTATAGTCACTGTCAAGATAAGCAATGGAACAGCTATTTTACATTTCGAAGGTAAATCCCTGACTACCTCCGTCAAGGGATCCACCACTACAGTTATAGGTTTAACTGACTCGGCTCTCGGCAGGGCCAATCTGGCGAAAATTGCGCTACAGGATGATACTACCGACAAGACCAGCATATCATTCAGCGTCAAACAGGGAGACGGCGACACCCAGGCTACCCTGGGCGGACTTACCGGCGGGACGTTAGGCAAGCTTACCGGAAAACAACTCGACCTGGCCGGTGATATCGTTCTGACCGGCAGTCTCAGTTCTTTGACCATAGATGATATCTTTGAGAATGCAAGCATAACCACCGATGCGGCGGCGACAAAAGGCATCAAGATCAATGTCGATAATATTGACAAGGGCGTCGTTTTTGATTTTGCCGGCACAGTCAGTAGTTTCCAGGCCACAGAATTCAGCGGGGGTTCGCTCATCGGCGACAATATCGGAACAGTAACGATAAAGCCAGGCAATCTTGACGCTGACGTCACTGCCGGAGCCCAACAGGGAAGCATCGCGAGCATTGCCGTCAACGGACATATTACCGGCAACATTATGGCCAACGGCACCATAAAAAAGGTCGTTACCAAGTTAGGCGATTTCACCGGCGCAGCGCGGGCAGGTATCGATATAGGTGCTTTTCAGGCGTTCAATTTTCTTGACGGCGCAATTCTCAGCGCCGGTAACAACATCGGTAAAGTCTATGCCAAAGGCGACATAATCGACACTTATATCCTGTCAGGCTACGATATTGGTAAAGATTGTCAACCTGGTACCCAGGACGAGGGTGAAGGTCTGAACTCATACGCAGCGACTATAGGTTCCGTGCAAGTCGGTCGTAATCGATATTTTGACGGCAGTTATGCCCTGGCCGGCGTAAAACCATATAAAGATGACCTTTCAGAGATATTGGCGCCAAGTGGTGAGTCTCAGGTACTGTCTTCCTCGGGCGGTATTATAAAAAAGGCCACCCTTGGACAGGTCTATATTGGTAATGAAGATTTAGGAATTTATGGTCTGTTCGCTGCATCTGAGATTGGCAAGGTCAGCTTTACTGAGGTGGGTGGCCTTGGATTTCCTGATTTCCAAATCAGACCTCCATGGCTATGATACTCATACTAATCAGTAACGCTGTAACTACTTAATACACATAATGTTGCGTCGCGCAGACCCGCCATCCCGACCGAAACCGCCCCTTCGAAACGGTTATTCACAATTTTCTTGATTGCGGTTGGATATTATCTTTATTTCCTGTCGGGAAAGTATATAATTGGCGAATTCTGGAAAAAACATGCAAAAACTGTCCCGGAAAAGAATAACATGAAAAGACTATCGATAATCACCCTATTGGCCGCAATGTCGCTGGCAGCCATATCTCCGATGGTTTGGGCTGTTAAAACGGTTTACATCGAACAGAATACCGAAGAAATGTTCAAAAAAGGAGAACCGAACCAGGTAATAATCAGCAGCACAGGAGAAATATCCCTGGCACGTCAGAGTCGCCAACTGCTCGGCGATCAGGACGAACTATGGGTAGTCAATGCGATGGTCAAAGCCGAAGACGACAGCTTATATGTAGCTACCAGCGGTAAGGGTTATATCTATCGTCTGAAACCACCCAGCCGCGAACCCGAGATCATCTACGGCAACGGCGAAGATGATCAGGAACACGTCTTCAGCCTGGCTCTCGATCAGAAAGGACGATTATTGGCCGGGACCGGCGGGCAGGCGGGACTGCTGCTGAGGTTTGACAATAAAGATCAGGTGGAAACACTATTCCGGGACAGCGATGAAACAATCAAGTACATCTGGAGTATCGTTGTGGGACCAGCCGGACGAATATACCTTGGTACCGGCCCGACCGGAAAAGTGCTCACACTGGATGCCGACGGAGGCAATATGGAGGTGCTTTATCAGGCCAAAGAGAAAAACATCCTGACCGTGGCAAGAGATGCCGACGGGATAATTTACGCCGGGGGCGATGAGAACGGACTGGTGTACCGAATCGATCCGGGCACCAAAAAAGCCACTATCGCTTACGATACCGGACACAGAGAAATCAGCGGACTGGTTTTCGATGAAGAAGGTAACCTGTACGTTGCCACCGCCGACCCCAGCACCGCCCGACCGGGCGCAAAACTGATACTTTCCGACGGCGATACCAGCCGGGCGGAAACGGATCAGGACAAGGAAGACGAAGACGCCGATGAGAACCAGGAACCGCAAGACTCCGACGAAGACGCCGATGATAACCAGGAATCAAAAGACTCCGACGAAGACAGCAAAGCCTCCGATGACTCAGCGACCAAACTGATACCGGCAGCCACCGCGAAAACCGATAAGGACTCAACGGGTGGCCCGGATTTCGTCTCACAGGTGGCAAACCTGGCGCCGGCAGAAGCTAACAATGTTTACAAGATCGCCCGGGACGGATATGTGACCACGCTGTTTCATGAAAAAGTGATCATCCTTGCGATGGCTTATATCGGGGACGGACAATTGCTGTTGGGGACAGGAAACGAAGGAAAACTGATCACGCTGCATGTCGATACCCAGGAAGCGGCGGTATTGCACGCGTTCAAACCGTCTGCGCAGGTTTCGACGTTATGCTTGTGCGAAGACGGTGGAATTTATGCCGGCGGCGCCAATCCCGGCGCGGTAATCGTCATCGATCCTGATTATTCCCGTCAAGGCATATATTTCTCGGAAATGATCGACACCAAGCAAATAAGCCATTGGGGCAAACTGCAAATCGAAGCTGATATCCCGCAGGCGGCAACGCTCCAGGTCGCCACACGCAGTGGAAACACCAGCGACCCGGAAAAAGGCGGATGGCAACAATGGTCTTCCCCGACCGACGCAGCCGAAACAATAGCGATATCATCGCCTCCAGGACGATTCCTGCAATATCGCCTGGACTTCGCCAGCAGTGACGGACGAAGCTCACCTGTGGTCAAGGCGGTCAAACTGGCACACATGATACCTAACTTGCCGCCCCAGGTGAAAAAAGTCACAGCCCAACGGACCGACTCGGACAAATCAGATAACGAACAAACCGACCCTTTGAAAAACATAATGATTAAATGGGAAACCGAAGAGCCAAATAGTGACAAGCTGATCTACGAGCTTTTCGTCCGCCAGGTGGATTGTAAACAGTGGATCCGGATTGCCAAAGAACTGGAAAAACAACAATTCAAATGGAACACCTTGACCGTCAGCGACGGTCGTTACGAAATCAAAGTAACCGCCTCGGACAAACCCGACAATCCCGCTGGCCAGGAGCTGGCCGCCAGCCGTATCAGTTCCGTAGTGGTGGTCGATAATACCCCTCCGCAGATCAGCCGGATGAGCTATGATTTGGACGGGAACACCTTACGCTTCCACGCACAAATAGAAGATGACGCCAGCGTGATTGGCGCAGTTGACTATGTACTCGACAGCGGCGAAAACTGGCAGATGGCTTTGCCCATCGACGGTATCTTCGACAGCCGACAGGAACAGGTGGAATTCGAGCTCGAAATAAACGAACCCGGCGAACATCTGCTGGCGGTACGCTTTGAAGACGATCTGGGCAACCGAACCTATCGCAGCTTAACTTTTGTAGTGCCTGACAAGGAGAAATAAATGGAAAACCATCGCATCAGCAAAATTAAACGCATCCGAAAAAGTGGTTTCAGAGCACGAATGCGAACCGCCAACGGACGCAAAACCATAAGTCGGCAACGCCGCCATGGTCGTAGCATCAACGTCGTATAACAAACTACACTCGTAGCGATTGAGTTTTTATGTTTCATGAAAATCTCCTTTCATCCGGAAATATTAGCTCAGCAGAAGTTCGCTTGCAATTGTTGCGGACAGGGCTGCCGCAGTTTTCTGGTATCGCTCAGTCAGCGGGAACAACAGGCAATAGAGCAACTGCAGCCCTGGCGGGAAAAACTGCCAGTGACCCGGCTTTTCGTCCGCACCCGCCAGGCCAAACCGTTCGCCTTCGGATTGGCCAAACACGCCGACGGCCGTTGCGTTTTCCTCGATGACGACAACCTCTGCCTCATACATAAACTCCACGGCTTAGAGGCCAAGCCCCTGGCATGTCAGTTATATCCGTTCGTATTTACTCCCTTCGGCAGCGAATTGCGGGTGGGACTGCGTTTCGATTGCCCGGGAATCTGTCAAAGCCGCGGCCGCAGCCTGTCGGGCTATAACAACGAACTCAGACAGCTCGCCAGGCAGTTGGTCCCAGCGGGAGTACAAAACGTCCCGCCCCCGCCGATCGGACCGGGCCAAAAGGTATCCGCACAGCGTTTCGATGCCATCAACGAGTCACTGCTCAAAATCGTAACCAGCGATGCGATGCCATTGGTTGACCGGTTGCATTGGCTGCTGCTGTTTGTCGAACATCTGGCAAAAATTAAATGGCGAAATGTCTCGGACGATGATTTACCGGAATTGCTGGCCATGTTCCGGGGCGGATTGCTCGCCGAGCTGCAGCAAAACGCCCGCCACCCTCGCCCGGCAACCGGCAAATCCAGAAAACTACTGGGCCATATCTTTTTTCTGTTAAGTCACCCGCCGACGATTATTACCGCTCAGCGGAAAGGACTGATCCGGTGTCTGCGGGAACGATTGGAATCACTGGCAACGATCAAACAGTTGGGCCGGACCGACGGGCTGCTGCCGAAACTCCAGCCGAACTGGCCACAGTGCGACATGGCGGACATGGAAAAAAGTTTCGGCCCCTGGCCCGCCGACGTCGAGGCCATGCTTACTCGCTATCTGATTTGCCGCATAGGCGCTATGGGATATTGCGGACCGAACTTTTACAATTACAGTATGGTCGAAGGCATACGCAGCCTTTTATTGGCTATGGTAACTATCGGCTGGCTGATGAGGATCGAGGCGATCCGCGCCGGACGTGATAATATCGAACTGTCGGACGCTCATAACGCGGTAATGACAATCGACGGCAACCTTGGCTACGCACCTGCCCTGGGCACCGGCCCCGCCCGCCTGCGACTGCGTTACCTCACCGATCACCTGGACAATTTCATCGACTGCTACTGCACATAAAATCGCACAATATAGTACATATACTGCAGCCGAGTGGCGTAGCGGACCAATCGCACCGAATTTCAACAGAAACTGTTTTCGCAGCGATACTCGGGTGCGTTTCACATTTGGCGAACAATATTTTTTTGCTTGTCAATAGTCGGCCACTGTGGTAGAATCCCCCGCGAAATCGCAAAACGTTTGGGCTGTGTCGAGGGTTTACGAGGCCGTTGCGGTTTCAAACGCGAGTGTTTTTTCAGAAAGGTTATATTCATGTTGGCTAGAATATACAGTGGAGCGATAGTCGGTATTGACGCGGTACTGTGCGAGGTGGAAATCGACATCGGAAAGGGTGGCTTCGAACGCAGTACCATTGTCGGACTGCCGGATACCGGCGTTAAAGAAAGTATAGATCGTGTCAGAAGTGCCGTGACCAACTGCGGTTATCCTTATCCGAAAACGGCCAGCATCATCAACCTGGCGCCGGCGGACATCAAAAAAGAAGGGCCAAGCTTCGACCTGCCTATTGCCCTGGGGATACTTTTCGGGCAGGGCGTCGTGCAAAGTGACATTATACAAGAGACTGTTTTTTTAGGCGAGTTGGCACTTGACGGGCGGGTGCGGCCGGTCAGAGGAACGCTGGCAACGGCGATTATGGCACGCAATATGGGCTTCAAAACCATTGTCGTCCCGACCGACAATGCCAAAGAGGCGGCGGTCGTGCAGGATCTGACCGTCATCCCGGTAACCTCCCTGACCGAAGCAATCGGCTATCTCAACGGGCAACTGCCCTTGGAACCTACCTGCGTCGATATTGATTCGGTCTTCGCCGAGGCTTCAAAATACGATCTGGATTTCTCTGATGTAAAAGGCCAGGAAAGCGCCAAACGGGCTTTAACTGTCGCGGCGGCCGGCAATCACAATATCCTCATGATCGGACCGCCGGGCACCGGCAAGACCATGCTGACCAAAAGACTGCCGACCATACTGACGCCGCTGTCCCTGGAAGAATCGCTGGAGACCACCAGGGTCCATTCAGCTATGGGACTGCTCAAAAGGAATGAGTCTATATTGGCAAAGCGTCCGGTTCGCGCTCCGCACCATTCAGCCAGCGCCGCTGCCCTGGTTGGAGGCGGCAGCATCCCCAAACCGGGCGAACTGTCACTGGCCCATAATGGATTGCTGTTTCTCGATGAGTTCCCCGAATTCAAACGAAGCGTACTGGAAACAATTCGACAACCACTGGAGGACGGGTGCGTAACCATATCCAGGGCTGCCGGCAGAGTCACCTTCCCCGCCAATATCATGCTTGTTGCGGCCATGAACCCATGCCCATGCGGATACCTGACCGACCCCAAACGCAGATGCAAATGCACACCTAACCAGGTCGAACGTTACCTGGCACGAATTTCCGGACCATTGCTGGACCGCATTGACATCCACATCGAAGTTCCGACTGTTCCGTTTCGGGACCTGTCCAGCGATCGCGACGGTACCGACTCAGACGAGATGAGGCAGATGGTAATTCGGGCACGGGAGCATCAGAAAAACCGTTTTGCCAATCTTGGCATCCTCACCAACGTACAGATGAACAGTCGCCAGGTACGCCAAATCTGCAAATTGGACGAGGATTGTCAGAACATGATCAAACAGGCGGTTTATGAACTCGGACTCAGCGCCCGCGCTCACGACAAAATCCTCAAAATCTCCCGTACCATCGCCGATCTCGAAGACAGCGATAGCATTCGATCCCACCACGTCGCCGAGGCCATTCAATACCGTCGCCTGGACCGTAATCTCTAACGCAGGGAGCCTGTTATGCGTTGCGTGGCATGTTTTCTCATCTCTATGTCTGGATCATGCGATTTGTGAAGCTCCGCAGCATTTTTTGTATTTCCTGCCGCTGCCGCACGGACAGGGGGCGTTGAGTTTTATGTCTTTTTCCGCCGACGGCCTGGAAACGTCTTTGTTGGCGATCTTCATAACATTATCAGCGGTTCGGCCCGCGCGAAGTTCTCTGGCCATCAGCTTCATCCACGGACCAATGTGCTTGAAGTATTTATGTAGCCCCCGGCAAAGATAATTCAGACCAGGCTCACCGTCTGGAGCAAGTATGAATCTGTTTTTGGGGCATTCACCGTTGCAGGCAAAACGAACATCGCACTTGCGACAGTATTCCGGCAGAGTATCCCTCTTATCATGGCCGAACTTGACCTGCCGATCTCCGTAAACCATCTCTGACAGCGAGTCGGTCGCTATGTTGCCGAGTCTGTATTCAGGATAAACATAATGGTCACAGGAATAAAGACTACCGTCGTGTTCCATTGCCAAAGCTGTGCCGCAGACCTCGGCAAAGTTACAGGATGATGACCCCAGCCCCATCCACAGTCCCAAAGCGGTGTCGAACATAGGCACAAATATCTTACCGACGTCATGCCTGAGCCACTCGTCGAATATCGCACACATGAAATTGCCGTAGTCATCGGGATCGACCGTCCAGTCGGTAACCACCGAGTCCGGCTGACCGGGTCGCGCCGCTGTGCTATCTATTGGGGGCTGTTTTTGCCGATCCCAATACTGGGGCGCTACCTGGGCAAAATCTTTAGGCTCGACGCAGGCAATATACTGTTGATATTGAGAACCAAGCTCGTCACGCAGAAATTTGTAAACTTCCAAAGGCTTCTGACCGTTCATTCGGTTAACTACCGTGAGCGTATTGAACTCCACGTTATGTTTTTTCATCAGCTCGGCCCCGGCTATAACGCTCTCAAACGTGGAGTTTCCCTTTTTGTCCATTCGGTAATAGTCGTGCAGCTCTCGCGGACCATCGATGCTCAACCCCACCAGGAACTTGTTATCTCGCAAAAACTCGCACCATTGATCGTCAAGCAGCGTACCGTTCGTCTGCAGATCGTTGGAAATTTGCTTGTCGGGAGGGCAATATTTCTTCTGAAACTCGATCACTTTGCGGAAAAAATCCAAACCCATCAGGATAGGCTCCCCACCCTGCCATGAAAAATTCACTAGCGATGTGCCCTGGGCAGCTATATCCTGTTTTATAAACTTCTCGATCAGCTCTTCGCAAATACGAAAACTCTCTTGTTTCTTAAAAAAATCTTTTTTACTGAGGTAATAGCAATAGGTGCAGTGCAGATTACAGATCGGGCCGGTCGGCTTGACCATTACATGAAAAAACGGAGATGTCTTTCTTCTTATGTCGGTTTTTTCCATCAAAATAAGCCTCTGCAAAAGTCAGAGCGATACCTGATCACATTCATATTAACTTAATAATCGGCGGGATCGATTCGTTCGAGCTTGGCGTATTTGAGTACCAGCGTTTTGCGAGTACAGCCCCCGAACAATATAACAGCTCGGGCGTTGGTGCTGCTGGGAAGAATCCGCTCGATACGACCGACGCCCAGCGATGGATGACGCACCAGTTGGCCATCCGCGAAATCTGTCGTCTGGTCCACAACCTCATCGTAAACAGGCTCATCATACTCATAATCGTCGCCGCTCGTACCGGCAAATTCGCCCGATTCGAAGCTGCGAGGAACCAGGCCCAGAAGATTACGCAAAAATCTGGAGACAATGGCGGCTTTGACTGATCCCTGTACCGTGCGATCGTGAGCGTAACTTAAGGTGAGCCGGTCCTTGGCACGCGTCATGCCTACAAAAAGCAGTCGGCGCTCCTCTTCGATCTCTTTGTTTCTGTTAACAATGTCAGGACTGCTTGTGCTGCGGATGTGAGGAATCAGACCGTCCTCGAGACCGACGATCAGCACGGCCGGAAACTCCAAACCCTTGGCGGTATGTAAAGTCATCAGCGAAACCGCTCCGGATTGCTCATCGTAAGAATCGGAATCGCTCATAAGAGCGATCTGCTGCAAATAGTCGGCAAGGCTGGGAGCATCGGATTCGCTATCGTACATAACCGCGGAGTTGATCAGTTCATTGACGTTGTTTTTGGCATCGTCGGTTTCGGTGGCAATGTGAGCATCGGCCAAACCGCTCTGCTCGTATGTCAGTTTCATGATCCGGGTAACGGGACCGGCCGAATGAGCCTTCAGGCCGGTGATTATCTCCGTGAATTTCTTGACCTTGGCTTTGGCGGCGGAACCCAGCGAACCAATCTGATCGACCCCCGCCAGAACCTGCCATATATTCATACCGGTTGACTGACTATAATCAAATAGACGATTGACGGTCGTCGGACCGATACCGCGGACCGGCTGATTGATAATTCGCTTGAGAGCAACCTGATCGGACGGGTTAACCAATAGCTTCAAATAAGCGAGCATGTTCTTGATTTCACGTCGCTGAAAAAATTCGAGTCCGCGGACAATCTGGTATGGAATACCCGCGTTGCGCAGCGCCCCCTCCAGAACACGCGACATGGAATTGACGCGATAAAAAACAGCCATATCGCGATATTCCAGGCCTTCATCGCGAAGCCGACCGGCCCATTGCGCCATTGCCTGGGCCTCTTCATACTCATTTCTACAGGCAATCAGTTCACAGGCACACCCGGAAGGCTTGGAAGTAAAAAGCTGTTTCTTCCTGCGATATTGATTGCTGACGATGACCTGATCGGCAAGGTCGAGAACTTCAGGGGTGCTGCGGAAATTCTCCTCCAGCCGAACTACGCGGGTCTGGGGATAGTCTTCTTCGAAAGCAAGAATATTGCCAATATCCGCGCCACGCCAACCGTAAATGGACTGATCGGGATCGCCGGTCACGAATAAGTTGGAATGACTCAGGGTAAGACCGCGGGCAATCTGGTACTGACAGTGATTCGTGTCCTGATACTCGTCCACCAGAAGATAATGATAGCGATCATTGAGTTGATCGCGAACTTGCTGTTGGTCACGTAACAACAAAGCCAGTTTCATAAGCAGATCGTCAAAATCGACAGCCGCGTTGGCGGCTAAAATGTCCTGATAAGCACGGTATATGCGGCCGGTCACCTTGGCGGGAAAACCATAATTATCGGTGGTAACTTCTTCAGGCGTTTGAATCCTGTTTTTGCACCCGCTTATGCGGTCGAGCATGCGGGCCGGCGGAAAATTTTGACTATCCAGTTCGCACAGTTTCAGTGCCTCTCCCATAGCTGCCTTCTGATCGGCCATATCGTAAATGCTGAAATCGACAGGCAAACCTGCCAAATCGGAGAACTCCCGTAGCAACCGCGCCGCCAAAGAGTGAAAGGTACACAAAGTACTACCACGCGGTAACTGCAATGAATGCAGACGACCACGCATTTCCGTAGCGGCCTTATTGGTAAACGTGATCGCCAATATATTGGCAGGATTAACGCCCTGTGTGATCAAATATGCGATACGATAAGTGATAACGCGGGTCTTGCCGCTGCCGGGACCGGCTAAAACCAGCATCGGACCCTCTATGTGAGTTACAGCTTCGCGTTGAGCCGATGTCAGGGATGATAGTAAATCATGCTCCAGAATCATTTTCCCTCTCGTGTCAGCCGATCCGCCGGTCGGACCGTAAGTACGTTATTCATATTTCGATCATACAGACAAACGATCTCTTATATCAGAAAAACGCATCCGGTTCAAGCAAAGAAAAAACTAATGGCATATGGGAGCCTCTAAAAATTGCTTTTGTCACGAGAACGAGCAAAATTTTCGTCAGCGAGGCAGAGGTCAAAAATCGCCGCAGGCGTAGTTTCAACTACGTTGAGGACGATTTTTGGCCGATAACGATGCTGACGGAAATTGCAGCCGTTCGTAGTAAAAATGAATTTTTAGAGGTTCCCATAAGTGGGATGGGATATGGGACAATTGCAATAAAGCCTCTCGGTCGCCTCTGGATATGGCTTTTCGCGGGCGATTACCGATTACTTTTTCATGGTAAACAGCGATTGCGTTTTGATGATGGTGCTCTGCTCGGGAAAAGCGTGGAAAGTATGAATATGCAACTCGCTGTGATGAGCTTCGTAATCGATCAGGCTGAAAGGAACCAGATCGGTTCTGGTCCATTGAGGATACGGCACAAAAATGCCACGCTTCTTGGACATCTTTACCAGTTCGCCATGCGTCTGACGATATAGATTGACGCTCATAGAATCGACCTGAAAGTTCATCATGTAACCAAGCCCCTCGGACCAGCGGCAGGCATGTGACTTCTCGCCGCGAAAAGGAAACCGCTCAATCAGCCCACGGGTAGGAAGCATCTGGTTCGGATGGCATATCACTTCCGTAAGGCAATCGGCTTTGTGAAAAACGCTGACAACATGAGAACAACCGGTAACCCAAAGGATTACTTCATAGTCGCCCTGGAAAAACTGTCGGCTGCGATAAATATTGAACAATTCCGGATGTAACGATCTTTGATACAAATTAAATTTGAATTCACTTAACAATTCGGTGATCTGCGGTGTTTCCATGCTTCTCCCTGAATAAAAACAACGTACAAATATAGCCTTCTTCAAAACCCACAACTACACATATACCAACAACAACCAACTCTAACAATAGCTCCACCAATAAAAAATTCTACCAACAAAACACGACAGTTCAATTATAACTCAATTAAAACACCACGCCAAGGGTTTTTCGCTTTTTTCAGTACTAATAACAAAAATCATATTATCGGATGTTATATCTGCGGGAACGGCGCACGTATCGCTCAGGGACAACACAGCCGTTTTTTTCTTTAAGTAATTGGCACCAAAATGGTTATGCAAAACCAGGCGATTGTCTGATGTTGTTTACAATCAACAACCGTTGGCATACGCAAAAAAAACCACAAAAAACGCGAAATAAATATGACGTAGGTTCTTATCTGACAAAGACTTACAAAATACCCGCTGTTGGTATCGCTTTTTCCTTTGCACGGCACAGCCTTTGCAATCATACTTACTTAGCGTACCGTGTATGTGTACAGAGAGAAAGAGTGTGTGTTTTACAATTACAACTATCGGGTGCGCAGATGCTTTGTCAACGTCGTTGACTGCTGAGCCGCCCATTGATGTCTGTTGACAGGGAAAGGGAGAGATATGAGACAACATAAATTATTTCTACTGGTTTGCTTGAGCGGCGCATTTTGCTTGAACCTGCCGGCTGAAGCTATTGAAATACCCACACTGGATCTTTGGGTTACGGGGCCGGCCCAGGCGCAACCCGGTGATATCATCGAGGTTACCACCCACAGGGCCAACACCAAATACGGTCTTGCGGGTTTGTCCTATGATTTGGAGTTCAGCATACCTTTGAACGAGTTAACTCGTGTATATAGTGCCTATGGGTGGATTGCAAACGAGGCCAACCCGGCGTTTGATTACTGTGATCCGCTTGAAGGCGATCCGGCCGGAATATATGACAAAATCGAATTTAGTACTTTAGCTGATCCATTCCCTTCGGAATTTCAGCCCGGTGAGGGTATCATCGAAGTGATTACACTGACCATACCAGGGGATGCGGTAGTGGACAGTTGGGTGACCTTCGATTTGATTTTCAAGGACGCCTCTGACGCATTCGGATACAGTTGGTTGGACCTGGCGGGCGCAGAAGGTATCAACGTACTACCCAGCCCGGAACCTGAGGTTGCACCTCTTGCCTACGGCGTTAAAATTGTTCCCGAGCCGGCCACGCTTTCGTTACTTGCTTTTGGCTGGGGATGGGCTCGATTACGTCGCAAACGTTGTAACTGATTTCACCGGATATCTTTGGTGGCCCGGAGTAGCAGAGTATCGGTTACAAGTTTGAATAATCGATGGGTTCGTCAGGTGGTCTGCTTCGATTGACCTTGCCGATGCCAAGGGCGATACCGATTTGGTCGTTTCGTTCGACTAACTGCTCCAACACGGTGTGCAGATCGGCTAGTTGTTTTTCCATGCGTGCGAGAAGTACCTTGTCGATATGGCTGGACAAAGCAGCCTTAACAGCCAGACGACTGGTGAGGTCGAAATTACGGTTAATTCGACCGATTTGGCCGATGGTTCGTTTGACTTGCACAGCCAGTTCAGGCTGTAAACGATAAATATTGGTGGTGGTTCTGGTCAGTTCCATGGCACGGACGACTTCCGTAGTTGTGCCGACGGACTCATTAATGCTGCGCCATTGATGAATCAGATCGCAGCATTTTTCAATCGTGAAGCGAAGCTTATCCGGATCGGCCAAGGACACAGCCCCAGAAGTCGCCACATTCGGATCGGTCGGTTTTTCATCGTCCGATGCCACTTCGTTTTGAGCGGACGTCTCGGCATCTGAATCTACGGAGGGCTTGGACAAGTCCACAGTCGCTAAATCGCCAATATCAGTAACAGGATAACTACTGCTACCACTGTAATACGGATAACTCAAGACCCGGAAGACCCGCTCAGTCACCTGCGGATGATACTTCGGTTGCCAGTATTCACCCGGCCCAGACCATCGTGGCATAGGAGGTTCGTTCGCATCAGGATGCAGGGAAACCGCCGGTAGTAGTTCGGGAACATTAGGATCGGTATTGGAATCTGTAATTTGATCCGATTCAATCTGAGGTCCTGTTACAGTATCAACCTGTGGTTGTTTTGGCTCGGAGGGGAGTTGTTGGGACCTCGCCGGCGCAAGGCACAAGGCAAACACCACAAACACATAAACAAAAACAGTTCTTTTAGGCGACACTTCTCGTAACTCTCTGATTCAACAGTGGTTACAAACGCTTCCAGCGAGCCGCTCCGCCCACGCGGTCATATCCGGCTCGATGGACCCATAGCCACATTTATCCACTATATCGGCAGAAAGTGGCCATTCCGGTTATTTGTTTCGTTATAAAGGAGGCCGCCACAAAAATCAGATATGAAAACGCTCAACCCAGCCTTGCTGCTTCAATAACCTTCCAGCCATCTTTCGACGAAGGCATCAAGGTCGCGAATATCGATGACGTTGTCGATAAAGACGTCGCACTGCGGATTCCATTGGGCATCCCCGGACTCGGTCAGCCAGGCTGCGGAGAATATGCCAAAGTCCACCAGATTGACGCCACCGGAACCGTCGAAATCGCCGTACGCAAAAGGAACCGGATCGGAAACATGGAGAATACTGCTGAGGGTCAGCGACGGATCGAAGACAATATTGCGGTTCCAGAAAAAGTTCATCCCCAGTACCCCATCGAGCGATCCGCCTTCGGGCGATTCCAGATCGATAACGACAACTGGAGCATTTGAAAACTCAAGTGCCCCTCCCAAGGCGTTGATCTTGACGTAATCGACATAGTACCCCGGCACACCTTCCACCGTTCCGCCGATGCCGCACACGTCCACGGTGAAATCCGGTTCAACTGGCAGAGACAGACTGGCAGCCACGGTGGGACTTATGATCGAGCTTTGAGCACCGGTATCGACCAGAACACGTATCGTCTGCATAGGATTGGTCGGTCCAGGCTCGCCTTCCAGTGCTCCAATGTCGGCAAAAAACGCTCCTCCAAACGGGATCGACAAACCAGTCATCGACAATAATGTCGGCGTGATGGGAGTTATTAGATCACCAAAATCACCGTAATAGCTGGCCGTTGTAACCGGAACCGGACCGCCGAACTCCATTGCGATGGCCCTGGGATACTCCAAAACCGGCGGCTCGAACGACTCGAACAGTTGTACGTCTGGGCTGACGATCGTTTCATCATTGACGGTAACCACCTGGAGAGTGTCATTACGGATGACGGTGGTGAAAAATGACAGCATTGGCGTTCCAACGACTGCCGTTATTACTTCTTCGCTACCGCAGGTGATTGGCCCCGTTACAACCGCGGAAACATTAGTATGGCCAACCAGTTGATTCAGGTCAAGCTGGCCGTTGGAACCAATCGCACCCAGCCCCGCCGCGAAAATACCGACAGGCTGGCTGAGCACACCGTCGATTGTACCGCCGACGCCGCCAAGCGGAAACTCGTTGGATGTAAGGTACTGACCGGCCAGACCCAGCGTAGTCGCGCTGGAACCTGTAACCAGATCGATCACCGAGCCGCTATCGAATAGCCCGATCACGAAGTTCTCGTTGGCCGGAGGGTTCAGGGCCGAACCAACGTAACTGCTACGCAAAACATGCTCCCAGTCGAATTCCTCGTAGCTGCGACTGTTGGAGGTCGCCACAGCCACCAAAGGCGAAAAACCCGCTAGCGGCGGCTGCGGATAGCCGCCAAGCTCCTGGACAACCGCCGATTCCACATTTTGAAAGCCCAAAAACCCTGCCGGCTCAGAGATCGACACAATCCGCAGTCCGCCTGATATCCGGATATCAACGTCACGGCTCTGCCACTCGGGCACAGCGCCTTGAGCGGAACACGCCCACACTGCTGCCACAACCAGCAACAGCACCAGAAACCTTCGAATTGATTGACGGGAATCCTTATTCATCCTGCTCCTTCGCCATTAACGATCATATACCATGATATAAGAATTCCAGCCAAAAAGCAAGCATAATCTGCCATCTTAGGCTTTTTCTCCGCCCAAACCTCAAACACGTTGCTTTCGGGATCGCTGTTGAGCGTATCAGAAGATCGCTTTTGTCGGGTAAGATTGACGCTTATGAGAATTTTATCGAACAAAAGGGGTTGACAAATTACATTGGAAATCTCTACAATGCGGTGGCTTGGAATTTTCCGGGCCCATAGCTCAGTCGGTTAGAGCAGTGGACTCATAATCCATGTGTCCTAGGTTCGAGTCCTAGTGGGCCCAGTTTGGTAAGTCCGCAGCCTCCAAACAATTACGTTGGGGAACCTTTTTTTCTTTTCGATATTATTACTACGACTATAATAGGTAGCCAAAAGCGACGAACTCCAGCCCGCTGGGGCGGGCCGTTAAAAATAGTCAAGCGTTACGCTTCAAATTAAAATCCGGGATACTTATAGAGGTAAAACCTATGAAAACACGTTGTAATCATACCCAATTACACTTATTCCCGAATGTTATAACTATCACAGTTTTAGTCCTGTTGCTCACCCAGAGTTGCGCTCAGGCGGTACTCGATTCGAACGAGGCAAAACAGCTTAGTCAGTTTGCCAAATGGCTGTATTCAGGCACCATGTATATCATAACCACGCCGGATGGCGCGGACCTTCCCGCCTCGGCCTCGGAAACAAACTTTCCACTGCTGGTACGGCTGAATAAGGATTTCTTCAACTTCAGTCAGGCTAAGCCCCGCGGCCAGGACATTCGTTTTGCCTCGAACGACGGTATCCCCTTACCCTATCAGATAGAGGAATGGGACCCCGCCGGCGGGACCGCAAGCATCTGGGTGAAAATTCCGGAAATACGTGGAAATGCCAGGCAGCCGATCAAAATGTACTGGGGCAACACCGACGCCATCGAAATATCCAGCGGATCGGCGGTATTTAACGAGTCCAACGGATACCTGAGCGTATGGCACATGAACGACCCGGTGAACGATGAAGTCGCCACGCTCGAATCGAAGGATACGGGTACCACTTCTTCTGCCGGGATGATCGGTAAAAGCCGGCGATTTGACGCAGGCAAGGGGATCAACTGTGGCGAAAAAATCTCAACCTATCCTTCCGGTTCCAGTCCACATTCTTCTGAAGCGTGGTTCAGGGCGGAAAAACCTAATGCGACCATCCTTGCCTGGGGAAACGAGCAGGCTCAGGGAAAAGTGGTGATGCAGTATCGCAGCCCGCCACACATAACAATGGACTGCTACTTCTCAGGCGCAGACGTGGCGGGGGGCAGTACGCTGCCCATGGCCGAATGGATTCATGTGATCCACACATTCAAAAATGGCGACTCGCGGATCTATGTAAATGGCGTCCTCGATGGCGTCTCGACGTCCACAGGCGCTCCGCTGGCGATCAAGAGCCCCGCGCGAATGTATATCGGCGGCTGGTATGACAACTACCAATTTGTCGGCGACATCGACGAACTACGCATTTCCAATGTAACACGTTCCGCCGACTGGATCAGGCTGCAATACGAAAACCAAAAACCACTGCAAACACTGGTCGGGCCGATTGTCCAACCCGGAAAAACCATCTCGATCTCTCCAGCAAAGCTGTCAGTTTTGGAAGGTGAGTGCGCCACTGTTAGCGCCAAGGCCGGCGGCGCACAAAAAATTTATTGGATTCTCAAACGAGACAACAAGGATACGGTTGTCAGCGTGGACCGAAGCTCGTACACGTTTGACGCCGGCCGGGTGAGAGACACCACATCGTATGTGCTGCAGTTCAAGGCCGTGTACGCCGACGAGGTCAGGACCAGGGACATACCTGTGTCAATCAGGGAAGAAATTCCAGAGCCGGTCTTTGCCCTGAAGGCACCCTCGGAATGGAACGGCCGGGACACCGTCGAGCTGGTGCCCGAAATCAGTAATCTAAATGCCATGAAAGATAAGGGTGCCGACAATCTCTATTACACATGGAACGTCTCCGGAGGCGCTGTGATCAAGGATGTTGCTCCCGGCAAACTGATCCTCAAGCGATCACAATACAGCGGCAAAATTACCGTTACTCTGGCGATCAACAATGGCGGCGGCGATGTGACCGCCACTACATCGATCATGATAACTGAGCCAAAAAGTGACCCATGGGTCCGCAGGACTCCCGGAAGGGAAGAAAAACCGCAGGACAATCAGTTCTATGCACGAGACGACAAAAACGAGGGAACGCTCTACTGCAACGGAACACTCGAGCAAAACGTGGACTCTCTATTTCTAAAGCTCTACGCGGACGACAAACTGATCGAGACCATGGAGCACAAGCCCACAGCGGACAAGAGCTACGCCTTTACCGCCAGGCTCAAGCCGGGATTGATCAAGTACAGCGTGGAGTTCGGACACAAAACCGGCGCCGCCGAAACAATACTGCACAAGGCCGACAATATCGTCTGCGGAGACGCCTATATCATCGATGGCCAATCGAACGCGTTAGCTACGGATACCGGCGAAGATTCTCCTCGCCAGACAAATGAATGGATCCGCAGCTATGCCGAACCGAGATACTACCGCAAAGGCGAAACCCAAAACCTATGGTGCAACCCGGTCTGGAAGACGCAGGGAGATCACAAGGCCGAGCTTGGCTGGTGGGGTATGGTACTCGCCGAGCGACTGGTGGAAAGCCAGAAGATGCCGGTCTTCATTATCAACGGCGCCGTCGGCGGAACACGGATCGATCAACACCAGCGAAATCCGCAAGACCATGAGGATCTGAATACGATTTACGGACGCCTCCTATGGCGTGTTAGACAAGCCAAAATGACGCATGGAATCCGATGGGTTTTATGGCACCAGGGTGAAAGTGACCAGGGATCGGATGGCCCAACCGGCGGCTACGGGTGGGAATCTTACCAGCAGTACTTCATCGATATGTCTGCCGCATGGAAAGAGGATTTCCCGAATATTCAACACTACTATTTATTTCAAATCTGGCCAAACTCCTGCAGCATGGGAAATGGCAACGGCGATATGCTGCGCGAGGTACAGCGGACTTTGCCTTGCCTTTACTCCAACATGGACATCATGGCGACGTTGGGTATCAGGCCGCCTGGCCCATGTCATTTCCCACTGATCGGCTGGGCGGAATTTGCCAGCTTGATTCAACCACTGATCGAGCGGGATTCCTATGGCCAACCGGTCACATCTTCCATCACATCGCCAAACCTTAAAAAGGCATACTATACGAGTAGTGCCAAAGACGCTATTGCACTGGAATTTGACCAGCCCGTAGTCTGGAACGATTCGCTGATCGGCGAGTTCTACCTGGATGGAGCCAGTGGGAAAGTCGCCTCGGCCGCCGTCTCCGAAAATGTGCTGACGCTCAGGTTAAACGAACCGTCAGAGGCAAACAAAATTACCTATCTCAAAGAAATGTCCTGGAGCCAGGATAGGCTTCTTTATGGAGAAAACGGCATCGCCGCACTCACATTTTGCAATGTCCCGATTTTAAGATGACGGTGAACCGGACATCTGCCGGACAGATCGTCATTCTGCTGTTCCATGTCCCGCCCGATCGCGAACATCCAACGGTCGGAACCAAACAGCCACTGATCAAAATGTTGACGACGGAGTGAAACCGTAACCAAATCTGCCCCAGGTAGCTCTTACCATCTTATACAGATCCGGGCTTCCCGGCACGGATGTATTATACCACCAATCCTGCATTTCACCCGCCTTAGCTATATCCAGAGTGCGTTCATCCTCCCACTCCCATCGCTCCGAATGCCCATCGCAGAATCCAAATGTATTGCCTCTGCCATGACGGGCGCTGGGGAAATCCCACCAACTTTCCGAGTAAATATCAATCGTATAGCCGGCAAAAGTTAATCTGCCTTCATCAACAAGAACAATACGCTGGCTCGCGTTCTTTATTTGCACATATTTCATAAGCAGTAAATCCTTGTCTTCTTCTTTCAGGTAATCCTCTCCTCTTTTTTTATCGCCTAGAAATTCAGGTATGGAATAAGTACGAGGTTCGCCTTTTTTGCTCGTTGGGCAACGGTAAATCTCCGTCGTATTCAAATAGGGATATAAGCGACCACGCCTTATTGCTTCCTGTTGCCGTTCCCAATCGGCCGGATTATCATAATTCGGATAACCAGCCCAATCGACCCATGGATTCGGTATCTCACCATCCCAGTATCCGGTATTTGGTGAAACTAAACAGTCTTCATTGTCAAAACAGTACATCGTCCAGCCCAAACTCAGTTGCCTCAGATTTAGCAGACAAACAGCCGTTTTCGCCTGTAGCCGTGCCTTATTTAAGGCCGGCATCAGAACCGACATTAACAACGCGATAATCGAAATCACCACCAGCAATTCTATTAGTGTAAAGCCCTTTTTCGCCTTCATGATATTCTCCTTAAGTAATCATCCTGGCCTTGACCTGTCTAATAGGCTCAACGACACGCCCGAAACCCTAAGTCGCTGTTCGGGCTTTGGGGGTTGCGGTTAAGCGTGGACGAGACAAAACATTCGATGGCGGGGCGGAACCAACTGCCGC